>LUMV01000019.1_pt1 | contig 151244 bp, 143 predicted proteins | sample 729731 | NCBI WGS metagenome assembly LUMV01 (sample SAMN03860301, study PRJNA289734) | marine metagenome | biome: seawater column; feature: ocean; material: water; isolation source: Red Sea water column Station 192 - depth 200m | place: Saudi Arabia: Red Sea | collected 2011-10-15 | depth 200 m
GCGGCCTCGTCGCGACCGACGGCGACGCGCTCGCGACCCAGGCCGGGCTGCCGTACCGCGAGAAGCTCGGCGCCGAGCGGCCCGACCTCGTCCTCGAGGCCCGGGAGATCACCGCCGACAACCTCCTGACGACCCGTCAGGTGGCCGGCATCGACGTGACCCGACGCTGGGCCTCCGAGGGCACCGACGAGGACCCCACCAACACCACGCCCTACGCGACCTGCCCGCCGCAGCGCTACGCCGACCCCGACCCGCTGCGCGTCTTCGTCCGCACCTTCACGGCCAGCGGTGGCGACGACGACCGCGTCGCGGAGTCGATCGAGGTCTCGCGCAACGACGCGGCCGCGGCGAGGGCGTACGAGACGACGCTCGGCTGGTACGCCGGCTGCAGCCACCCGCGTGTCCAGCTCGTCGGGTCGTTCGTGGTCAAGCGCCCGTTCGGCGACTTCCAAATCCTGCGACTGCGCTCGCACCGGTCGCCGCAGAAGGTCTTCACCGTCGGGCTGGCGCACTCCGGCCGCGTCACGAGCACCCTCGTGCACGAGCGCACCGGCGACGCGGGCCCCGACATCGACGCGTTCGCGACGACCCTCAACGCCTCGATCCAGCGCGTCTGCCGCGACAGCGGCGGCCGGTGCAGCGACGACATCGAGGTCGTCGACGCCCTGCCTCCGAAGACGTCGGGCGCGCCCGGGTTCCTCGACACGGTCGACCTCCCACCGGTCGCCGACATCGACAAGGTCTGGTCGGGCACCAAGCCGCTGCAGACCCGCAACAACCCGGCGGCCACCCAGTGCGGCGACGCCAGCTTCCGGCGCAAGGGGCTGGACAGCACCGCGTCGCGCGTGTTCGTCATCCCCGACGCCGTGGGCGTCCCTGCCGAGTTCGGCGTGACCGAGACGGTCGGCACCTACGACGAGGACGGCCAGGCCCGCAGCCTCGCCGACGACATCGCGCAGGACATCGACGACTGCCCCGACGAGAACCTCTCGGCCAAGGTCGGCCAGCGCAGCACGATCAAGGGCGACGGGTTCTCGGGCCGCTCCTGGCGGATCAGCGTCGAGGTCTCCGACGGCAAGCGCCAGGTGATCCGCACGGGCGTCGTGCGCCGCGGCAAGGCGGTCGCGCAGGTGACGATGACGCCGGTCGGCGACTACGACGTCGACCAGCGGGCCTGGGAATCGCTCGTGCGCCGCGCCGGCGAGCGCCTCGCCTACGCCGAGGACCGCTGACCCGTCTCCTCCCCCGCAGGTGCGGCTTCGTGATCGCGATCTGACCCTGCTGCGTCGTCGTCTGCCTCTGCCTCCGGCTCCGGCTCTAGCTCTGGCCGGACGGTGCCCCGCAACGTGCACGGGCCCCGACCTCACGAGGAGGTCGGGGCCCGGGCGGGGCGGACGCGGACGTCAGCCGTTGAGGATCTCGCGCATCAGGGCGGCGGTCTCGGACGGCGTCTTGCCGACCTTGACGCCGGCGGCCTCGAGGGCCTCCTTCTTGCCCTGGGCCGTGCCCGCACCGTCGGAGACGATGGCGCCGGCGTGGCCCATGGTCTTGCCCTCCGGCGCGGTGAAGCCGGCCACGTAGCCGACGACCGGCTTGGTGACGTTCGCCTGGATGTAGGCGGCCGCCTTCTCCTCCGCGTCGCCACCGATCTCGCCGATCATGACGATCGCCTTCGTCTCGGGGTCGTTCTCGAAGGCCTCGAGCGCGTCGATGTGCGTGGTGCCGATGATCGGGTCGCCGCCGATGCCGATGGCGGTCGAGAAGCCGAAGTCGCGCAGCTCGAACATCATCTGGTAGGTCAGCGTGCCCGACTTCGACACCAGGCCGATCGGGCCCTTGCCGGCGATGTTGGCGGGCGTGATGCCGGCCAGCGCCTCGCCCGGCGTGATGATGCCGGGGCAGTTCGGGCCGATGATGCGCGTCTTCTTGCCCTGGGCGTAGGCCCAGAACTCGGCGGAGTCCTGGACCGGCACGCCCTCGGTGATGATGACGAGCAGACCGATCTCGGCGTCGATGGCCTCGATGACGGCGTCCTTGGTGAACGCCGGCGGGACGAACGCGACGGAGACGTCGGCGCCCGTCTTCTCGATGGCCTCGGCGACCGAGCCGAAGACGGGCAGCTCCACCTCGGCGCCGGAGGCGTCGGTGTGGGTGACGGTCGTACCGGCCTTGCGGGCGTTGACGCCGCCCACGACGTTCGTGCCGGCCGCCAGCATGCGGGCGGTGTGCTTGGAGCCCTCGCCGCCGGTGATGCCCTGGACGATGACCTTGGAGTCCTTGGTCAGGAAGATCGACATGTCAGCCCCTTCAGCCGTTCGCCAGCTCGGCGGCCTTGTCGGCCGCTCCGTCCATCGTGTCCACCTGGGTGACGAGCGGGTGGTCCAGCTCGTTCAGGATGGCGCGACCCTCGTCGACGTTGTTGCCGTCGAGACGGACCACGAGCGGCTTGGTGGCGTTGTCGCCCAGCAGCTCGAGCGCGCCCTTGATGCCGTTCGCCACGGCGTCGCACGACGTGATGCCGCCGAAGACGTTGACGAACACGCTCTTGACCTGCGGGTCGCCGAGGATGACGTCGAGACCGTCGGCCATGACCTGCGCCGAGGCGCCGCCGCCGATGTCGAGGAAGTTGGCCGGCTTGACCGAGCCGTGCTTCTCGCCGGCGTAGGCGACGACGTCGAGGGTGCTCATGACCAGGCCCGCGCCGTTGCCGATGATGCCGACCTCGCCGTCGAGCTTGACGTAGTTGAGGCCCTTCTCCTTGGCCTTCGCCTCGAGCGGGTCCGCCTCCTCGTGGATGACGAACTCCTCGTGCTCGGCGTGGCGCACCTCCGAGGCGTTGTCGTCGAGCGACACCTTGCCGTCGAGAGCCTCGAGCTTGTCGCCCTCGAGACGGGCGAGCGGGTTGACCTCGACGAGGGTGGCGTCCTCCTCGACGAAGACCTTCCAGAGCGACTGGACCATGGCGACGGCCTGGTCGGCGAGCTCGGCCGGGAACTTGGCCTCCTCGACGATCGCGCGGGCCTTGGCCTCGTCGACACCGGCACCGGCGTCGATCGGGATCTGGCGGACGGCCTCGGGGTTGGTCTTGGCGACCTCCTCGATCTCCACACCACCCTCGACGCTCGCGATGCACAGGTAGCTGCGGTTCGAGCGGTCCAGCAGGAAGGAGAAGTAGTACTCCTCGACCGGGGGCGTGGCCGGCGTGACGAGCACGCGGTTGACCGTCAGGCCCTTGATCTCCATGCCGAGGATGTTCGACGCGTGCTCGTAGGCCTCGTCGGCGGTCTTGGCGATCTTGACGCCGCCGGCCTTGCCGCGGCCGCCGGCCTTGACCTGCGCCTTGATCACGGTGACGCCGCCGAGCTCCTCGGCGGCAGCCTTGGCCTCGTCGGCGGTCGTGACGACCTTGCCGAGCGTCGTCGCGACGCCGTGCTTGGCGAAGAGCTCCTTCGCCTGGTATTCCATCAGATCCACGGTGATGACCGTCCTTGGTTCGTCCAGGGTCCTCTGAGGTAGGTCAGAGCCTCTCGGGACTCTAGCCTCTGTGGGAGGGGAACGGGCGGCGGGGTGCGTCACACCTGGCAGGGGTGACGGCGGCCACGCGCCTGTCCTGCCAATCAGTGCGGCGGCAGCACCTCGAGCGCGACGTCGTCGATCCCGAGGTCGGCGAGCGCGGCCCTGAGTGCCTGCGCGGCCGTGTCGCCGGCGACCACGACCACCCGTCCGGCGTCCTCGGCGCGCACCACCCAGGCGGTCGCGACGGGCTCGCTGCCGCCGAGGTAGACGACCTCGTCGCCGTCCGCGCTCGCCGCTCGGGCGTGGCGCAGCGCGAGCTCCTCGGAGGCACCGCTCAGGTCGGCAACCACGACTCGTGGGATCGGCATCCCGAGATCGTCCCGCACGGCGGTGTTCCTCCTCACAACCACCCCCGCGACACGCCCGGAACGACGGGGAGGGCGTCGTCGGTCTCCAGGTTCCTCCTTGACCATGACCTCCTGTCCTCTAGACTCGACAGGTCCCGCCCCGTGCATCGCTGGAGGTCTCTGCGTGTCATCACCTGCGCCCAAACGTCGACTCGACGTCAGGCAGCAGACGCCGCGCGACTCCGTCGGCGGCCGTCGGGCGGCTGTCCGTCCCCGCCGTCGCAAGACCAGCCTGCGTCTCACGCCGGCTGCCGCGGGTGCCGTCGCCCTCGTGATGGCCGGGATCGGCGCAGCAGCGCTGTCCCCGCGTGCCGACCAGGGCTCGCTCGACTCCGGCTACCAGACGATCTCGGCGAGCTACACCGGCTCCCAGGGCGTCGACGTGACGCCCGAGATCGACGAGGCGACGCTGGCCCGCCAGACCGAGCAGCAGGCCTCGCAGAAGCTGAAGGTCGACGGCGAGCTGCGCGACAAGGCGCAGAACGTCGCCGATGAGTACAAGTCGAACCAGTGGGTGCTGCCGGTCACCGGCTACGCGCTGACCGCGCGGTTCGGCCAGTCCAGCTCGCTGTGGGCCCGTGTGCACACCGGCCTCGACTTCGCGGGCCCGTCGGGCTCGACGATCGTCTCGGTCGCGGCCGGTACGGTGACCGACACGAGCTACGCGGGCGCCTACGGCAACCGCACCGTCGTCACCCTCGACGACGGCACCGAGATCTGGTACTGCCACCAGAGCCGCATCGTCGCCACCCCCGGTGAGCGCGTGCGCGCCGGTCAGACGATCGGCTACACCGGCTCGACCGGCAACGTGACCGGCCCCCACCTCCACCTCGAGGTGCGCCCCGGTGGCGGCGAGCCGATCGACCCCGAGATCGCGCTGCGCGAGCACGGCGTCACGCCGTAGCCCCACCCCGACCTGACGACGCCCCCGGCCAGCGGCCGGGGGCGTCGTGCGTCGTGGCGGCTACAGCTTCTCGACCGGGGCGTAGCGCAGCAGCAGGCGCTTGACGCCCTGCGAGCCGAAGTCGACGCTGGCGACCGCGTTGTCGCCCTGGCCGTCGAGCGCGACGACGGTGCCGAGGCCGAAGCTGTCGTGCGTGACCCGGTCGCCCGGGGTCAGCGACGGCACCGCGCGCTTGCGCTGCGAGCGTGCCGCGGCCGCCTTGGCCGTGAACGCCTGACCGCGACCGCCGCCGCTGGAGGAGCCACCACCGCCGATGGAGGGTGCGCGGGTCCACGCCGTCGGCGACTGTCCCTCCCGGCGCCAGTCGAGCAGGTGGGCGGGGATCTCGTCGAGGAACCGCGACGCCGGGTTGTACGACGGCGCACCCCAGGCCGCACGGCTCATCGCCCGGGTGACGTAGAGCCGTTCGCGGGCGCGGGTGATGCCGACGTAGGCGAGGCGTCGCTCCTCCTGCAGCTCGGTCGCGTCGCCGAGCGCGCGCAGGTGGGGGAACACGCCGTCCTCGAGCCCGGTGAGGAAGACGACGGGGAACTCCAGCCCCTTGGCGGTGTGCAGCGTCATCAGCGTGACCATGCCGTCGCCCTCGTCGGGGATCGAGTCGGCGTCGGCGACGAGCGCGACCTGCTCGAGGAACGCCTCGAGGGAGCCGCTCGTCAGGTCGGCCTCCTCGCGGCCGCTCTCCTCGTCGGAGACGGTGGACGCGTTGACGACGTACTCGCGCGCGACGGCGACGAGCTCGGCGAGGTTCTCCACGCGGGTCTCGTCCTGCGGGTCCTTGCTGTCCTCTAGCGCGGAGAGGTAGCCGCTGCGGGTGAGGGCGGCCTCGAGCACGACGTCGGCGGGCTCGCCCGAGAGCGCGAGCTCGCGGAGCTCGGCCATCGTGGCGGCGAAGGCCTGCACGGCCTTGAGGGAGCGGGGGGCGAGGTCGCCGGTCTCCTCGGCGCACTGGAGGGCGTCCCAGAAGGAGATCTGCTCGCGTGCGGCGAACCGCTCGACGGCGGCCTGCGCGCCGTCGCCGATGCCACGCTTCGGCTCGTTGACGATGCGCCGCAGCGACACGGCGTCGCGCGGGTTGACCAGCGCCCGGACGTAGGCGAGGGCGTCCTTGATCTCCTTGCGCTCGTAGAAGCGCACGCCGCCGACCACCCGGTAGGGCAGCCCCACGCGGATGAAGACCTCCTCGAACACCCGGGACTGGGCGTTGGTGCGGTAGAAGATGGCGACGTCGGACGGCTTCGCGTCGCCGGCGTCGGTGAGCCGGTCGACCTCGTCGGCGATGAACTGCGCCTCGTCGCGCTCGTCGTCGCCGACGTAGCCAACGACCCGCTCGCCGTCGCCGGCCGCCGACCACAGCTTCTTGTCCTTGCGGCCCTCGTTGCGGCTGATGACCGCGTTGGCGGCGTTGAGGATGGTCTGCGTCGAGCGGTAGTTCTGCTCCAGCAGGACGGTGGACGCGGCGGGGTAGTCCTGCTCGAACTCCAGGATGTTGCGGATGTTCGCGCCGCGGAAGGCGTAGATGGACTGGTCGGAGTCGCCGACGACCATGAGGTCGAGGTCGGGGTCGGTCTCGGGGTCGCAGAGCTCCCGCACGAGCGCGTACTGGGCGTGGTTGGTGTCCTGGTACTCGTCGACGAGCACGTGCCGGAACCGACGCCGGTACGTCTCGCGCACGTCGGGGAAGGCCTGGAACAGGTGGACGGTCTGCATGATGAGGTCGTCGAAGTCCATGGCGTTGGCCGCCCGGAGTCGCTGCTGGTAGAGCCGGTAGGCCTCGGCGTAGAGCTCCTCGGTGCCGTTGGTGGCGCGACCGCCGGCCGACTCGTGGTCGACGAGCTCGTTCTTGAGGTTCGAGACCCAGTGCAGCACGGCGCGCGGGTTGACCTGCTTGGGGTCCAACCCCATGTCCTTGCAGACCAGGGTCATGAGAGGTCGGGAGTCGGCGGCGTCGTAGATGCTGAACGTCGAGGTGTAGCCGAACCGGTTGGCCTCGCGCCTCAGGATGCGCACGCACGAGGAGTGGAACGTGCTCACCCACATGGCACGCGACGGGCCACCGACGAGCTCGGCGACACGCTCGCGCATCTCGGCGGCCGCCTTGTTGGTGAAGGTGATCGCCAGGATCGAGCCCGGGTGGGCGCCGCGGGCGGAGATCAGCCAGGCGATGCGCCGCGTGAGCACCCGCGTCTTGCCCGACCCGGCTCCCGCGACCACCAGCACCGGCCCCGGCTCGTGGGAGACCGCGGCCCGTTGGGCGTCGTTCAGCCCCTCCAGGAGCGTGTCGGAGCGGGCGGCGCGGCGGGTGCGGGCCGCTGCCACCGGGCTCGGGTCGGAGTCGTCCGAGGACGACGAGGGGCGGGCACCGGCGGGCACGGGAAAGGGCGACGTCATGACCGGTCCAGCCTAGTCGGCGGGCCCGACAGCGCCGCGCGCGGCGACGACGTCCTGCTGTGCGTCTACCGACAGGCGGGCTGGGGTGCGGCTACCCGCAGGTTCTCCGCCGTCGGGTTGATCTCGATCCGGAAGTCGAGCCCGTCCTCCGCGGCCGATCGTGCCAGTCGGTCCACGGCTGCGTCCCCCGTGTCGCCGAGGACCTCGGGGTCGATCTCGACGTGGTCCAGGCGGCCGCTGTAGATCGCGACCCGCGCTTCGACCGGCTCGTCGGCCCGCTCGCCCTCGAGCTCGATCGGTCGGACCGCGCCGAGCACGAGTGCCACAGCCACGCGAGCCGGCACCTGCACGGTGACGACCTGGCCGTCGTCGTTGCTGAGCTCGGTGGCCTTGGACGCCTCGAACAGGTCGGCGAGCGGCCACCCGGGGTCGACCTCGTCCGAGCCGGGACGTGCCGCGAACGTGCCCGCCGCGTCGGTCCGGCTCCAGCAGCCACTGACTCTCCCGCCCTCGGAGAGCACCGTGGTCCACACGGCGTCGTCCACGACCCGCACCTGCGTGGGACCGTCGGCCTCTGTCGTGAACGTCGCAGCGGCCACGCCCAGCGACCGGTCCCAGAGGACCGCCGTGACCACCCCTTCGTTGGCCTTGGGCTCCCCGTCGAGCACCCGCACCGCGAACGCGCCCTCGTTGAGCGCCAGCTGCTTCCGGACGGCAGCGTCGAGCACAGCCTGGGCCTGCTCGGCCTGGGGCGGGGCGGAGGGAGCGGCGGAGCGCTCGTCCTCCGCGTCGGTCTCCGCGCCGCACCCGGCGAGCAGGACCGCGGCGAGCGCGACGGCGGGACGGGCGAGCAACGCGGTCCTGGTCATGGCGTGAGCGTAGGGGCCGCGGCGCGGCGGCGGGCCGAAACTGTCACAACCAGTTGCACGTCACCCGCATGCCCGTGCCACGGGAAGCCGTCGGGGACCTCGTCGGGGCGATGTCGGGTGCGGGTGCGCGTGGCAGGATGCCGACGTGATCGCGCTCGAGATCGACCCCGACGCCACCGAACCGCCGTTCGAGCAGGTGCGGCGGCAGGTGGCCGCAGCCGCCGCCGACGGCTCGCTGCCGCCGGGGCACCGGCTGCCGACCGTGCGCGCGCTCGCCGCCGACCTGGGTCTGGCCGTCAACACCGTCGCCCGGGCCTACCGCGAGCTGGAGGCCGACGGGGTCGTGGAGACGCAAGGTCGGCGCGGCACGTTCGTGACGGCACCGGTCGCCCCCGACGGCGCCACCCGCGCGGCGGTCGAGCAGGTGGTCGCGGACGCACGGCGCGCCGGCCTCTCGCGCGACCAGGTGGTCCGCCTGGTCGAGGAGGTGTGGGGCGCGTGAGCGACCTGGCCGACGTGACCATCAGGCTCGCCCGCGAACGGGACCTCGACGAGCTGACCGACCTCTGGGAGCGCGCGGCTCGGACGAGCCACGGCTTCATGGCCGACCACGACTTCACCGACGCCCACCCCTACCTGCGCGACGCGCTGCTGCCGTCGATGGACGTCTGGGTCGCCGAGCGCGCCGGCCGCCCCCTCGGCCTCGCCGGGTGCCGGGGCACCCACCTGGAGCTGCTGTACGTCGAGCCCGAGGTGCACGGCACGGGCATCGGCACCCTCCTGCTCGACCACGTCGCCCCCACCAGCGTCGAGGTGTACGCCGGCAACGCGCACGGCCTCGGCTTCTACACGTCACACGGCTTCCGCACCCTGCGCACCCACACCACCGACGCCTTCGGCCGCCCCTTCCCCGTCGTGCACCTGGTGCGCGAGCTGTCCTGAGCCTGCGTGACCTTGCTGGTGCGGTGGCTGCGGGGGTCGTGACCTTGCTGGTGCGCTGCCGCAGGGGGTCTGGGCTCGGTGGTGCGCCGCCGCAGGAGGTCTGTGCTTGCCGGTGCGCTGCCTCGGCCTTCGCTGGGGGTGGGCTCCGAAAGGGCCTCGACCGGCAGCGGGCCTGGAGGTGGTCTGGGGTCTCGGCGTCTGGTCTGGGCTCTCGGGTGGCGCACGATTCTTCGTTTCTGCGTTCTCGGGCCAGGGTTCTGCGTTGGCGCGTCCTATCGGTGGATCTGCAACCGCAGGAGCGCCTCTGCGGTTGATGATCCACCGATAGAGGGCTGAGCGTCAGAAGCATGCTGCCTTTGTGTGGAACGGTCCGCGCAGAGGCAGAATCTTGCGTCCCCCCAACGCAAAGGGCACCCAGGATTCTGCATTCGTGCGTCCACCCCGGCACCAACCCGCAGCCCGAGACCCCAGACCAGCGCGGATGCCAGCCGCCCGGTCGAGGCCCTTTCGGAGACCACCCCCAGCGAACGCTGAGGTAGCGCACCAGCGGGTCGAGACCTCCTGCGGCGGCGCACCAGCAGATCGAGGCCCCCTACGGCAGCGCACCAGCAAGGTCGCGACGACCGCAGCCAGCGCAGCAGCGGGACCAGCCCGAACTCTCCCCTACTGCCCCGACTCGTTCGGGTCGCGCCAGGTGCGCTCGAAGGGCAGGCGCCACGCGCGGGGGGCGATGAGCTGGTGCACGGCGTTGGGACCCCACGTGCCGACGGGGTAGGGGCGGACGGGCGGTGGGTCGTCGAGGAGGGGCTGGGAGACCTCCCAGAGCCGCTCGATGCCCTCCGCGGTGGTGAACAGCGTCCGCTCCCCCTTCATCGCGTCGAGGATGAGCCGCTCGTAGGCCTCCAGCACCTCCCCCGCCCGTGCGGTGTCCTGCATCGCGAACTGCATCGACAGCTTGTCCAGCCGCAGGCCGGGGCCGGGGCGCTTGCCGTAGAACGACAGCGACAGGCGGGAGGAGTCGGCGAGGTCGAAGGTGAGGTGGTCCGGGCCCGACAGCCCGACGCCCGACCCGGCCGGGAACATCGACTTCGGGGGCTCGCGGAAGGCGATGGAGATGATCCGCGCGCCCTGGGCCATCTGCTTGCCGGTGCGCAGGTAGAACGGCACGCCCGCCCAGCGCCAGTTGTCGATCTGCGCGCGCAGCGCCACGAACGTCTCCGTCTCGGAGTCGTGGGAGACGCCCTCCTCCTCGCGGTACCCCTGGTACTGGCCTCGCACGACGTCGGAGGGGCGCAGCGGCAGCATCGAGCGGAAGACCTTGTTCTTCTCCTCGCTGATCGAGCTGGAGTCCAGCGACGTGGGCGGCTCCATGGCCATGAACGCGAGGATCTGGAACAGGTGGGTCACCACCATGTCCTTGAACGCACCCGTGCCCTCGTAGAACCCGGCCCGACCCGACACCGACAGCGTCTCCGGCACGTCGATCTGCACGTGGTCGATGAAGGTGCGGTTCCAGATCGGCTCGAACAGCCCGTTCGCGAACCGGAACGCCAGGATGTTGAGCGCGGCCTCCTTGCCGAGGAAGTGGTCGATGCGGAAGATCTGGTCCTCGTCGAACACCTCGTGGATGCGGGCGTTCAGGGCTCGGGCGCTCTCGAGGTCGGTGCCGAACGGCTTCTCCATGATGATCCGCGACCGCTCGACCAGGCCCGCCTCGTCGAGGGTGCGGACGACGTCGACCGCGGCCCTCGGCGGCACGCTCAGGTAGTGAAGCCGGCGCGGGGCACCACCCAGCTCCTCCTCCAGCCGGCCCGCGACCTCCGCGAGCCGCGCGGGCCCGTCGGCGACGTTCACGTAGTGCAGCTTGGGCGCGAAGTCGTCCCACTCCTCCTCGGGCACCGGCCGTCCGAACTCGCGGCAGGCGTCCTGGGCGAAGCGACGGAAGCCGTCGTCGTCGAGGTCGTCCATCGAGACGGCGACGATCCGCGAGTCCGCTGCCAGCCTCGAGCGCAGCAGGTGCAGGATGCCGGGCAGCAGCTTGCGGCGGGCCAGGTCCCCCGTCGCGCCGAAGAGCACGATCAGGTGCGGGTCGCTCATGGGCCGAGGCTAGACCCGTCGCGTTGCGCCCGGGTGAACTCCGCGACCTCCTGCGACGCTCAGCGCGGGGGCTGCGGACTGCGTCGGGTCGCGGCGTACTCGGTGACGTCGAGACGGCCGAGCACGGTGTCGAGCACCTGGGAGTCGAAGCGTCCCTCGGACCGCAGGTCGAGGAGCGCCTCGCGCTGCTCCTCCAGCACGGCCCGCCGCAGGCGGACGAAGTCGCGGATCCGACGCTCGCGGTCCTCGCCGTCCTCCCCCGCCCACTCCCACTCCGCGGCGGGGGTGCGGCGGCGACGGACCTGCTCGACGGCCAGCGGGTCGAGCGGTCGGCCGTCGAGCCCCTCCTCGGCCGCCTCGGCGCAGCGGGCGTCGGCGACCTCCCCCATCGCCTCGAGGAGCGCCCTCAGCTGGGCCCGACGCTGCGGCGTCCGGTCCGACTCCGCACCGAGCCACCGCACGACCCAGGTCAGCGTCCCGCCCTGGAGCAGCAGCGAGGCGCCCGCGACGCAGAACGCGGCGAGCACCAGCAGGCTGCGCTGGGCGGTGTCGGGCGGGAGGGTCTGCGCCGCCGCGAGCGTGATGACGCCGCGCATGCCCGCCCACACGAGCACGACGCCGTCGCGGGCGCCGAGCGGCTGCTCGGTGTAGAAGCTGACGTCGGCCTCGCGACGCCGGACGAGCTGCAGGGCCCGCTCCCGACGTCGCCGCGACAGGGTCTGGGCCTGCTCGGAGGCGAGGTACTCCCGGAACGAGGCCAGGCGTGGTGCGTGCCGTTGCACCGCGCGGCGTCCCCGGCGCAGCTCGAGCAGCAGCAAGGCCACCCAGAGGGCGCGTCCGACCCACAGCACGGCGAGCGTCGCGACGGTCACGACCGCGAGCCGGCTCCACGGCTGCCCCGAGTCGTCGAAGTCGGCGAGGAGCGGACGCAGCTCCAGGCCCATCACCAGGAAGACCGCGCCCTCGAGGAGGAACGCGATGGTGCGCCAGTTCACGGCCTCGGCGATGCGGTCGTCGGCGCGCAGCTCCACGAGCGAGCGCGACCCGATCACGAGCCCGGCGACCACCACGGCGACCAGGCCCGACCCGCCCAGGTGCTCCGACGGCGCGTACGCGAGGAACGGCACCACGAACGAGATGGAGGTGGCGACGGTGGCGTCCTCGACGAGCGAACGGACGAACAGGCTGACGACCGCCACGAGCACTCCGACGACGACGGCCACGCCGACGGCCTGCACGAAGTCGAGGCCCACGTGCCAGAACGACACCGAGGCGCCGGTGGCGGCCACGGCGGTGCGCAGCAGCACGAGCGCGGTCGCGTCGTTGAGGAGGCTCTCGCCGTCGAGCACGGTGACGAGCCGGGGCGCGACCCCCGTCCGGCGGACGATCGACGTCGCGACGGCGTCGGTCGGGCTGACGATCGCACCCAGCGCGAACGCCTCGGCGAACCCGATGCCGGGGATGAGCCGCGGCAGCAGCCAGCCCAGCGACAGCGCGGACACCAGGACCAGCACCACCGACAGGCCGCTGATGGCCTTGAAGTCGCGCCGGAAGTCCACGGCCGGCATGTTCACCGACGCCGCGTACAGCAGCGGCGGCAGCACGCCCGCGAGGATCGCCTCGGGGGGCACCTCGATGCGCGGCATGCCGGGCAGGAAGGAGATGCCGACGCCCGCGACGACGAGCAGCAGCGGTGCCGCGACCCCGATCCGCCCCGCGACCGACGTGACCGTGACGATGACGAGGACACCGGCGACGGCGAGGAGCAGGAGGTCCATGCGGACCATCGTGACACCGGCGACCCATGGCGCACGGTTCCCAGGACCGGACCCGCGGTGTGGGCCTACGATCCGACCATGCGTCGCCTCACTGTGCTGCTCGTGGTCGGCCTCCTGCTCGGAGCCTGCGCGCAGGACCCCGAGCCGCCGCGCTCCTTCCCCCCGATCGGCGAGCGCGTGTGGCAGCGCTTCGACGGCACGGGCTCGGTCAGCGAGACCGCCACGACCAACGAGCCGGTGCGCGTCGTCAGCGTGCAGCTGGCCTGCACGGGCGACAGCGGCGACCAAGAGCTGACGGTCACGACACCGCTCGGCACGGCTGGACAACCGTGCCCCAACACCTCGCGGGACGGATCGATCAGCCAGAGCCTGGACGAGGCGACCGAGCCCTACCCTGCAGGCGCCCTCCCCGTTCGCGTGGACGCCCCCGAAGGAGTTCGCTGGTCCGTCGCCGTGACCGTGAACGCGGGGGACGCGGCCGACATCGTTCCGTGACGCCGTCCCTCAGATCAGTCGTCGGTCGCTCGCCCACTTCGTGAGCTCGTGCCGGCTCGAGAGCTGCAGCTTGCGCAGCACGCTCGACACGTGGGTCTCGACGGTCTTGACGGAGATGAACAGCTCCTTCGCGACCTCCTTGTAGGCGTAGCCGCGGGCGATCAGGCGCATCACCTCACGCTCGCGCTCGGTGAGGCGGTCCAGGTCCTCGTCGACCTGCGCGACCTCGATGGTGCCGGCGAACGCGTCGAGCACGAAGCCGGCGAGCCGTGGGCTGAACACGGCGTCGCCCGACGCCACCCGGTGCAGCGCGTCGACGAGCTCGGCGCCGGAGATCGTCTTGGTCACGTACCCGCGGGCGCCGGCGCGGATGACGCCGATGACGTCCTCCGCGGCGTCGCTGACCGACAGGGCCAGGAAGCGCACCTCGGGCGCCTGCGGCAGCACGCGGCGGATCACCTCGGCCCCGCCGCCGCCCGGCATGTGCACGTCGAGCAGCACCACGTCGGGACGCGCGGCCAGCACGGCGGGCACGGCCGTGTCGACGTCCTCGGCTTCGCCCACCACGACGACGCCCGGGTCCTTCTGGAGCTCGGCGCGCACGCCCGTGCGGAACATGGCGTGGTCGTCGACCACCAGGACGTGCAGGGGACTCATCGGGGCTCCTCGGGGCCGGCGGCGGGCGGGGCGGACAGGGGCATGGTGAGCGCGACCTCGGTACCGTCGACGCCGCTGCGCACACGGGCGGTCCCGCCGTGGTTCTCGACGCGGCCGATGATCGAGCCGCGCACGCCCATCCGGTCGTCGGCGATCGCGTCGGGGTCGAAGCCCGTCCCGCGGTCGCGGACGTAGACCTCGACCACGCCCCGCCCGACCTCGGCGTACACGTCGACCCGGTCGACGCCGGCGTGCTTGGCCGCGTTGACGACCGCCTCCCGCGCGGCGCGGACCACCGCGACCAGGCCGGCGTCGAGCGGCACGTCGCCGACGACGACCAGCTCGACGGCGATCCGGTGCGTCTCCTCGACGTCGGCCCGCACGTCGCGCAACGCCGCCGCCCACGAGTCGCCGGGCAGCTCCTCCTCGCCGTACAGCCACGACCGCAGCTCGCGCTCCTGGCGCCGGGCGAGGGTCGCGACCGCGGCCGGGTCGGACGCGTTCTTCTGCAGGAGCGCCAGGGTCTGCAGCACCGAGTCGTGCAGGTGGGCGGCGACGTCGGCACGCTCCTGCGAGCGGATCCGCTCGCGACGCTCGCTGCCGAGGTCGGTGACGAGCGAGACGATCCACGGGCCGAGCAGCAGCAGGAAGCCGAGGACGGCGACGAGCAGCGCGACGCCGACGTCGCCGACGCCGGACAGGCCCCGCTCCTGCGTGATGAGGTAGAGGACGCCGAAGCCGACCAGGGCGAGGCCGGCAGCGACGCGCAGCACGAACCCAGCACCGGTGGTGCGCGTGAACCACGACTGCCACGACGCGTCGTCGATCTGCCGCCACACGACGGCCACGCCGACCACCACGACGAGCAGCGGCAGCACGGGCGACAGGCCGAAGGGACCACCGCCGTGCACGAGCAGCAGCACCCCGGCACCCACGGCGACGACGGCCACCGTCTGCAGCACCTCGACCGGTCCGGGACGGCCGACGGGACGCAGCCCACGTCGGGTGGCCGACTCCAGGCCGGGCGACAGCTCGGGCCGGCGCAGCGGCAGGAACCTCCAGAGCAGCAGGTAGGCGACCACCCCGGCCCCGTTCAGCCAGGTGGTCACGACGAACCCGACCCGCACCCACAGCACCGGCACGTCGAGGTGCTCGGCCACGCCCGCGGCGACCCCGCCGACGACGCGCCGGTCGGCCGGGCGGAACGCTCGGCGGGCGGGGCGCGACGGCGCGACGGTCTGGCTCACCTCGGCATCGTCACACGCGCGCGTGAGCCGCCGCCACCAGGTGACACCCTCGCTCCACCCGGGTCCGCGCACCAGGGTCGGACCAGGGTCTCGCCCGATGGTGGTGGGCGCGGCCTCCGACCGACGATGGGTCCATGAGCACCACACCACCGTCCAGCGGACCCACCGGCCCCGACGTCGACTCCGGTTCCGGCACCGACGCCCGCACCGGTCCCGACCACGACACCGACGCACGGTTGCGCCGCAGCCTGCAGTCCGTGTCGTCCGTGCGTCGCTCCAGCGACGAACGTCTGGTCGCCGGGGTGTGCGGCGGGGTGGCCCGCCGCCTCGACGTCGACCCCGTCCTGGTGCGCGTGCTCGCCGTCGTACTCTGCTTCGTGGGTCTCGCCGGCCTGATCCTCTACCTCGCCGGCTGGCTGCTGCTCCCGTCCGACGACGAGCCGCGCAGCCTCGTGGGCCACTGGTTCTCGCTCGGGTCGGCCGAGGCCCAGGTGCGCGACCTCGGTCTTGTCGTCGCGGCCGTCCTGGCGCTGCTGGCCGTGGTCGGCGACGGCGGCTGGGGGCTCGGCAGCAGCGGTCCGTTCTGGCTGCTCGTCGTGGTGGGCGTGCCGGTCGCCTTCGTCGTCTGGCTCGTGCGCCGCGGTGCCGCCGACGACACCCACGACACCCTCGGCCCCGACGGGCCGCCACCGGCACCGGTCTCCTCCCCCGGCGCCGCGTCCTCGACGGCCGAGTGGCCGGGTGACCCTGCGGGGACCGCTCGTCTCGACCTCGGCCCGACGTCGCCCCCGCCGTCCTGCGCCTCACCGTCGCCCCGGACTGGCCCGCGTACGTGGCGCTCGCGCTCACGACGCTCGGCGCGGTGCTCGTGCTGAGCACCTTCACGCGCGGCGGCGGACCGCTCGTCGTCCTCGGCGTGGCCCTCCTCCCGCTGCTCGCGCTCGCATCGGTGCTGCCCACCCTGCGGGTCGGCGAGCAGGTGGTGCGTCCCACCTCGGCGGCCCAGGTCCAGAGCGACTACGAGCACGGCGTCGGCCGGTTCGAGCTCGACCTCGACGCGGTCTCCGACCCCGACGACCTCGTGGGGCGCACGATCCGCGTGCGGGCCGGGATCGGCGAGACGTCCGTCTGGGTGCCCGAGGGCACCCCGGTGGTGGCCCGGGCCTCGGTTGACGCCGGGGACCTCGAGATCCTCGACACTCGACGCAGCGGCGTCGGCCAGCGGGTCGGAACGTCCGGCGGCTCCCACCCCGACGCCCTCACCATCGTCGTCGACCAGTCCCTCGGCCGCGTGGTGGTGGACGCGCGATGAACAGCCCCGCCCACGGTACGACGACCCACGACAGGAGCACCATGAGCGCCCCCGAGCCCGACCTCGACCCGACGAGCGCGACGACCACCAGCTCCCCTCGCCGCCGCGTCCACCCGTTCAACACGTTCTTCGGGCTGCTGTTCCTCGCGGCGGCCGGCTCGTGGCTGGCCGACGACCAGGGCTACCTCCAGGGCGTCGAGCTGGGCCGGTTGGTGGCCGTCGTCCTGATCGTGCTCGGCGGTCTCGGGCTGCTGGCCACGATCGTCGTGGGACGTCGCGCACGACGAGGCCGCCACCCGGTCCAGGAGCCGGTCCCGGACGACGTCTGAGACCTAGTGGCCCGCCAGCCACGCCTGGCGGGCCGCGACGGCCGTGGCGGCGTAGTCGGAGAAGACCCCGTCGACCCCGGCGTCGAAGAACGCCCGGTACTCCGCCGCGGCGTCGCCGGCGGCGGCACGGTCGGTGCTGGTGCGGAAGTCCGCGGGCAGGAAGTTGTTCTCGTCGCGCATCGTCCACACGTGCACGAGCAGCCCGGCCGCGTGGGCGCGGGCCACGAGCCCGGTCTCACCGTCGAGCCAGTGGCCCGTCCGCCGGGCGATCACGAGGGTCTTGTTGGGGCCGATCCCGTCGACGTGCTCGGCCAGCTCGGCCAACGCCGCGCCGGTCGTCAGGTCGGCGTACCTGCGCGGGTCGCCGGTGGACTCGAGGTCCCAGGGTGCGCCCTTGCGGTCCATGAGCTGCACGAGCGTCAGCGGCGTGCGTGGGCGCAGACCGCGCAGGTTCCCGGTCTCCATCGACTGGACGACGACCGGCACGTCGGCGTCGGCGCGGTTGAGGTCGGCCCTCTCCAGCACGTCGAGCAGCAGGTCGTCGAGGTCGAGCCCGCGCTCGCGGAAGTAGCTCGGGTGCTTGGTCTCCACGTACACCCCGACCCGGCGGGGCGCCTGCCGCGCGATGTCGACCACCTCCTCGAGGGTGAGCACCTCCTCGGTGCCGGCGAGGGCGAGGTTCTGGGGCCGCAGCTGCGGAAGACGCTCGCGGACCCGGAGCGTCTTGACCTCGGCGAGCGTGAGGTCCTCGGTGAACCAGCCGCTCGTCCACACGCCGTCGACCCGCTTGGTGGTGCGCCGGTCGGCGAGCTCCGGGTGGTCGGCGACGTCGGTGGTGTGTCCGATCTCGTTCTCGTGCCGCACGACCAGGTGACCGTCGCGGGTGGCCACGACGTCGGGCTCGATGTAGTCGGCACCCTGCTCGATCGCGAGCAGGTACGACCCGCGGGTGTGCTCGAGCCGATGGCCGGGCACGCCGCGGTGCCCGATGACCGTGGGGACGGGTGGCCAGGACGCCGGACCGGTCATCGGCTCAGGACTCCAGCGGGACGGGCTCAGAGCGACCCGGCGATGGCGGCGACCGCGGTGAAGAACGCGAGCAGCGCCGAGATCGGCACGGACCACAGCGTCGCGATCGTGATCGACACCGTCGTGCCGATCTTCGGCGGCACGAACCAGCGGGCCCGCGGGAGGTCGTCGACGCCGTCGATCCAGCGGCCGGTCATGCCCACGCCCGACCACACGCCCTTGAGCCGTGAGACGAAGCGCAGTCCTCCGCCGCCCGCGATGCTGGTGAGCGCTCCCCGGGCCTCCTCGACCCTGTCGGACAGGCTCACCGCGATGCCGAGCTCGGTGGCCAGCTGCTCCGGCTCCTCCACCGCGCGCAGCAGGCGCAGACGCCGCACCGCGAACGCGACCGGCGCCAGCGCCACCACCAGCGCGACGACCGCGAGCACCGTGCCCGTCGTGCCGCCGGCGGCCAGCCCGAGGACGACCGTGGCGACGAGGAAGGGTACCGGCGCGAGGGCGAGCACGAGCGAGGGGACGCGCAGCAGCCGGACGGTCGGGACGATGACGGTCACGGCCCGCCGCGCCGCGTCCTCCGTCTGGCCGTCGACCCGCGCGGTCGCGCCGTGCACGGCGCGGTTGGTGCGGTCACGCCAGCTGCGTCGTCGGGGTCCCTCCTGCGTCGCCATGACCCCAGCCTAGACGTCGCTCCCACCTGGGCCTCGCCCGTAAGCGCGCGGCAACATCCGGGCAACACGGCCTCACTAGCGTCGTGCTCCGGTCGCACGACGCGGCGCGGGACGAGGGAGCACCCATGACACAGCAGCACGAGACTCCGGTGACGTCGGGCTCCGGCGCGAGCGCCCAGGAGTACCTCGAGAAGCGTCAGCTCCGACGCGGCACGGCCGGCTGGGTCCTGCTCGCCGGACTGGGCGTCAGCTACGTCGTGTCCGGCGACTACTCCGGCTGGAACTTCGGCCTCGCCGAGGGCGGGTTCGGCGGGCTCGCCATCGCGACCGTGGTCGTCGCGGCCATGTACCTGGCCCTCGTGCTCGGCATGGCCGAGCTGTCGTCGTCGCTGCCCGCCGCGGGCGGTGGCTACACGTTCGCCCGACGCGCCCTCGGCCCGTGGGGCGGCTTCGCCACCGGGACCGCGATCCTCATCGAGTACGCCATCGCCCCGGCGGCGATCGCCACCTTCATCGGCGCCTACGTCGAGTCGCTCGGCCTGTTCGGCATCACCGACGGCTGGTGGGTCTACCTGGCCGTGTACGCCCTGTTCATCGGCATCCACCTCGCCGGCGTCGGCGAGGCGCTCAAGGTCATGTTCGTCATCACCTCGGTCGCGCTCGTGGGCCTCGTGGTCTTCGCCGTCGCCGCGCTCGGCGACTTCGACGTCTCGCGCCTGACCGACATCGCGCCGACCGGCGCCGCCGGTGCGTCCGAGCTGCTGCCCTTCGGCTACCTCGGCATCTGGTCGGCGATCCCCTTCGCGATCTGGTTCTTCCTCGCGGTCGAGGGCGTGCCGCTGGCCGCCGAGGAGACGGCCGACGCCGAGCGGAACGTGCCGCGCGGCATCATCGCGGCGATGGCGGTGCTGCTGTTCACGTGCGTGCTCGTGCTCGTGCTCGTCCCGGGCGCCGGGGGCGCGGAGGCGATGTCGTCGTCGGGCAACCCGTTGGTGGAGGCCCTCGGCGGGGGCGCCGCTGCCACGGTCGTGAACTACATCGGCCTGGCGGGGCTCGTGGCCAGCTTCTTCTCGATCATCTACGCCTACTCGCGGCAGCTCTTCGCCCTCTCGCGTGCGGGCTACCTGCCCACGTCGCTCTCGGTGACCAACCGACGCAAGACGCCGACCCTCGCGCTCGTGGTGCCGGGCGTCATCGGCTTCGGCCTGTCGCTGACCGGTGAGGGGGCGCTGCTGCTCAACATGGCGGTGTTCGGGGCGGCGCTCAGCTACGTGCTGATGATGGTCAGCCACGTCGTGCTCCGGGTGCGCGAGCCCGACATGCCCCGGCCCTACCGGACGCCGGGCGGCGTGCTCACGACCGGCTTCGCGCTCGTGGTCGCGGCGCTCTCCGTCGTGGCGACCTTCCTCGTCGACAGCACCGCGGCACTGTGGTGCGTGGGCGTCTTCCTCGCCTTCATGGCCTGGTTCGGCCTCTACAGCCGTCACCACCTGGTGGCCGCCTCCCCCGACGAGGAGTTCGCCGCGCTGGCCCGCGCGGAGGAGGACCTCGGGTGATCCGGCGGCACACGCTCGGCGGTCGGACCTACACGTTCGACGGGCTCGTCGACCTGATGGCCAAGGCCACGCCCGTCCGCTCGGGCGACCAGCTGGCCGGCTGCGCGGCCGAGTCCGACGCCGAGCGCGCGGCGGCCGCGTGGGCCCTCGCCGACGAGCCGCTCACCACGTTCCTGCAGGAGCAGGTGGTGCCGTACGAGAGCGACGAGGTGACCCGGCTCATCGTCGACACCCACGACGCCGAGGCCTTCGCGCCGGTGGCCCACCTGACCGTGGGCGGGTTCCGCGACTGGCTGCTGGCGACGGCGACGCGTCCCGACGCGGCCGCGACGCTCACGGCGGTCGCCCCGGGGCTCACGCCGGAGATGGTGGCGGCCGTCTCGAAGTTGATGCGCAACCAGGACCTCGTGCTGGTCGCGCAGGCCGCGCGCGTCACGTCGGCCTTCCGGACGACGATCGGCCTGCCCGGACGCATCGCGACCCGACTGCAGCCCAACCACCCCACCGACGACCCGGCCGGCATCGCGGCGGCGACCCTCGACGGTCTGCTCATGGGCTCCGGCGACGCCGTGATCGGCATCAACCCGGCCACCGACTCGCCCCAGGCGACGGCGCGGCTGCTGCACCTCCTCGACGACCTGCGCCAGCGCTTCGACATCCCGATGCAGTCGTGCGTGCTCTCGCACGTGACGACGACGGTCGACCTGATCGAGCAGGGCGCGCCCGTCGACCTGGTGTTCCAGTCGGTGGCGGGCACCGAGGGCGCCAACGCGTCGTTCGGGGTCGACGTGCGCCTGTTGCTGGAGGCCAACGAGGCGGGTCGCTCCCTCGGACGCGGCACGGTCGGCGACCAGGTGATGTACCTCGAGACGGGTCAGGGTTCGGCCCTCTCGGCCGGCGCCCACCTCGGCACCGGTGGTCGTCCGGTCGACCAGCAGACGCTCGAGACCAGGGCCTACGGACTCGCCCGCGCCCTCGACCCGCTGCTCGTCAACACGGTGGTCGGCTTCATCGGGCCGGAGTACCTCTACGACGGGAAGCAGATCGTGCGGGCCGGCCTCGAGGACCACTTCTGCGGGAAGCTGCTCGGCCTGCCCATGGGGGTCGACGTCTGCTACACCAACCACGCCGAGGCCGACTCCGACGACATGGACACGCTGCTGACGCTGCTCGGCGTGGCCGGCGCGGCGTTCGTCATCGCCGTGCCCGGCGCCGACGACGTGATGCTCGGCTACCAGAGCCTGTCCTTCCACGACGCGCTCTACGTGCGGCAGGTCCTCGGGCTCAGGCCGGCACCGGAGTTCGAGGCGTGGCTCGCCGGTCTCGGCATGGCCGACCCGCAGGGTCGTGTGCTGCCCGTCGACCTCGACGCCTCGCCCCTGCTGTCGATCGCGAGCGGGGCGTGAGCGGCGGCGACGCCCGCACGCCCGACGTCGCGGCGAGCGACCCGTGGTCGGGCCTGCGCCGCACCACGCAGGCGCGGATCGGGCTGGGGCGGGCCGGCAGCTCCTTGCCGACGCGGCGCGAGCTGGAGTTCCGGGCGGCGCACGCCGCTGCTCGTGACGCCGTGCACGAGCCGCTCGACGTCGACGCGCTCGTCCCTGGCCTCGATGCACTCGGCCTCGGTGCCACGCGACGGGTGCGCAGCCTGGCCGAGGGTCGCGGCGAGTACCTCCGACGTCCCGACCTCGGGCGGCGCCCCGCGTCGCTCGACGGCCTCGACGCGAGCGGCGACGCCGACGTCGCCGTCGTGCTGGCCGACGGCCTGTCGCCGCGGGCGGTCGCCGAGCACGGCGTCGCGCTCGTGACGGCCCTCGTCGACGCGCTCGGCACGGGGTTGCGCGTCGCCGCCCCGGTGGTCGCCACCCAGGCACGGGTGGCGCTGGGCGACCACGTCGGCGCCGCGCTGGGCGTGCAGACGCTGCTCGTCGTCATCGGCGAGCGCCCGGGCCTGTCGGTCGCCGACAGCCTCGGGGTCTACCTGACGCACGACCCTCGCCCCGGGCGCACCGACGCCGAGCGGAACTGCATCTCCAACATCCACCCGCCCGACGGTCTGGGCTACGCGGCGGCGGCGCGGGTGGCTGCCGCGCTCGTCGACGGCTCCCGGCGTCTGGGCCGCTCCGGCGTCGCGCTCAAGGACTCCTCGGCCCTCGACGACGCCACGGCCGAGGCCCTGGACACCGGACCGTGAGGTCCGTCCCGTCCCACTAGGGTGCACGCGTGGCCGTCCTCCTCTCCCTGCTCTCCGCCCTGTCGTACGGGGTCTCCGACTTCCTCGGCGGGCTCTTCTCCAAGCGCTCCGGACCGTGGCAGACGGCCGTGGTCGGGCAGACGTCGTCGACGGTCTGCACCGTCGCCGTGGCGCTCTTCATCGCCGGCGACCCGGTCGGGGCCGACTGGGTGTGGGGCGTCGTCGGCGGGGCCGGGTCGGGCGTCGGTGCCGCGTTCCTCTACCGCGGGCTCGCCGGCGGGCGGATGAGCGTCGTCGCACCGCTGTCGGCGGTCGTCTGCGCGCTGCTGCCCGTGGCCGTCGGGCTCGTCACTGGCGACCGGCCGAGCGCGCTGGCCCTCGCGGGGATCGTCGTCGCGTTCCCGGCGATCGCGCTCGTGTCGCGCGTCGTCGAGGAGGACGCCGCAGCGCAGGCCGCGCACCGCGGCGGCGTGGTCGACGGCGTGCTGGCAGGGCTCGGGTTCGGCGTGCTGTTCGTCGCCCTCGGCCAGGTGCGCGACGACGCGGGCCTGTGGCCGCTGGCCGTCGCGCAGGGTGCCGCCGCCGTCGTCGTCGTGCTGCTGGCCCTGGCGCTGCGCGAGGCGTGGGTGCCGCGCGACCGGCTCGCCTGGCGCGCCGTGCTCATGGGGCCGCTCGGAGCCACCGCGACGACCGCGTTCCTGCTGGCGACGCGCGAGGGCCTGCTGTCGGTCGTGTCGGTGATCTCCTCCCTCTACCCCGCGACCACCGTCCTGCTCGCGACGCTCGTGCTCAAGGAGCGCATCCAGGCATGGCAGGGCGTCGGGCTCGCGCTCGCCGCGTCGGCCGTGACGCTCGTGGCCCTGGGTTGATGACACTGGGCTGATGGCACTGGGCCGAGCAGCCGTCGAGCGGGCTACTTGAGGAACTTGCTCGTCGAGCGGTCCTTCAGCGGCTTCCCGCCCGTCTGGCACGTCGGGCAGTACTGCAGGGAGGAGTCGGCGAAGACCACCTCGGCGACCGTGTCGCCGCACACGGGGCACGCCTCGCCCGCGCGGCCGTGCACCCGCATCCGCGAGCGCTTGCCGTCCTTCAGCTCCGACGCGGGCTTGCCGTGCGCCTCGGCCATCGCCTCGCCCAGCACGGTGCGGATCGCCACGTCGAGCCGCTCGACCTGCTCGGCGTCGAGCTCGGACGCGAGCGCGAACGGCGACAGTCGGGCCGCGTGCAGGATCTCGTCGCTGTAGGCGTTGCCGATGCCGGCGACGATCTTCTGGTCGCGCAGGAACCGCTTGACCTGCATGCGTCGACCCTCGAGCAGCGGCGCCACGGTGAAGCCGTCGACCATGGGGTCCGGGCCGAGGGCGGCGATCCCCTCGACGTCCTGCGGGTCGCGCACGACGTAGACGGCCAGGCCCTTGCGCGTCCCGGCCTCCGTGAGGTCGAACCCGACGTGCGGGCCGTCGCCGTGGTCGAGCCGGACCCGCGCGGCGAGCGGGCCGTTGCCCATCTTCAGCCGCTTGTCGGTGAGCTGGTCCGACCAGCGCAGCCACCCGGCCTTCGCGAGGTGCACGACGAGGTGCAGACCGTCGACGTCGAGGTCGAGGAACTTCCCGTGCCGCCGCACGTCGGTGACCTGCAGGCCCGCCAACGACGACACCGGCGGGTCGTAGGTCTTGAGCACCGCGAACGACGCCAGCTCGACGTCGGCCACGACGGCACCGACGGCACGCTCGCGCAGGAACGCGGCAAGCGCGTCGACCTCCGGCATCTCGGGCACGTCACGAGCGTAGTCCGAGACGCCTGCGGACGTCAGGGCGTGTCGTGGCGGGCGTAGAAGCCCTCCATGGCCGGCCAGGTGGTGCGGCGGGCCGCGCGGCCGGTGAGCACCCCGAGGTGGCCGCCGGGAGCCTGGACGAGCTGGACGTCCGGTGCACCCGTCAGCAGGTCGACGAGGTGGCTGACCGCACCCACCGGCGCGAGGGTGTCGTCGAGCCCGGCCACCACCAGCACGGGCACGTCGATGTCGGCGAGCCGCAGCTCGCGTCCGCCCAGCTCCACCACCCCCGTCGCGAGCGCGTTGCTGCGCACGACGACGTGGTACAGCTGCCCGAACGTGCGGCCCGGGTAGGCGTACATGTTGTCGGTGAAGCGGTCGACGGCCTCCAGCTGCGCGAGGAAGTCGCGGTCGTCGGCGTGCGCGAGGATCGCCAACGGCTTGGTGAGGTACTTGTCGAGCGCCGAGATCTGGAACCCGAGCCGGGTGAGCGGCGCGGGGACGCCGCCGAGGGTGCGGTAGGCGGCGCTCACCAGGCCGCTCGCCACGGCGTTGACCGGGCGGGTGATCGCGATCAGCGGCACCTGCGTCAGGTCGAACGGCGACGCCACGGCCGTCGCCGACGCGAGCGGCAGCGTCGGGTCGGACGCGGCGGTGAAGATCGTGAAGATCCCACCCAGCGACCAGCCGGCCAGGTGCACGGGCCGCTCCCCCGCGTCGTCGTGCACGTGCCGGACGGCCTGCGGGATCACCCGCCCGGTCCAGTGCTCGATGCCGAGGTCGCGGTGCTCGAAGCTCACCGGCCCGTAGTCGACGAGGTACACCGGCCGTCCCTGCTGCACGAAGTACTCGACCACGCTGCACCCGCGCCGCAGGTCGAACGCGAGCGCAGGCGCGGCGAGCGGCGGCACGAGCAGCAGCGGGTCGCCGTGCTGCTCCGTGCCCGGGTACGGGTCGTACCGGAACAGGCTCGCGTGCTCGGTGACCTTGACCAGCGTGCGCGGCGTCGTCCGCAGGTCGGCGATGCGCCGCCCCTGCACCACGTCGCGCAGGTTCCCCACCGCAGCGCCCAGGTCGTGCGGGACGTGCGGTCGCGGGACGAGCGGGAGGGGCATGGTTCCGGATGATGCCAGACGCGCCCTCCCCCCGCCGGGCTGGCGGGGGTGAGGGGTGCTGCGTCGTCGCAGGGAGTCTGTGCTTGCTGGCGCGCTGCCGCAGACGGCTTGTGCTTGCTGGTGCGCTGCCGCGGCCTTCGCTGGAGGTGGTCTCCGAAAGGGCCTCGACCGGCAGCGGGTCTGGGGCCGGTTCCGGGTCTCGGGGTCCGGTCTGAGCCTGCCCTCGACGCAAGGTTCTTCGTTTCTGCGTTCTTGGCCCACCGTTCTGCGTTCGCGCGTCCTATCGGTGGATCTGCAACCGCAGGAGCGCTTCTGCGGTTGCAGATCCACCGATGGCAGGCGTCGCGCTGGAAGGATTCTGCCTTTGCGTGGACCGTTCCACGCGAACGCAGAAACTTGCGTCCTCTCAACGCAAAGAGCACTCACGACTCTGCATTCGTGCGTTCGAAGCCGAACGCTTCTGCGTTCGCGACGGGATCCCGTAGGCAAAGCAGAATCCTTGCCCTCCCGCACACGAACGCAGAAGCTTGCGTCCACCCCAGAACCAACCCACAGCCCGAGACCCCAGACCAGCGCGGCCGCCAGCCGCCCGGTCGAGGCCCTTTCGGAGACCACCCCCAGCGAAGGCCGAAACAGCGCACCACCAAGGTCACGACGACCGCAGCCACCGCACCGGCAAGATCACGACCCCGCAGGCAGCGCAGCGGCAAGGTCACGACGACCGCAGGCAGCGCAGCGGCACGACGAAGCCACCTCACCCGAACGTCAGCACCAGCAGCGACACGTTCAGTGCGATGACGACGGCGGCGACGACGCAGGCGGCGGCGGTGGTGGCGGGGCGGTTCACGTGCTCGCCCATCACCGCGCGGCTGGCGGTGAGGCGGACGAGCGGGACGAGCGCGAACGGGATGCCGAGCGACAGCACCACCTGCGAGACGACGAGGGCGCGGCTCGGCTCGACCCCGAGCGCGAGGACGACGAGGGCCGGCACGACGGTGACCACGCGGCGCAGCAGCAGCGGGACGCGGACGCCTAGCAGGCCGTGCATCACCTCGGCGCCGGCGGCCGCTCCCACGGCCGTCGAGGCCAGCCCCGACCCGAGCAGCGCCACCGCGAAGAGCAGCGCCACGCCAGCGCCGAGCTCGGACGTCACGAGCGCGTGCACACCGGTCAACGTGTCGGTGCCCGGGAGGCCCTGCAGCCCGGCGGCGGCCACGAGCAGGAGCGAGAGGTTCAGCAAGCCGGCCAGCGCCAGCGCGAGCACCACGTCGGTGCGGGTGGCGCCGAGCAGGTCGCGCACCGACGTGCCGCGACCTCGGCCACCGAGCCGTCCCGACGTCAGGCCCGAGTGCAGGTAGATGACGTGCGGCATCACGGTCGCCCCGATGATGCCCGACGCGAGCAGCACGCTCTCTGCCCCGTCGAACGTCGGCACGAGGCCACCAGCGACGTCGCCCGCGGCCGGTGGGTTCACCACCAGCCCGGCCACGAAGCCGACGGCGATCAGCGCCAGGAAGCCCAGGATGGTGCGCTCGAGGGCGCTCTGGCCGCGGACGTCGCCGATGCGCAGCACCAGCAGCGACACGGCTGCGGTCACGACGGCCCCGAGGACGAGGGGAAGGTCGAACAGCAGCGACAGCGCGATCGCGCCGCCGACGACCTCCGCGAGGTCGGTGGCCACGGCGACGGCCTCCGCCTGCAGCCAGAACGCGACCCTCGGTCCGCGGCGCAGCCGGCCGCCCAGGTGCGACGCCAGCGACGTGCGCGTCACGAGGCCGAGCTTCGCCGACAGGTACTGGACGAGCACGGCCATGACGTTGGCCAGCACGACCACCCACACCAGTGCGTAGCCGAACCGCGCGCCCGCTGTCACGTTCGTGGCGACGTTGCCCGGGTCGACGTAGGCCACGGCGGCGACGAAGGCCGGACCGAGGAGGACGGCGCGGCGGCGCAACGACGTCGGCCCGAGCATCCCCGCAGCCTAGCTGCGAGGCCGCTCGGGCCGCTCGGGCCGCTCGGACGAGGAGGTCCGGTGCTGGGGTCAGGCGACGGGACGCGCCTGGCCTCCCCCGCTACGACGACGGTTGCGGTTGCGGTTGCCGCCCTGACCGGCGGGGCGACCCTGGGCGCCGCCGGTGCCGCGACCCTGGCCGCCGCCCGAACGCTGACCGCCCGAGCGCTGACCGGCACCGGACCGCTGGCCGGCACCCGAGCGCTGACCGCCCGACCGCTGGCCACCGCCGGAGCGCTGACCGCCGCCGGAGCGCTGACCGCCGCGTCCACCGGCCGAGCCCGGCTCGGGGAGCGTGCCGCTGGCCGCCAGGGCCTCCGGGGTGAGCGGCGACGGCGCCGTCGCCGCGTCGTGCTGGCGGGCGGTGACGCCGGCCTTGGCCTGCAGCGCCATGACGTCGCGCAGGTCCTCGCGCGTCGTCATCGTGACGACGGTGCCCGCCTCGCCCGCGCGGGCGGTGCGTCCCGAGCGGTGGGTGTAGGCCTTGTGCTCGGCGGGCGCGTCGTAGTGGACGACGAGCTTGACGTCGTCGACGTGGATGCCGCGCGCCGCGATGTCGGTCGCGACGATGACGTCGGCCGCACCCTTGCTGAACGCCGCCAGGTTCCGCTCGCGCTTGGCCTGGTTGAGGTCGCCGTGCAGGTCGACCGCCTCGATGCCGGCGGTGGTGAGCTGACGCGCCAGGCGCGTGGCGCCCCGGCGGGTGCGGGCGAACACGATGGTGCGCGGGTTGTCGGCCAGGAGCCGCGAGGCCGTGGCCAGCTTCTCGGTGCGGGGCGTCACGAGCACGTGGTGCTCCATGCGCGACTCCGGCTCCTGCGCCGACTCGATCTCGTGGAGGTCGTGCTGGGGCAGGTGACGCCGCACGAGGCGGTCGACGTCGCCGTCGAGCGTCGCCGAGAGCAGCAGCCGCTGGCTGGTCGAGGGCGTCATCGCGACGAGCGCGTCGACCGGCTTGAAGAAGCCGAGGTCGCAGAGGTGGTCGGCCTCGTCGAGGACGGTGATCTCGACGTGCTGGAGCGTGCAGGCACGGCGGTCGACGAGGTCGGCGAGCCGACCGGGCGTGGCGACGACGAGGTCGACGCCGTCGCGCAGCTGGTGGATCTGCTTGTTGATCGGGGTGCCGCCGAGCACCGTCATGATGCGCAGGTGCAGCGGGGCCGCAAGCGGCGCGAGCGCACGCTGGACCTGCGTGGCGAGCTCACGCGTGGGCACGAGGATGAGCCCGCGCGGCGCCTTGGGACGACGGGTCCCGCCGGCGAGCTGGTCGAGCACGGGCAGGCCGAACGACAGCGTCTTGCCCGAGCCGGTGCGGGCGCGGCCCAGCACGTTGCGGCCGGCGAGCGCCGACGGCAGCACAGCCTGCTGGATCGGGGTCGGCTCGACGATGCCCTCACGGGCGAGGGCCTTGACGAGCGTCTTCGGCAGGCCGAGGTCGGCGAAGCCCGACGAGCGCGGACCGCCCGACGCGGCATCCGCGGACGAGGAGGTGGGGTGGGAGGAGGAAGGGGTGGGCAGCACACGGCCGCCGGCAGGCTGGTTCACAGAGCTCTCAGACATCGTGGGCCCGGGCCGCTCTGCGGCGCTCTCGTGACGAGGCGACGCGGCCTGCTCGGGCGGGAGGGGGAGGCCCTACCGAAGATGATCCGGGGCTCCCATGGAAGCTCCAGCCTAGCAGTCGACCACCCCGAACCCCGCATCGTCGCCGCGTGCGTCCCGTCACGACCCCACGCGGGCCGCCAGCTACAGGAACTGCAGCGGGTCGAACTCCTCGATCGGCACGACGCGGATGCGAGGCAGCTCCTCGTTGAAGGCCCGCACGTCGTACTCCAGGTCGTAGAACTCCAGGCCTCGCTCCACGAGGGGCACGAAGGCGCTGCTGCGCATCTCGCGGAACGCCAGGAGCGCGGTGCGTCGGGTACCGACGAGGGCGCCCAGCTGGGGCACGAAGTCGCCGTCGTTGCTGGCGAGGACCACGTCGTCCTCGCGCTCGGCGAGCGCCTCCAGCGTGCGCTGGATGGCGATGTCGACGACCTTCTGGTCCGGCGTGCCGGAGAGCAGCACGGGACGGAAGTCCATGGCGGTCAGCGCCTGCACGAACGACATCGGCACCTCGCCGTTGGCGGCGATGAAGAACAGGCCCTGCGTCGGCTGGTCCCACTCCGACGCGACGAAGGACAGCACGCGGTCCCAGCGCGGTCGCTCGTGCGGGTGCGGGCGACGACCGAGGATCGACTGGCCGAGGGTCGCGTCGATGTTCTCGCCGTCGACGAGCACGTAGGTGCGGCGTTCCATGCGCCCACCCTAGTGCGATCCCGCCCTCGCTCGGGCGGACGCGCCTCAGAGCAGGGTGAGCAGGCCCAGCGCGCCGACCGCGAGACCGAGCGCCAGCGAGACGCCGATCAGCACGGCGTGCACGCGGTAGAACGTGGTGGTGCGTCCGTCGGCGTCGCGGGACCGGTCGTCGTTGGCGATCCGCTGCCAGAAGCGCGGCCAGATGAGCAGGTTCCAGGCGGCGGTCACGAGCAGCAGGACCGACCAGCCGAGGGCCAGCGTCACGTCAGACCGAGGTGAGCTGGCGGACGGCGGAGGTGAAGAACGCGAGCCCGTCGGTGCCGGGTCCGCAGAGGTCCTCGACGGCGTGCTCGGGGTGCGGCATGAGCCCGACGACGTTGCCGCGCTCGTTCGTGATGCCGGCGATGTCGCGCAGCGACCCGTTCGGGTTGGAGCCGACGTAGCGGAAGACGACCTGTCCCTCGCCCTCGAGCCGGTCGAGCGTGGGCTCGTCGGCGATGAAGCCGCCCTCGCCGTTCTTCAGCGGGATGGTGATCCGCTGGCCCTCCGCGTAGTCGCTCGTCCAGGCGGTGTCGGGGTTCTCGACGACGAGCACCTGGTCGCGGCACACGAACGTGCGGTGGTCGTTGCGGATGAGTGCACCGGGCAGCAGGTGCGACTCGCAGAGGATCTGGAAGCCGTTGCAGATGCCCAGCACGGGCATGCCCCCCTGCGCGGCCGTGACGACCTCGGTCATGACCGGCGCGAAGCGGGCGATCGCACCGCAGCGCAGGTAGTCGCCGTAGGAGAAGCCGCCGGGCAGGATGACCGCGTCGACGCCCTTGAGGTCGTGGTCGCCGTGCCACAGCGCGACCGGCTCGCCGCCGGCGAGTCGCACCGCGCGCTGCGCGTCGACGTCGTCGAGCGAGCCGGGGAAGGTCACGATGCCGATCTTCATGGCCGTGTCCTCACGCCTCGACGCGGACGGTGAAGTCCTCGATGACCGGGTTCGACAGCAGCGTCTCGGCGATCTGGTGCACCTCGGCGAGCGTCGACTCGTCGGCCAGCGCCACCTGCAGCTCGAACCGCTTGCCCTGACGCACGTCGGAGACGCTCTCGAACCCGAGTCGCGGGAGGGCGCCATGGACGGCCTTGCCCTGCGGGTCGAGGATCTCGGGCTTGGGCATGACGTCGACGATGATGCGGGCCATGGCCGCATCCTATCGGCGTGCCGGGCCGACCTCTGCACTCCGGCCCCCTTCACCCGGCGCGTCCGCGTCGGTCGACGTACGGTCGGAGCATGCGCGTGAGTGTGATCGGGCTGGGCGCCATGGGCGCCGGGATGGCCACGTCGACCCTGCGAGCCGGCCTCGCGACCACCGTCTGGAACCGCAGCCCGGAGAAGTCCGAGCCGCTGCGTGACGCCGGGGCCGAGGTGGGCGCGACCGCTGCCGAGGCGGTCGCCGACGCCGACGTGGTCGTCGTCTCGCTGTTCGACGAGGCGTCGGTGCAGGAGGTGCTGGAGCAGGCGCTGGCGGCGTCACCGCCGTCCGCGGTGTGGCTGCAGACCGCGACCGTCGGCCCCGAGGCCGCACGCCGGCTGCACGACCTCGCCGAGCGGCACGACCGGGTGCTCGTCGACTCCCCCGTCCTCGGCACGAAGAAGCCAGCCGCCGACGGAGCGCTGACCGTGCTCGCCTCCGGCCCCGACGATGCGCTCGCGACCGCGCGACCCGTGCTCGAGGCGATCGGCGCGCGCACCCTCGTCGTCGGTGACTCCGCCGGGCCCGCCAGTGCCCTCAAGCTGGCCTGCAACTCCTGGGTGGCGTCGGTCACCGCCGCGGCGGCGCAGGCGCTGACCCTGGCGCGGGTCCAGGGCGTCGACCCCGGCCTCTTCCTGGAGGCGATCGAGGGCTCGGCCGTCGACACCCCCTACGCCCACCTCAAGGGTCGCGCGATCCTCGACGACGACCTCACGCCGTCGTTCGGCGTCGACGGCGTCCTGAAGGACCTCTCGCTGATGCTCGACGCCGGCGCCGACGTCATGGACACCTCGCTGCTGCAGTCGGTGCGCGACCGGTTCGCGGCGGCCTCTGCAGCCGGGCACGGCGCCGACGACATGGCCGCCGTCGTCGTGGGCTTCGAGCCTCGCGACTGAGCCTGGCATGACGCGCCGCTACCCGGGCCGCCGTTGGCTCGACCGCTCGCTGCGGGACGTCGTGTCCCGCGACCACCGCATGTCACCTGCGGCGTTCCGACGTCGCCAGTGGGTGACCGCCGGCTTCGTCGTGCTGGGTGCCGTCGTGCTCGGCGTCTCGCTGCGCGTGGAGCCCGGCAGCCCGTGGTTCTACCCGCTCACGTTCGGGCTCGCGGCGGTCTGGACGGTCGGCGCCTTCGCGTCCGGTCGGCTCTATCTCGGACACATCGCCACCGACGACCCCGACGACGAGGACGGCCTCGTGCGCCCCGTCGTGCAGCCCATCGCCATCGGGCTGGCGCTCGCGGGCCTGTTCGTCGTCGGGGCGCTCGTCGTGCGCGAGATCCCCGTGCTGTCCGACCAGGTCGAGAAGGTCCTGGGGTTCGCGACGGAGGGGACGCTGCCCCTGCTGGTCGTCATCACCGCGGTCAACGGCGTGGCCGAGGAGCTGTTCTTCCGCGGCGCCGCGTACGCCGCGATCCCCCGGCACCCGGTCGTCTGGACGACGGTGGCCTACACCGCCGCCACGCTTGCCACGGGCAACGTCATGCTCGCGTTCGCCGCGGTCCTGCTCGGCGTCGTCGTGGGGCTGCAGCGTCGCGCGTCGGGCGGCATCCTCGCGCCCGTCCTCACTCACTGCACGTGGTCGCTGACGATGCTGCTCGCCCTGCCCCCGATCTTCGGGCTGCGCTAGCCACTCCCGGCTGGCGCAGACACGACGAGGCCGGGCCCAGGAGCTCCTGGACCCGGCCGTCGGACGTCGGGCTGGCGCTCAGATCTCGCGCTTGAGGATCTTGCCGGTGGCCGTCATGGGCAGCTCGTCGCGGAACTCCACGATGCGCGGGTACTTGTACGCCGCGAACTGCTCCTTGCCCCAGGCCACCAGGTCGGCCTCGGACACGTCGTCGTGGTCCTTGTTCTTCACGACGACGGCCTTGATCTCCTCGCCGTGGCTCTCGTGCGGCACGCCGATGACGGCGACCAGCGAGACGGCCGGGTGCGTGATCAGCACCTCCTCGAGCTCGCGCGGGTACACGTTGTAGCCGCCGCGGATGATCATGTCCTTGCTGCGGTCGACGATGTAGTAGAAGCCGTCGGCGTCCTTGCGGCCGAGGTCGCCGGAGCGGAACCAGCCGTCGCGGATGGCCTCCGCCGTCGCCTCGGGACGGTCGTAGTAGCCCTTCATGACGTTGTGGCCCTTGATCGCGATCTCGCCGACGGCGGTCTTGCCGTCCTCCTCGAGGTCGTCGGGCACGTCGTTCCACTCCGCATCGATGAGCTTCATCTCGACGCCAGGGATCGGCACGCCGATCGAGCCGACCTTCGGCTCCTGCCCGTACACGGAGAACGAGGCCACCGGGGAGGTCTCCGACAGGCCGTAGCCCTCGAGGATGGTGACGCCGAAGCGGTCCTTGAACTGGCGGTGGATGTCGACCGGGAGGGCGGAGCCGCCGGCCGCGGCGACGCGCAGGCTGGCCGCGATCGCCTCGACGTCGACGCTGTCGTCCAGCGCGCCGAGCAGGCCCCAGTACATGGTGGGCACGCCCGCGAAGTAGGTGACCTTCTCCTTCAGCATGAGGCCGAGGGCGGCCTGCGCCTCGAAGCGCGGCAGCATGACCACGGTGCCGCCGAAGGCCATCGAGCCGTTCTGGATGCAGGTCTGGCCGAAGGAGTGGAACAGCGGCAGCACGCACAGGTAGGTGTCGGGGCGGTCGGCATCGGCGCCGAACAGGTCGGCCCCGGCGAGCGCGTTGTCGCGCATGTTGCGGTGGCGCAGCTCCGCGCCCTTCGGCTGACCCGTCGTGCCCGAGGTGTAGAGGATGACGGCGGTGTCGTCGTCGTCGGTCTCGACCGTCTCGAACGTGGGCGGCTGCTGGGCGACGAGCGGCGCGTAGTACTCCGGCGGCTCCAGCGGCTCCGGCGCGGCGGAGTCGAGCTTGATGAGGAAGAAGTCCTTGCAGCCGTCGACGGCCTGGAAGCCCTCCCACGCGGCCTCGCCGATGGGCAGGTCGGGGGTGCCCTCGAACGCGAAGTAGGCGACCGCGTCGGAGTCGTCGAGGTGGTAGGCGACCTCGCGGCCCTTCAGCAGGACGTTGAGCGGGACGACCGTCGCGCCGGCCTTGAGGATGCCGTAGTAGACGATCGTGAAGTACGGCAGGTTCGGGCACGACAGCGCGACCTTGTCGCCGGGCTGGACCCCGCGCGAGACGAGCAGGTTGGCCACCTGGTTCGCGGCGCCGTCGACCTGCGCGTACGAGAGTCGGGTGTCACCGAAGACGATGGCGGTGCGGTCGGCGTACGTCGAGGCGGACTTCTCCAGCAGGGCGGCGAGGTTGGCCATCGCGGGCTCCTTCAGACGAGGGTGTGGGCGGCGTCACCACCCTACCCACGTCTCGGATACCGTCGGTACGCGAGTCCCGGGCAGTCTCAGAAGGTGGAGCCGGTGAGCTGCTCGTAGGCGCGCACGTAGCGCTCGCGCGTGGCCTCGACGACGTCCGCGGGTAGGCTCGGCGGGGGCGTGTCGGAGGCCTTGTCCCACCCGGACGCGGACGAGGTGAGCCAGTCGCGCACCGGCTGCTTGTCGAACGACGGCTGCGGCCGTCCGGGCTGGTACGTCTCGGCCGGCCAGAAGCGGGACGAGTCGGGAGTGAGCACCTCGTCGGCCAGCACGATCGTGCCGTCCGGACGGGCACCGAACTCCAGCTTCGTGTCGGCCAGGATGATGCCGCGCGTGCGGGCGATCCGCTCGGCGCGGGCGTACACCTCGAGGGTCAGCGACCGCAGACGCTCCGCCACCTCGGAGCCGACCAGCTCGACGACGGCGTCGAAGTCGATGTTCTCGTCGTGGTCGCCCACGGCCGCCTTGGTGGCGGGCGTGAAGATCGGCTCCGGCAGCCGCGACCCGTCGACGAGCCCGTCGGGCAGCGGCACGCCGCACACCTCGCCGGTCGCCTGGTAGTCGGCGAGCCCCGACCCGGTCAGGTAGCCGCGCACGACGCACTCGACGGGGTACATGTCGAGCTTCTCGACGACGAGCGCACGCCCCCGCACCCGCTCGGGCACCTGGGTCGACACGACGTGGTGGGACACGACGTCGGTCAGCTGGTCGAACCACCACAGCGACATCCGCGTCAGCAGCTCCCCCTTGTCGGGGATGCCGGGGCTGAGCACGAAGTCGTACGCCGAGATCCGGTCCGACGCCACCATCAGCAGCCGGCCCGACTCGAGCTCGTAGAGGTCACGGACCTTGCCGGAGTGCAGGTGCACGGCACCGGGGACGTCAAGAGGCACGACCGACAGCCTAGGAGGTCCGCCCCCCTCCCCCGCCCACCGGCGTCCGAACGTCTCGCTCCTCGGGTGGGTGGGTCCTGTGCGTCGGTCAGGTTCGTCTCGTGCTGCGGCTGCGTCGGCGTGGCTTCGTCTCGTCCTGCGCTCCGAAAGAAGCCTCGACCGGGCGGCTGGCACCCGCGCTGGTCTGGGGTCTCGGGCTGCGGGTTGCGCTCGGGGTGGACGCAAGACTGTGCGTTGGTGCACTGACGGCCAAAGCTTCTGCGTTTGCGACGGGATCCCGTCGCCAACGCAGAAACCTTCCGCCGCTCAGCCCTCCGTGGCCCCAGAACGCAGAAACGAAGATTCCTACGTCACCCACGAGCCCAGACCAGACCCCGAGACCCCGAGCCGCCCCCAGGCCCGCTGCCGGTCGAGGCCCTTTCGGAGCCCATCCCCAGCGCCAGCCGAGGCAGCGCACCAGCAGGGCGAGACCCCCGCAGGCAGCGCATCACCAAGCCCAGACGCCCCGCGGCAGTCAACGAGCAGGCACAGAGCCCCTACGGCAGCGCACCAGCGAGGTCAGGACGTCAGAGGATCGCGCCCGGCGTGTACGCGGCGGCGGCCGGGTCGGCGGTGACGATCTCGTCGACCTGGGCGACGACGGCGGCGACCTGGGCGGTGGCGGCGCCGGTGAACTCGAGGGGGGCGGCGACGAGGGAGGCGAGGTCGGCCTCGGTGAGGGCGAGTCGCTCGTCGGCCGCGAGGCGCGCGAAGAGGTCGTTGCCGGCCGAGCCCTGCTCGCGCATCTCCAGCGCGACGGCGACCGCGTGCTCCTTGATCGCCTCGTGGGCGGCCTCGCGACCCACTCCCGCGCGGACGGCGGACATCAGCACCTTCGTCGTCGCCAGGAACGGCAGGTACCGGTCGAGCTCACGCTGCACGACGGCCGGGAACACCCCGAACTCGTCGAGGACGGTCAGGAACGTCTCGAACAGGCCGTCCGCGGCGTAGAACGCGTCGGGCAGGGCCACGCGGCGCACGACGGAGCACGACACGTCGCCCTCGTTCCACTGGTCGCCGGCCAGCTCGCCCACCATCGACACGTAGCCGCGGACGATGACGGCGAGCCCGTTGACCCGCTCGCACGAGCGCGTGTTCATCTTGTGCGGCATGGCGCTCGAGCCGACCTGGCCGGGCTTGAACCCCTCGGTCACCAGCTCGTTGCCGGCCATCAGCCGGATGGTGGTCGCCAGGTTCGACGGCGCCGCCACCAGCTGCGCGAGCGACGTGACGACGTCGTAGTCGAGGGAGCGGGGGTACACCTGGCCGACGCTGGTGAGCACCCGCTCGAACCCGAGGTGCTCGGCCACGCGTTGCTCCAGCTCGGCCAGCTTGGCGAAGCCGTCTGCCGCCCCCGGCCCGGCACCCCCGCCGGGTGCACCACCCAGGAGGTCCAGCTGGTCCTGCGCGGTGCCGACGGGGCCCTTGATGCCGCGCAGCGGGTACCGGGCGAGGAGGTCGTCGAGCCGGCCGACGCCGGTCAGCAGCTCGTCGGCGACGGTCGCGAACCGCTTGCCGAGCGTGGTCGCCTGCGCCGCGACGTTGTGGCTGCGGCCCGCCATGACGAGCTCGGCGTGCTCGGCGGCGAGGCGTCCGAGCCGCGCGAGCGCCGCGACGGCCCGCGAGCGCAGCACCTGCAGCGAAGCCCGCACCTGCAGCTGCTCGACGTTCTCCGTGAGGTCGCGCGACGTCATGCCCTTGTGGATGTGCTCGCTGCCCGCGAGCGCGGCGAACTCCTCGATCCGTGCCTTCACGTCGTGCCGGGTCACGCGCTCGCGCTCGGCGATCGACGCGAGGTCCACCTGGTCCACGACGGCCTCGTACGCCTCGATCACGCCGTCGGGCGTCTCGACCCCGAGGTCACGCTGGGCCTTCAGCACGGCGATCCACAGCTGCCGCTCGAGCACGATCTTGTGCTCGGGCGACCAGATGCGCGCGATCTCGGGCGAGGCGTAGCGGTGGGCCAGAACGTTGGGCGTCGTCACGCCGCACATCATCCCACTCGTGCCACGGCAGGCGGACGGCCGTCCGGGTCAGACGGCGACGTAGTGGTCGACGTCCTCGAGGAGGATCCGCGTGCCGGTGTCGCCGTCCCACGACGCGCGGATGCCGTGTCGCTCGAGCACCGGCAGCACGTCGTCGCGCACGAGGGTGGTGACGAGCTCGGCGTAGGTGGCGTCCTGCTGCGCGGAGTCGAGCGCCTCCCACGCGTCGCGCGGCAGGTGCGCGCTGAGGAAGACGCCGTAGCCGACGTAGGTCTGCCGGGTCTCCAGCAGCGTCTCGGTGTCCTGCTGGTGGAAGTAGACGTAGCCGCGCCAGCGTCGGGAGTCGTCCCGCTCGGCGCCGATCTCGTCGGACGCGCAGCTGGCGCAGCACGTGAAGTCGGGTCGGGCCAGCACGCCGGCGGTCTCGAGGTCGTCGAACGCGGCCCGCAGGGGCGTGCGGGTGACGTCGTCGGTCCACGCCGCCTGCTGCTCGCGCCGGGCCCGCACCAGGTGCCGGAAGGCCTCGGTGGTCTGCTCGGGAGTGACGTCGAGCTCGTCGAGCTCGTCCTCGCGCACCTCGAGCAGGTCCTCGACCTCGGTCCGCCCCAGGACCACGTCCTGCCACAGCAGCTCGCGCAGCGCCTCCTCGACGTCGGCGGGCAGGCGCAGCGACGACGGCAGGACCAGCCCGGGCGGCTGGTCGTTGAGCCCTCCCGCCGGCGCCGGCGCGGTCGAGGTGGCCTGCTGCGGGCTGCGGCCACGCAACCGCGACCAGAACCCTCGACGCTGCCCCGACCCGGACATCAGACCTCGATCTCCCCGCGCTGCGCCGCCAGCGCGATGTCGCTGCGGAACTGGGCTCCGTCGAAGGAGATCGCGTCGACCCCGGCGTAGGCCCGGTCGCGGGCGTGCTCGAGGTCCTCGCCGACGGCGGTGACCGCCAGGACGCGTCCGCCGCTCGTCACGAGCCGGCCCCCACCCTCGACGCTGTCGTCGAGGGCGGTGCCGGCGTGGATGACGTCGACCCCCTCGATGGCGTTCGCGGCACCGACGCCGAGGATCACGTCGCCCGACCGCGACGACGCCGGGTAGCCGGCCGACGACATGACCACCGTGACGGCCGTGCCGTCGTGCCACGCGGGCAGCCCGACGGCGTCGAGGGTGCCGGTGGCGGCGCCGTGCAGCAGCGAGGCGAGCGGGGTGCGCAGCAGGGCCAGGATCGCCTGCGTCTCGGGGTCGCCGAAGCGGGCGTTGAACTCGACGACGCGCACGCCCCTCGACGTCAGGGCGAGGCCTGCGTAGAGGAGGCCCTGGAACGGGGAGCCCCGGCGGGCCATCTCCTGCACGGTGGGCACGAGCACGCGGCGGGTCACCTCGGCCACCAGGTCGTCGGGCGCCCACGTGAGGGGCGTGTACGCGCCCATGCCGCCGGTGTTGGGGCCGGCGTCGCCGTCGAGGGCTCGCTTGAAGTCCTGCGCCGGCTGGAGCGGGAGGACGGTCTCGCCGTCGGTGATGGCGAACAGCGACACCTCCGGGCCGTCGAGAAACTCCTCGATGACCACCCGGTCGCAGCCGGCCGCGTGGTCCACGGCCTCCTGGCGGTCCTCGGTGACGACGACGCCCTTCCCGGCGGCGAGCGCGTCGTCCTTGACGACGTAGGGCGGACCGAAGGCGTCGAGCGCGGCGGCCACCTCCTCGGCGGTCTCGCACACGTGCGCCATCGCGGTGGGCACCTCGGCGGCGGCCATCACCTGCTTCGCGAAGGCCTTCGAGCCCTCAAGCTGCGCGGCGGCCCGACTCGGCCCGAAGCAGGCGATCCCGGCGTCGCGCACGGCGTCGGCGACCCCGGCGACGAGCGGCGCCTCCGGGCCGACGACGACGAGGTCGGCACCAATCGACGTGGCGAGCGCGGCGACGGCGGCACCGTCGAGCGGGTCGACCTCGTGCAGCGTCGCGACGTCGGCGATGCCAGGGTTGCCGGGTGCCGCGTGCACCTCGGTGACCTGCGGGTCGCGGGACAGGGCCAGGGCCAGGGCGTGCTCGCGTCCGCCGGTACCGATCACCAGAGTCTTCACGCTGCCCGACCCTATCGCCCCGACGACCACGCCCGGACCGACGACCGCCCCGCTCAGAGCAGGTCGTGCAGGACCACGGTCTCCTCGCGGTCCGGGCCCACGCCGACCGCGGAGATGCGGGCGCCGGACATCTTCTCGATGGCCCGGACGTACGCCTGGGCCGCAGCCGGCAGGTCGTCCATGGTGCGGGCGCCGGAGATGTCCTCGCTCCAGCCGTCGAAGAACTCGTAGATCGGCTTCGCGTGGTGGAAGCCGGTCTGCGTCGTCGGCATCTCGTCGACCCGCTCGCCGTCGACGTCGTACGCCACGCAGACCGGGATGCGGTCCCAGCCGGTGAGCACGTCGAGCTTGGTGAGCACGAAGTCGGTGACGCCGTTGATGCGGGCCGCGTAGCGCGCGACGGGCGCGTCGTACCAGCCGCAGCGGCGCGGGCGACCGGTCGTGGTGCCGAACTCGCCGCCGTTGGTGCGCAGACGCTCGCCGTCCCCCTCAGGATCGTTGCTGCCGAAGAGCTCGGTCGGGAACGGTCCCTCGCCGACGCGCGTGGCATAGGCCTTGACGATGCCGATGACGCGGGTGATGCGCGTCGGCGGGATGCCCGACCCGGTGCAGGCGCCACCGGTCGTGGCCGACGACGACGTCACGAACGGGTAGGTGCCGTGGTCGACGTCGAGCAGCGTGGCCTGGCCTGCCTCGAGCAGCACCGTCTCGTCGCGGTCGAGGGCCTCGTGCAGCACGAGGGCGGTGTCGGCGACCATCGGGCGCAGCCGCTCGGCGTGCACGAGCAGCTGGTCGACGATCTCGTCGACGCTGACCGCACGGCGGTTGTAGACCTTGGTGAGCATCTGGTTCTTCAGCTCGAGCGCGCCCTCGACCTTGGCGCGCAGGATCTTCTCGTCGAAGAGGTCCTGCACGCGCACGCCGAGGCGGTTCATCTTGTCGGCGTACGTCGGCCCGATGCCTCGGCCGGTGGTGCCGATCTTGCGGCTGCCGAGGAACCGCTCGGTCACCTTGTCGAGGGTGCGGTTGTAGTCGGCGATGAGGTGGGCGTTGGCGCTCACGCGCAGCTTGCTGGTGTCGATGCCGCGCGCCTCGAGCGCGTCGATCTCCTCGAACAGGACGTCGAGGTCGATGACGACACCGTTGCCGATGATCGGCGTGCAGCCGGGGCTGAGGATGCCGCTGGGCAGCAGGTGCAGGGCGTACTTCTCGTCTCCGATGACGACGGTGTGGCCGGCGTTGTTGCCGCCGTTGAACTTGACGACGTAGTCGACGCGGCTGCCGAGCAGGTCGGTGGCCTTGCCCTTGCCCTCGTCTCCCCACTGGGCTCCGACGATGACGACTGCGGGCATGCGATGCACCCCTCGAGGTTGGTTCGTGCTGTGCGGTGAACAGGCGACAAGCCCCGGGCGTCCGGGGCCTGACAGCCGCATCGTATCGGGCCGGACGCCCCTCGGGCCAATGCACGACGGCCACGACGGTGCGTCCGGTGCGTCCGGGCCCTAGGCTCGCAGGGGCGCCGTCGTCGACGGTGCTCTCGGGGCCGCACGCAGAGGGAGCGCCATGACCGACAGCAGGCCGTGGGTGGCGGTGGTGAACGCCCAGGCGGGCAGCAGCGACGACCCGCGCCTCGAGGAGGCGCTCGACGTGCTGCGCGCGCACGCCCCGCTGGAGGTGCGGCGCACCGAGGACCGCGACGACCTGCAGGACGCGGTGGCCGCAGCGCGCGGTGGCGTCGTGGTGGCGGTCGGTGGCGACGGCAGCATCCACGCCGTCGTCACGGCGGTCGACGACCTCGACCTCTTCGACGACGTCGAGGTGGCGATCGTGCCGCTCGGCACCGGCAACGACTTCGTGCGCACGCTCGGCCTGAGCGACGACCCGGTCGAGGCGGCCCGTCAGGCCGTCGACTGCGTGGCCCGCCCTGCCGACGTGATCCGCGACGGCCAGGACCGGCTCGTGGTCAACGCCGCGCACGTGGGTCTGGGCGCCGAGGCGAACGTGAAGGCGACCCCGTGGAAGAAGGCGTTCGGCCCCGTCGGGTACGCCATCGGCGCGGCGATCACGGGCGTGGTGGGCAAGGGCTTCCGCGCGACGGTGCACGTCGACGGCCAGCGCATCGACTCGCCCCGCCGACTCATCCAGGTGGCCGTCGGCAACGGACGCTACGTCGGGGGCGGCGCGCCGCTGCTCCCCGCCGCGGACCCGTTCGACGGGAGCCTCGACGTCGCGGTCGTGTGGGCGCACGCCCGGTGGAAGCGGCTCGGGTACGCGTACCGCCTGCGTCGCGGCCGCCACCCGATGCGCGACGACGTCGTCTACCTCAAGGGTCGCGAGGTCGTGGTGCAGGGCGAGGCACTGCAGGCCAACCTCGACGGCGAGATCTGCGACGCGAGCCCCCGGCACCACTGGGTGGTCGAGCCGGGTCGGCTGAGGCTGCGCGCCCCCGCCGACGCGCCCCCGCCGCTGGAGGACTGACAGCGTCGACGAACGAAGGGGCCGACGATCTGGGCGGAGCGGCTCAGACGAGCTGCGCGTACGCCTCGGGGCTCGACTCGTGCAGGAACTCGCGGCAGCGGTGCGCCTCGGCGTCGTCGCCGAGCCGCTCGGATCCGGTGGCGAGCGCCGCGAGGGAGCGCAGGAAGCCCTGGTTCGGCGCGTGCGACCACGGCACGGGCCCGAAGCCCTTCCAGCCGTTGCGACGCAGCGCGTCGAGCGAGCGGTGGTAGGCCGTGCGCGCGAACGCATAGCCCTCCAGGTCGTCACCGGCGTCCAGAGCCTCCTGCGCCAGCAGCGCCCACGCCAGCACCGAGTCGGGGTGCTCCGAGGCCACGGTCCGCGCCGACGTGCCCGACGCCAGCTCCTGCGCGCCCGGGTCCTCGGGAAGGAACGTCTCCGGCGGCTCACCCAGCAAGTTCGTCATGCCGTGAACCCTACGCACCGCGCCAGCGGGTGCGTCGATGCGGCTTCTCCCTCGACCTGCGGCTGCGCCGGTGTGGCTCGTGTTGGGGTGGGGCTGCGCCGGCGCGGCTTCGCGCTCGGGTGGGGCTGCGTCCGCGCGGTTTCGTGCTCGGGTGGGGGTGCGTCGGCGCGGCTTCGTCCTCGGGTGGGGCTGCGTCGGCGCGGTTTCGACTCGTCCTGCGCTCCGAAAGGGCCTCGACCGGGCGGCTGGCAGCGGCGGCGGCTCGGGTTCTCGGGCTGTGGCCTGCTTGGGACGCAGGAGTTTGCGTTGGCGCGTCCTGAGCGGTGGATTTGCCACCGCATCGCCCTCGGCGGTGGATCTGTCACCTTCTCAGCGCTGTACAGGTGGAGAATCCACCGCCGACGTGGTCAGGCCTGGCAGGGCTTCTGCGTTCGCGAGGGGATCCCGTAGCAAACGCAGAAGCCTTGGCACTCCCGCACCCGAACGCAGATTCTTGTGTTCACCCGTGCCGAAGCCACAGCCCGAGTGCTCGACCCACCGCTGACGCCAGCCGCCCGGTCGAGGCCTTTTCGGAGACCAGACCGAGCGCGAGTCGAGGCGGCGCAGCAGCACGACGAGACTCCCCGCGGCAGCGCAGCAGCACGACGAGACCCCTGCGACAGCGCACCGGCAAGTCGTCAAGACCGCAACCGCACGACGAGCCAGTACCCCTACTCCCCCGGCGCGAGCAGCTCCGCGAGGTGAAGGGCCGGGACGTCGGCGAGGTCGTCGAGCTGGGTGCGGCAGGAGAAGCCGTCGGCGAGGACGACGGCACCCTCGCCCATGGCGCGGACGGCTGGCATGAGCTGCTGCTCGGCGACGGCGACGGACACTTCGTAGTGGCCGCGCTCGACGCCGAAGTTGCCGGCGAGTCCGCAGCAGCCGGAGAGTCGGGTGACGGTCGCGCCGGTGCGGCCGAGGACGTCGAGGTCGGCGGCGAAGCCGAGCACCGACGACTGGTGGCAGTGCGGCTGCACGACCACCTCGGTGCCGCTGAGGTCGGGGGCCTGCCAGCCCTCGGTACGGGCGAGCAGCTCCGCGAGCGTGAAGACCCCCTGCGCGACCTCGGCTGCACGCGGATCGTCGGTGAGCTCCACGGCGTCGGAGCGCAGCACCGCGAGGCACGACGGCTCGAGGCCCACGACCGGCACCCCGTCCGCGACGTACTCGTGCAGCACCCCGACCGTGCGCTCGACGAGCGAGCGGGCGGTGTCGAGCTGGCCGGTCGTGATCCACGTGAGTCCGCAGCATGCCTGCTTCTGGACGACCTCGACCCGGTAGCCGGCCGACTCGAGCAGCCGCACCGCGGCGTGACCGCCCGACGTCGAGAAGTACTCCGTGAACGAGTCCGCCCAGATCGCGACCCGGGGCCGGTCGGTGCGCGTCGCGGACGCCTCGAGGGCCGGCCGAGCGGCCCGGCTGAACCGACGCGTCGCGAACGACGGCAGGCTGCGACGCTGGTCGACGCCAGCCACCCAGCGTGCGACGTGGGCAAGCCCCGGCACCCGCAGGGCCAGGTTCGCAAGGGCCGCGACGGGCGACGTCAGCCGTGCCCAGAACGGCAGCTTCCCGAGGACGTAGTGGCTGCGCGGCCGCATCCGACCCTTGTAGGTCTGGTGCAGCACCTCGGACTTGTAGGTCGCCATGTCGATGCCCGTCGGGCAGTCGTTGAGGCAGCCCTTGCACGACAGGCAGAGGTCGAGCGCCTCGTGCACCTCCGGCGCGCGGTAGCCGCCGGTCACCAGCCGCCCGTCGACCATCTCCTGCAGCACGCGCGCGCGTCCGCGGGTGGAGTCCTTCTCGTCGCGGGTGGCCTGGAAGGAGGGACACATGACGCCGTGCGACGCCTTGTTGTCGGCGAGGCACTTGCCGACGCCCGTGCACCGGTGCACGGCCGCGCCGAGGTCGCCGTCGTCGTGCAGCAGCCGCAGGCCGCGGCGCGATCCCTGCAGGCCGGGCGCCCACCCTCGACCCTGCGTCCGCAGATCGGCGTCCAGCGCACGGACACCCGGCACGGGTGCCCGCCCCTGCGCGGCGGACGGCAGAGCAGCGGGGGCGACGAGCACGCCGGGGTTGAGCAGGTCGTCGGGGTCGAGGACGTGCTTGACGCCCCGGAACAGCGCGATGGCCTGCTCGGAGTACATGAGCGGCAGCAGCTCCGACCGGGCGCGACCGTCGCCGTGCTCGCCCGAGAACGAGCCGCCGTGGGTGGCGGTGAGCCGGGCGGCGTCCTCGATGAACGCGCGGTAGCCGGCGTGTCCCCCGGGCTCGGACAGCGGGAAGTCGATGCGCACGTGCACGCAGCCGTCGCCGAGGTGGCCGTACGGCTCGCCGTTCAGGCCGTGCTGCTGCAGGAGCGCGTCGAAGTCGCGCAGGTACTGCCCGACCCGCTCGGGCGGCACGGCCGCGTCCTCCCAGCCCGACAGGGCCGGTCGGTCCCAGATGCGCGACGCCAGGCCCGCACCCTCCTCGCGGATCCGCCAGAACGCGGCCTGCTCGGCCACCGACGTCACGTGCCGGTGCGACAGCGAGGCGGAGTCCGCGACGACGCGCTCGGCCTGGGCGGCGAGCTCGGCGGGGTCGTCGCCTGCGAGCTCGACGTAGAGGTAGCCGCCGCCGCGCGGGTAGTCGGGCACGCCGGCAGCACCCTTGGCGGCGCGGTACACCTCGATGATCCGCTCGCCGAGGCCCTCGCAGGCGATCGGGCCGTGCGGGAGCATCGTGGGCACGTCGTCGCCGGCCTCGGCCATCGAGCCGTAGCCGAGGACCACGAGGTGCACGTGCCGCGGGGTCTGCACGAGGTCGACGGTGGCGCCGAGCAGGACGCCCAGCGTCCCCTCGGTGCCGGCCATGAACGACGCGACGTCGAAGCCGCGCTCGGGGAGCAGGTGCTCGAGGCTGTAGCCCGACACCTGGCGGCCGAAGCGGCCGAGCTCGGTGCGGACGGTCGCCAGGTCGGCCGCGACGACGTCGCGCAGCCGGTCGAGCGTCGGCGACGTCGTGGCGACGTCGCGTCCGATCGTCAGCCGCTCGCCCGTGCCGGTGACGACGTCGAGGGCCGCGACGTTGTCGGAGCTGCGGCCGTACCCGAGGGCGCGGTTCCCGCAGGCGTTGTTGCCGATCATGCCGCCGACCGTGCAGCGCGTGTGCGTCGACGGGTCGGGGCCGAAGCGCAGTCCCTGCGGCGCGGCGACCTTCTGCAGCGCGGCGTGCACGATGCCCGGGTCGACCCGCGCCACCCGCCGCTCGACGTCGACCTCGTGGACCCGGTTCAGGTGCTTCGCGAAGTCGACGACGATCCCGGTGCCGACCGCGTTGCCGGCGATGGAGGTACCTGCGCCGCGTGAGGTGACGGGCACCCCGGTGGCGCGCGACGCGTCGAGGACGGCGAGCACCTCCTCGACAGACCGTGGCCGGACCACGACCTGCGGCACGACGCGGTACAGCGACGCGTCGGTGCTGTAGAGCGCGCGGGTGGTGCTGGAGTCGTCGACGTCGACGACCTCGCGGCGGCGGAGCTCGGCGACGACGTCGGCCGGGGATGCGGCCACGTCGGGGCCGACGGTGTCGACGCTCACCAGAGCTCGAGCGAGGCGTCGAGGATGCCGGCGACGTCGTCCTCGGTGACGTCGCGGGGGGCGGTGGCCAGGAGTCGCTGCTGCTTCATGGCTCCGTCGACGAGCGGGTCGAGGTCGTTGCTGTCGAAGCCGACGGCGGAGAGCCCGGCGGGGATGCCGACGTCGCGCATGATCGCGGTGAGCACCTGCGGGAGCAGGTCGGCGGGGTCCGCGGGCATGCTCGCGTCGGGGTCGAGCAGACGCGCGGCGCGCACGTGACGCTCGGGCGCGGCCTCGAAGGTGAACCGGAAGGCGGCGGGCGCGGTGAGCGAGACGGCCATGCCGTGCGGCACGAGCCCCGCGTGCCCGGAGGCGCCGTCGTCGCCCGGGTACCCCTCGGGCCGGAACTCCCGCACCTGGCCGGCGATCGGATAGGCGTTGGCGTGCGGGATGTGCACGCCCGCGTTGCCGAAGCCCAGTCCGGCGAAGGTGGCGGCCGTGGCCACCTCGGTGCGCGCGTCGAGGTCGTCGCCGTGGCTGACCGCGCGGCGGAAGGACCCTGCCATGAGCGCCAGCGCGCGCTCGGACCAGACGTCGGAGATCGGGTTCGACCCGCAGTAGGGCACGCGCTCACCGGCCTGCTTCGCCTCGTACGACGTGTAGGGGCGTGCCGTGTAGCTCTCGAGCGCGTGGCACAGGATGTCCAAGCCCGACGCGGCCGTCACCGACGCAGGCTGGGTGAGCGTCAGCTCGGGGTCGACGACAGCCAGGACCGGGCGCAGCCGCGGGTGCGAGATGCCGGTCTTCACGTGCTGGTCGACGACGTCGAGCACGCAGATGGTGGTGCTCTCGCTGCCGGTCCCCGTGGTCGTGGGCACGGCCACGAGTGGCAGGAGCGGCTGGCTCGGGGCACGGCCCTTCCCGACCGGCGCGTTGACGTAGTCCATCAGCTCGCCGTCGTTCGTGAGCAGGAGCGCGACGGCCTTGGCGGTGTCGATGCTGCTGCCGCCGCCGACCGCCAGGACGGCGTCGACGGGGCTGGCGTCGCGGGCGAAGGCGACCGCGTCCTCGAGACTGCCGTCGGTCGGCTCGACCCGGGCGCCGTCGAAGACGACGACGTCGAGGCCGTCGGCGGCCAGGCGGTCGGCGATCTCGGCCGGTCGACCGGTCGCGGCGACGCCGGCGTCGGTGACGAGCAGGACGCGGCGGGCGCCGAGCTCGGCGAGGTCGTGCCCGAGCTCGTGCCGGGCGCCGACGCCGAGCTTCAGGCGCGGGGCGCCGTAGGTGAAGACGGTCTCGGGGTGGTGGGGGGCGAAGCCGGACATGCCGCTCCTGTCAGCTCGGTTCCAGACGTGTCGAGGACGACGACAGTAGCATGCTACTGGCAGTGAGCGCCTGCGCTCGGGAGCGCCAGACGTCGACGTCGACGGCGGGGTCGAGCTGGCGCGCCAGCAGCTCCGCGGTGTGCTGGAGGTGCTCGCGCATGAGCGCAGCGGCCCGGCCGGCGTCCTGGTCGAGGACGGCCTGCACGATCGGCTCGTGCTCCTCGAGGATCTCGTGGGCCCCGCGGGAGCGGTGCAGGGTCACCGCGCCACGCGCCTGGATCGACGCGCGCAGTGCGAGCACCTCCTCGCCCAGCCGACCGTTGCCGCTCGCCGCGTGCAGCACCGCGTGGAGCGCCCGGTCGTGCTCCTCGAAGGCTCGCTCGTCGTCGGCGGCCGCGTCGGCCGCCATGGCCCGCAGCAGGGCGCGCAGCTCGTCGCGCTGTGCTGCGTCGGCGTGCAGCGCGGCGTACGCGGCGGCGGGCACCTCGAGCAGCAGGCGCAGCTCGAAGACCTCGAGCACGTCCTGCACGGTCACGCCCCGGACGCGCACCCCGCGGTTGCGCTCGACGGCCACCAGACCGGCGTCGGCGAGGCGCAGCACCGCCTCGCGGACGGGCGTGCGCGACGTGCCGAGCTCCTCGGCCAGCCGGTAGATCGAGTGCTGGGAACCCGGTTCGAGACGACCGGTGAGGATGTCCTCGCGCAGTCGGGCGAAGACGCGCTCGGCAGCCGTCGTCCGTCCTGCCATCGCCGCGCCTCCTCGCCCCGTCGGACCGTCCGGTGCTCGCAACCTACCGCGCCCGGTGCCGCACGACCTTGTCCGGCTGCGGCAGGATGGGGCCGATCGGTCCGCTCGGCCCGGTCGACCGACCACCCCGGCCCGGGGACCGCACGACCTCCCCGAGGAGACCCATGAGACGGATCGCGACCCCGCTCCTGCTCGTCGGCGTGCTCGCGCTGGGTGCCTGCGAGACGCGCACCCAGGCCGATCCGCGGCCCAGCGCCGGCGCCTCCTCCTCGGCGGCGGGGGCGTCGGACGCCGACGTGACCGAGCACGAGTCGGGGCCGCAGAGCCCCATCATCTACGGGCTCGAGGTCCCGTCGGGCGCCACGCAGCTGGGGCCGCTGGTGCGCTACCGCAGCGCTGCGCTGATCGAGGCCTTCCAGCCCGAGCTCGACGCTGCGAAGGCGGCGCAGCAGTCGGGGGAGGAGGACGGCGAGCTGCCCGAGGGCGTCGAGCCGACCCCGACCGAGACCACCACGCCCGCCACCCGCCCCAGCGACGACACCTTCTCGCTCATCGACGACGCCCCTCGCCCCGACGTCACGATCTCGCTGCTGCGCGTCGACGGCTCACCCACGCAGGTGCTGCGCCGTCTGATCGCCCAGGTGAATGCCGTCATCCCCGACGCCAAGCTCGACGAGGACGACCTCTCGACGTACTGCCAGTCGCAGGACCGTCGGATCACGGGCTGCACCGTCGACGCCGAGGGCAAGACCGCCGACCAGCGCGACATCCGCATCACGATCACCGCCGACCCCGGCGACGTCACGACCCGCACGGGCTACCCGGCGGCGCAGAAGCGGCCGGTCATGACGGTGCGGGCGCAGTACGTGGGCGACCCGCGCAGCGGCCAGCTCGAGCCGCGGGCGTCGACGGCGCAGGTGCCGCGCGACGTCGAGGGCAAGGACACGTCGGGGCTGATCTGGCCGAGCATGGACGTGTCCGCGCCGCGCGACTCGCCCCTGCTCGACGGGAAGTGGCGCGTGCCGGCCACCGGCACCCTGCTGCTCAGTGGTGAGCGGCCCCGGTTCGCGGCGGTCGTCGCCGACCGCGTCCGCGAGGCCGACGCGATCGCGGAGGACTTCGCCTCGAGCATCGGCACGCCGACGAAGGACGTCGTCGAGGACCTCAACGAGATCAGCACGACCTACACCGCCCGCGGCAAGGACGGCGGCGTGGCCCGCGCGACCTTCGTGCTCTCGGCGCGGGGCAGCTACGCGATGCTGTTCTACACGCCACCACGCTCCTGACCCTGCGCGTCGCACCGGGCGGCTCTCCCGCAGGACGGGCTCAGCGGTAGTCGGTGAGGTGCGCGAGCGCGTGCTGCGCGGCCGGCAGGAGCTGCCGGACGCCGTCGTCGACCTGGTCGAGCGGCAGCCAGGTGGCCACGTCGGTGGTGCCGTCGACCTCGACGACGTGCGGGGTGGGCAGCGGCGCTCCGGGCTCCACGCCCGCGACGCGGACGGCGTAGAGCAGGTGGACGCCGTGGTAGTCCTCGAAGCGGTCGTCGCGGCCCGGCGCCACGGTGTGCACGTGGTGGACGTCGACGAGGCGCTTCTCCAGCACCGTCAGCCCGGTCTCCTCGTACACCTCGCGGACGACGGCGTCGTGCGGGGACTCGCCGTGGTCGACACCGCCGCCCGGCAACGCCCACCAGCCCGCCGGGTAGCCGGTCGGGGAGATGCGGGTGAGCAGCAGCCGGGGCGTGCCGGTCTCGTCGTCGGCGACGACGACGCCGTACGCGCCGAGCCGCTGCGTGCGGCGCGTCTCGCGGTGCTCGTTCATCGGGCTCCCTTCGGTGCGCTCCACTAGAGTCGGTGGACGATGAGTGCCCTCGACCCGTTGCCCGTGACGACCGCCGCCCCGAAGGAGCGCGTGGCCTATCTCGACAACGCACGGTACTGGGTGATGCTGCTCGTCGTGATCGGGCACTCCCTCACGCAGTTCGTGGCGATGGACTCCGCGCGCGGCGTGTACGTGTGGATCTACGCGTTCCACATGCCGTTCTTCATCCTGATCTCCGGCTACACGGCTCGGCGCTACATGGGCGACGCGCGGCAGGTGCGCCGCATCGTCAGCACCCTGGTGGTCCCGTACCTGATCATCGAGATCTCGATGCAGATGATCACCCGCCACTACACGGGCGAGCCGGAGCCGTACAAGTTCCTGTCGCCGCAGTGGCTGGGCTGGTTCATGGCGGCGCTGTTCGTGTGGCGGCTGACCACCCCGATCTGGCGTGCGCTGCGCTACCCGATCACGACGTCAATCGCGATCTCGTTGCTGGTCGGGCTCATCGAGGTGCCGAACGTGCTGGCGCTGCCGAAGATCCTCGGCTTCCTGCCGTTCTACGTGATCGGTCTGCACATGAGCCGTGAGCGCTTCGAGCGGCTCGCGGACCCCCGCATCCGGGTCGGGTCGGCGCTGCTGCTCGCCGGCAGCTTCGTCATCTGCTACCTCTACTCGGCGAACTGGACGCTCGACTGGCTGCTGTGGAAGCAGCGCTACGACGAGGACCCGCTCGGCGCCTCGCCCCTGGAGGGCATCACGCAGCGCGCGGAGCTGCTCGTCATCGGCCTGGTGCTGACGTTCGCCGCGCTCTCGCTCGTCCCCCGCCGTCGGTCGTGGACGACGCGTCTCGGCGGGCGCACGTTCTACTGCTACCTGCTGCACGGCTACGTGATCCTGCTGCTGCGCTACCAGTTCGGCGTGTTCGACTCCCTCGAGAAGTACGGCGCACCCGCGGTGGTGCTGACCATGGTCGTCGCCACGGTGGTCGCGAACCTGCTCATGACGCAGCTGGTCGCTACCGTCTTCCGCCCGGTCTTCGAGCCCCGCCTCCGCTGGCTGTTCCGCCCCGACCCCGAGACCAAGCCGAAGTCGTCGAAGGCCCCCGCGCCCACCGCCTGAGGCCTTCTGCCGGGACGCACAATGCTGCGTTCGCGCGCTCCATCGGTGGATCTCCAACCGCAGGAGCGCTCGTGCGGTTGATGTTCCACCGCCGACGGGGCTGAGCGTGGCAACGATGCTTCCTTCTCGCGGACCGTGCCACGCGAAGGGAGAAGCGCTGCCCACCCCACCCCCAAGCACACCCACGCTTCTTCCTTCGCGCGTGCGAGGCCGAACGCTTCTGCGTTCACGACGGGATCCCGTAGCAATCGCAGCATCCTTGACGTCCCAGCGCACGAACGCAGGTTCTTGTGTCCACCGAAGGCCACAGCCCGAGAACCCGAGCCACGGCGCCACCCGGCCGCCCGGTCGAGGCCCTTGCGGAGACCACCCCCAGCGCCAGCCGCGGCAGCGCACCAGCAACCCCAGATCCCCTACGGCAGCGCACCAGCGACGTCACGACGACCGCACCCCCACACGACGACGGCCCCGGACCAGCAGGTCCGGGGCCGTCGTGCGTTCAGTCCGTCAGGGCTCGTACGACGTGAAGTCGTAGTCCTCCAGCTGGACGGCGGGGCCGTCGGGCGAGCCGAAGCCGTAGTCGTAGGACTCGTAGCCCGTGACGGCGTAGGCGGCCTGGCGGGCCTCCTCGGTGGGCTCGACCCGGATGTTGCGGTACCGGTCGAGACCGGTACCTGCCGGGATGAGCTTGCCGATGATGATGTTCTCCTTCAGACCGCGCAGCGAGTCCGACTTGCCGTGGATGGCGGCGTCCGTGAGGACGCGGGTCGTCTCCTGGAAGGAGGCGGCCGACAGCCACGACTCGACGGCCAGCGAGGCCTTCGTGATGCCCATGAGCACCGGACGGCCCGAGGCGGGGGTGCCGCCCTCGGCGACGACGCGTCGGTTCTCCGACTCGAACGTCGCCCGGTCCGCGAGGTCACCGGGGATCAGGTGGGAGTCACCCTGCTCGATGACCGTGACCCGACGCAGCATCTGCCGCACGATGATCTCGATGTGCTTGTCGTGGATCGCCACGCCCTGGCTGCGGTAGACCTCCTGGACCTCGTCCACGAGGTGCTCCTGCGCCCGACGGACACCGAGGATGCGCAGGACCTCCTGCGGGTCCGGCGTGCCGTGGGTGAGCTGCTGGCCGACCTCGACGTGCGAGCCGTCCTCGACGAGCAGGCGCGAACGCTTGCTGACGGGGTACTCCTGCACCTCCGAGCCGTCGTCGGGGGTGACGACGAGCTTGCGCGTCTTGTCCGTGTCGTCGATCGCGACGCGACCGGCGGACTCGGTGATCGGCGCACGACCCTTGGGCTGACGGGCCTCGAAGAGCTCGACCACACGCGGCAGACCGTGCGTGATGTCGTCACCGGCCACACCACCGGTGTGGAAGGTACGCATCGTCAGCTGGGTGCCGGGCTCACCGATCGACTGGGCGGCGATGGTGCCGACCGCCTCGCCGATGTCGACGAGCTTGCCGGTGGCCAGCGAGCGGCCGTAGCACTTGGCGCACGTACCGGCCGCCGCCTCGCAGGTCAGGACCGTGCGGACGCGGATGGTCTCCACGCCGGCGGTCACGAGCTGGCCGATCTCGACGTCGCCGAGGTCGCCGCCGGCCTCCACCAGCACCTCGCCCGTCTCCGGGTGGGTGATGTCGGTGGCCGCGCTGCGCGAGTACGCCGAGGTCTCGACGTTCTCCGCCGGCACGAACGTGCCGTCGTCCAGGCGGGTCGCGATGACCTTCGGCAGACCACGCTCGGTGCCGCAGTCCTCCTCGCGGATGATGACGTCCTGGCTGACGTCGACGAGTCGACGCGTCAGGTAGCCGGAGTCGGCGGTGCGCAGGGCGGTGTCGGCCAGACCCTTGCGGGCACCGTGCGTCGCGATGAAGTACTCGACGACGCTGAGGCCCTCACGGAAGTTCGCCTTGATCGGGCGGGGGATGATCTCGCCCTTCGGGTTCGCCACGAGACCACGCATGGCCGCGATCTGACGGACCTGCATCATGTTGCCTCGCGCACCCGAGTGGACCATCATCCAGATCGGGTTGTCGGCGTTCGCGGTGAACTTCTTCTCCATCTCACCGGACACCTCGGCCGTGGCCTGGGTCCAGATCTCGATGAGCTCCTGACGACGCTCGTCCTCGGTGATGAGACCGCGGTCGAACTGCTGCTGGACCTTCGCCGCCTGACCCTCGTACTTGGTGAGGATCTCCTGCTTGGTCTCCGGCGTGACGACGTCCTCGATGGAGATGGTGACGCCCGAGCGCGTGGCCCAGTGGAAACCGGTCTCCTTGAGGTTGTCGAGCGCGACGCCCACGTCGATCTTGGAGTAGCGCTCGGCGAGGTCGTTGACGATGACCCCGAGCTCCTTCTTGCCGACCTGGTAGTTGACGTACGCGTAGTCGTCCGGCAGGGCCTGGTTGAAGATCGCGCGACCGAGGGTGGTCTCCCGCGACGCCACGACACCGTCGACGCCGGGGATGCGGATCCGCACCTTGCTCTGGAGGGTGATCTCCTTGCGGTCGAAGGCCATGACGGCCTCGGCGACCGAGCTGAACGCACGACCCTCGCCCGGGTGTCCCTCGCGCTCGAGCGTGAGGAAGTACAGGCCGATGATCATGTCCTGCGTCGGCATGGTGACCGGACGGCCGTCGGACGGCTTCAGGATGTTGTTCGTGCTCAGCATGAGGATGCGGGCCTCGGCCTGCGCCTCGGCGCTCAGCGGCAGGTGCACGGCCATCTGGTCACCGTCGAAGTCGGCGTTGAAGGCCGAGCAGACGAGCGGGTGGATCTGGATGGCCTTGCCCTCGATGAGCTGCGGCTCGAACGCCTGGATGCCCAGACGGTGCAGGGTGGGTGCACGGTTCAGCAGCACCGGGTGCTCGGTGATGACCTCCTCGAGCACGTCCCAGACCTCGGCGCGCACGCCGCGCTCCACCATCCGCTTGGCGGACTTGATGTTCTGGGCGTGGTTGAGGTCGACCAGACGCTTCATGACGAAGGGCTTGAACAGCTCGATCGCCATCTGCTTGGGCAGACCGCACTGGTGCAGCTTGAGCTGCGGGCCGACGACGATGACCGAACGGCCCGAGTAGTCGACGCGCTTGCCGAGGAGGTTCTGACGGAAACGACCCTGCTTGCCCTTGAGCATGTCCGAGATGGACTTGAGCGGACGGTTGCCCGGGCCCGTGACGGGGCGACCGCGACGGCCATTGTCGAACAGCGAGTCGACGGCCTCCTGCAGCATCCGCTTCTCGTTGTTGACGATGATCTCGGGCGCGCCGAGGTCGAGCAGTCGCTTGAGGCGGTTGTTGCGGTTGATGACGCGGCGGTACAGGTCGTTGAGGTCCCTCGGGGTGGTTGCTGCTGCCGAGGAACGCCGAGACGACCTTGAGTCGCTTGAGGGCGCGGGTCTTCTTCTGGCCCTTGCCGGTGGCGATGATCTCGCGCAACGACTCCGCCTCGGCGTCGAGGTCGAAGGACTGCAGACGCTTCTGGATGGCAGCGGCGCCCATGTAGCCCTCGAAGTACGCACCGAAGCGGTACGTCATCTCGCGGTAGAGCATCTCGTCGCCCTCGAGGTCCTGGACCTTGAGGTTCTTGAAGCGGTCCCAGACCTCGGTGAGGCGGTCGATCTCGCGCTGGATGCGGTCGCGACGCTGCTTGGCCTCACGCTCGGCGGCGTCCTTGACCTTGCGCTTGGCGTCGGCCTTCGCACCCTCGTCCTCGAGGGCCTTGAGGTCCTCCTCGAGCTTCTGCAGGCGCTGGTTGACCTCGTCGTCACGACGGGCCTCGAGCTGCTTGACCTCGAGGTCGATCTTGGACTCCAGCGAGGACAGGTCGCGGTGACGCGCCTCCTCGTCGACGTGCGTGATCATGTACGCCGCGAAGTAGATGACCTTCTCGAGGTCCTTCGGGGCGAGGTCGAGCAGGTAGCCGAGGCGGCTGGGGACACCCTTGAAGTACCAGATGTGGGTGACCGGCGCAGCGAGCTCGATGTGGCCCATGCGCTCGCGACGCACCTTGGAGCGGGTCACCTCGACGCCGCAGCGCTCGCAGATGATGCCCTTGAAGCGCACGCGCTTGTACTTGCCGCAGTAGCACTCCCAGTCCCGGGTGGGACCGACCATCCGCGGATGTCGTCGGCGGTCGCGAGACCGATCCGGATCTGATCGAAGAAGTTCACGTCGAGCACGGTGTCTTCTTTCCCTTACTTTTCGAAATTCAGTGGTGAGCGGGGAGTGAGGGTGGGGGCGCCGTCGTGGCGACGGCGCCCCGCCGGCTCACACTTCTTCGACGCTGGAGGGCTCGCGACGCGACAGGTCGATGCCGAGCTCCTCGGCGGCGCGGAAGAGGTCCTCCTCCGCGTCGCGCATCTCGACGGCGGAGCCGTCGCTGGACAGCACCTCGACGTTCAGGCACAGCGACTGCATCTCCTTGACGAGGACCTTGAAGGACTCGGGGATGCCCGGCTCGGGCACGTTCTCGCCCTTGACGATCGCCTCGTAGACCTTGACGCGGCCGACGATGTCGTCGGACTTGATCGTCAGCAGCTCCTGCAGCGCGTACGCGGCACCGTAGGCCTCGAGGGCCCAGACCTCCATCTCACCGAAGCGCTGGCCACCGAACTGGGCCTTACCGCCGAGCGGCTGCTGGGTGATCATCGAGTACGGACCGGTCGAGCGGGCGTGGATCTTGTCGTCGACCAGGTGGTGCAGCTTCAGCAGGTACATGTAGCCGACGCTGATCGGGTCGGGGAACTGCTCGCCGGTACGACCGTCGAACAGGACCGCCTTGCCGTCGGGGCCGACCATGCGGTCGCCGTCGCGGTTGGGCAGCGTCGAGGCCAGCAGGCCCTGGATCTCGTCCTCGCGGGCACCGTCGAAGACGGGCGTCGCGACGTTGGAGTTCGCCGGGGCACGGTCGGCGCCGATGGCGCGCAGGCGGTCGGCCCACTCGTCCTTCAGGTCGCCGATGTCCCAGCCTGCCTTGGCCACCCACCCGAGGTGGGTCTCGAGCACCTGGCCGACGTTCATGCGGCCGGGCACACCCAGCGGGTTGAGCACGATGTCGACGGCGGTGCCGTCCTCGAGGAACGGCATGTCCTCGATCGGCAGGATCTTGGAGATGACGCCCTTGTTGCCGTGACGGCCGGCGAGCTTGTCACCGTCGGAGATCTTGCGCTTCTGGGCCACGTAGACGCGGACCAGCTGGTTCACGCCGGGGCTGAGCTCGTCGCCGTCGGCCGCGTCGAACACGCGGACGCCGATGACGGTGCCGGACTCGCCGTGCGGGACCTTGAGCGACGTGTCGCGGACCTCGCGCGCCTTCTCACCGAAGATGGCGCGCAGCAGGCGCTCCTCCGGCGTCAGCTCGGTCTCGCCCTTGGGCGTCACCTTGCCGACGAGGATGTCGCCGTTGCCCACCTCGGCGCCGATGCGGATGATGCCGCGCTCGTCGAGGTCGGCCAACATCTCCTCGCTGACGTTCGGGATGTCGCGGGTGATCTCCTCCGGGCCCAGCTTGGTGTCACGCGCGTCGACCTCGTGCTCCTCGATGTGGATCGAGGTGAGCAGGTCCTCCTGCACGACACGCTGGCTGAGGATGATCGCGTCCTCGTAGTTGTGGCCCTGCCAGGGCATGAAGGCGACGAGCAGGTTGGTGCCCAGCGCCATCTCGCCCTCGTCGGTGCACGGACCGTCGGCCAGCGGGGTGCCGACCTCGACGCGCTGGCCCTCGGCGACGAGGGGACGCTGGTTCGTGCAGGTGCCGTGGTTGGAGCGGCGGAACTTCGCGAGGCGGTACGTCGTGTACGTGCCCTCGTCCTCCATGATCTCGACCAGGTCGGCCGAGACCTCCTTGACGACACCCGCCTTCTTGGCGACCGTGACGTCGCCGGCGTCGACGGCGGCACGGAACTCCATGCCGGTGCCGACGAGCGGGGCGTCGTTGCGCACCAGCGGGACCGCCTGGCGCTGCATGTTGGCACCCATGAGGGCGCGGTTGGCGTCGTCGTGCTCGAGGAACGGGATGAGCGCGGTCGCGACCGAGACCATCTGGCGCGGCGAGACGTCCATGTAGTCGACCTCGGCGGCCGGGCGGAGCTCGGCCTCACCACCACGCTGGCGCACGAGCACCGCGTCGTCGACGAACGTCCCGTCCTCGGTGAGCGGGGAGTTCGCCTGGGCGACGATGAACCGGTCCTCGTCGGTGGCCGTGAGGTAGTCGATCTGCTCGGTGACCCGGCCGTCGACGACCTTGCGGTACGGCGACTCGATGAAGCCGAACGCGTTGATGCGACCGTAGGAGGCCAGCGAGCCGATCAGACCGATGTTCGGACCTTCAGGCGTCTCGATCGGGCACATGCGGCCGTAGTGCGACGGGTGCACGTCGCGGACCTCGTAGCCCGCGCGCTCACGCGACAGACCACCCGGGCCGAGCGCGTTCAGACGGCGCTTGTGGGTCAGACCCGCGAGCGGGTTGTTCTGGTCCATGAACTGCGACAGCTGGCTGGTGCCGAAGAACTCCTTCAGCGCCGCCACGACCGGACGGATGTTGATGAGCGTCTGCGGCGTGATGGCCTCGACGTCCTGCGTGGTCATGCGCTCGCGCACGACCCGCTCCATGCGCGCCAGGCCGGTGCGCAGCTGGTTCTGGATCAGCTCGCCGACCGTGCGGATGCGACGGTTGCCGAAGTGGTCGATGTCGTCGGCCTCGACGAGGGTGGTGCCCGCGGGCATCTCCAGCTCGGTCTCGCCGGCGTGCAGCGCCACGACGTACTTGATGGTGGCGACGACGTCGTCGATGGTCAGCGTCTGCTGGTCGAACGCCTCGTCGGCGCCGAGCTTCTTGTTGACCTTGTGACGACCGACCTTGGCCAGGTCGTACCGCTTCGTGTTGAAGTAGTAGTTGTCGAGCAGGTTCTGGGCGGCCTCGCGCGACGGCGGCTCGCCCGGACGCAGCTTGCGGTAGATGTCGAGCAGGGCCTCGTCCTGGGTCTGGACGTTGTCCTTCTCCAGGGTCAGACGGATCGACTCGTACTGGCCGAACTCCTCGAGGATCTGCGCCTCGGTGAAGCCGAGCGCCTTGAGCAGGACGGTGACGCTCTGCTTGCGCTTGCGGTCCAGACGCACGCCGACGAGGTCACGCTTGTCGACCTCGAACTCCAGCCACGCGCCGCGCGAGGGGATGACCTTGGCCGTGTAGATGTCCTTGTCCGACGTCTTGTCGGGCGTGCGCTCGAAGTAGACGCCGGGGCTGCGGACCAGCTGGCTGACGACGACGCGCTCGGTGCCGTTGATGACGAAGGTGCCCTTGGGGGTCATGAGCGGGAACTCGCCCATGAAGACCGTCTGGCTCTTGATCTCGCCGGTCTCGTTGTTCATGAACTCGGCGGTGACGAACAGGGGCGCGGCGTAGGTGACGTCGCGGTCCTTGCAGTCCTCGACCGAGTACTTCGGGGGCTCGAAGCGGTGGTCGCGGAACGACAGGCTCATCGTCTCGGAGAAGTCCTCGATCGGGGAGATCTCCTCGAAGATCTCCTCCAGACCGGACTTGGTGGAGACGTCGGTGCGGCCGGCAGCGAGGGCGTCCTCGACCTCGGCCTTCCACTTCTCGCTGCCGATCAGCCAGTCGAAGCTGTCGGTCTGCAGGGCCAGGAGCTCGGGAACCTCGAGCGGTTCGGAGATCTTGGCGAAGGAGATGCGGCGGGGTGCGTTGGTGGCACTGTTGTTCTGGGCAGGTGCGGCGACGGTGCGCGAGGCGGCCAAGAGGGGTCCTTCCAGAGGCTCGCAAGGGTGTCACGTGATGGACTTGTGCGCATGACTGACGCCCCCAGTCAAGGGGCAACGAGGGCGACGAGGCGGGCGCGAAGATTCAGTCTAGCCCCCCCGTCCACACGCGCGCAAGCCTGGTCCTTGACAACCAGCCTGAGATGGGCCAAAGTATTCGGCCGCTCCGCAGGCTCACGGCCCGAAAGGACTGCAACGCCAGGGGTCGCGGGCCGTCCGCGCGGCGGTCCGACGTGGCCTGGAGCCTGCGCAGCGCCCGCCGGAGAGACGGACCGGAGGCGCCCGGCGGGTCCGACGCGCCGGTTCAGAGCGCCTTGATGTCGTCGACGAGCCAGCGTCCGTCGCGCTCGACCATCGTCATCTCGACCCGGTTGCCGAAGACCGTCGGTACCTCGGAGCCGTCGGCCAGACGCGCCTGGTCGACGAAGACCAGCACGGTGGCGCGGTCGCGGCGGCAGTCGTCGCCGCACGACATCGCGGCGGAGTCGCGGGTCGTGGCCTTGACCTGGATCTTGCGCTGCGGCGCGAGGTCGCGCAGGGCCGGCGAGATGCTCTCGAAGTCCTTGGCGAACGAGGAGGTCATGACGTCGCTGGAGTCGTCGAGGTACTGCTGGATGCGGTCGTAGCGGTAGGTGAAGATCGTCTCCGCGGCGGAGGCGGCCGCCTCGGCGGCCTTGTCGTGGACGCCGTCGACCCCGTGGGTCTCGCGCCAGTCGGCCACGCCGCGGTAGCCGAAGAACGCACCGAAGACGACGGCCAGGACGGCCACGCCCACCAGGACGATGCGCGCGGGGTCGAGGGCCCGGCGACCTGCGCCGGCACCCGCGTCGCTCGACTCGACGTCCGCGCGCGCATCGGAGCCCCACCGCTGGGCCTCGGCAGCGGCGTCGTCGACGCGCTCGTCCTCGACCGGCGTCGCACTCGGGGCGGACGCTGCGACGTCGCCGGCGGCACCGGTGCGCCGGTCGTTGCGCCGTCCCACCCGGGGTGCGACGCGGGGAGCCGTCGGGGGCGTGGGCTGCGCGGCCTCCTGCTCCTCGACGGTCGGCTCGTCGACCGGGGTCGGCTCGGGCTCGACCGGCGCGCCCGGGCGTGCGACCGGGCGACGCACGACCTTCTTCGCCGGCACGGGCGGCCGCGCCGCACCCGGCGTCGACTCCCCGGCGATCCTGCGGCGCTTCTTCGGTCCCTCGGGCGTGCTCACTGACCCTCCTGCGACGCGGACGGCGAGGCCGACGGCGACGGGCTCGCGCCGCCCGACCCGGGATCGGTGGACGCGTCCAGCGGCACCACCGTGTCGAACTGGCTGACCCGCCAGTCGCCGTCGGACTTGGACAGCGTGACCTTCCAGCGGAACCGACGCTGCACCGCGGTCTCGTCGGACGACGTCGTGATCGACGCGTCGACGGCGACGATCGCGATGGCGGAATCCTTGTCGATCGAGTCGACGGCGACGGCGAGCACGTTGGCGTCGCCGCTCTTCTGGTCCTTGGACTCCAGGGCGCCGAAGACCGCGTTCGTGACGCGGACGAACTCCTTGTCGTAGGCCGGCGTCAGCAGCGGCTTCATCCGCTTCTGGTAGCTCGCGAGGTCGGCGACGTCGTAGGTGTTGTACGTCGTCGCGAAGTCGTTGACGCGCGCCACGACGGCGTCGCGCTCGGCGTCCTCGCCACCTCCCACGAACCGCGGCACGAGCAGCCCGGCCACCCCGACGAGCACGCCGAGGACGGCGATGACGACGAGGGGGGTGGAGCTCCTGCGCGCGGTCAGCGGATCGCCGGTCCGAGCAGCAGCCACGTCCACGAGTCCTTTCCGGAGGCGTCGGCCCCGGTTCCCACGGCGGCCCGATCACGGTTGATCACGGTCTTGTCGGGCCCGCGCGGGACCTTGTCCTTGACGATACAGCCGGCGTCCACGTCGAACTGCATGTCGTAGACCTCGATCGGCTCGCGCCGCGGTCGCTGCCCGTTGTCGTCCTCGTCGCACGGCTTGGGGTTGCTCGTGTCGCTCGGGTTGGTGATCACCAGGCCGAAGCGGGCGTCCCACTCCCCCTTGGTGCTCTTGCTCGGGGCGACCACGCTGTAGGTGCCCTCGAGCACGTACGGGTAGACGATGGCGAGCGCCTTGAGGCTCTTGGAGTTGCGGGCCAGCGGCTCGGTCGCACTGCGCAGGTCGGCGAAGATCGTGCGCAGCTGCGCCGCGTTCTCCGCGACCGTGTCGTTGACGGTCTTGGCCGCCGACGGTCCCTCGTCGACCAGGCGTCGCAGGTCGCCGTCGGACTCCACGAGGGTGTCCGAGAGCAGCGCCAGGTTCTTCGCGAAGGTCTCGAGCTGGGGCTGCTTGTCGATCTGCGTCTGCAGGACGCCCGAGGAGCTGCGGATGAGCCGCTGCGTCACGCCGAGGTTCTCCTGCGCCGCGGTGATGAACTCCGAGGACGTGTCGAGGATGCGCTCGAGGTCGGGTCCGGTCCCCTCGAACGCGGTGCCGAGCTCGTCGACGACGGTCTTGAGGCTGCGGGTGTCGATGCTGGAGACGAAGGAGTTCAGGTTGAGCAGCAGGGTCGTGGTGTCGATCGGGATGCGCGTGTCCGAGCGCGGGATGGTGGTGCCCGCCTTCAGGTACGGTGCCTCGTTCGTACGCGGGGAGAGGTCGACGTACTGCTCGCCGATGGCCGACTTGTTGGCCACGGTGGCCACGACGTCGGAGGAGATCTTCGGCGCGTCCTTGTTGATGTCGAGCACCACGTTCACGCCGTCGTCGGTGAACTTCAGCTGCTTGACCTTGCCGACCGCGATGCCGCGGTAGGTCACCTCGGCCCCGGCGAAGATGCCGCCGGAGTCGGCGAAGTCGGCCGTGACGGGGAAGGTGCGGTCGACGAACAGGCGGTCGAGCTGGGCGTACTTGCCGCCGACGAACGTCGCGCCGACGGCGACGATGATCGCGAAGATCGCCAGCTGGATCTTGGTCAGGCGAGTGATCATCGCTGCACCACCGGTCCGAGCACCAGCCGCGCGACGTCCTCGGTCTGCGTGGCCATGAGCTCACTCGTCGTCGTGACCCGGCAGTTGCCGAGCAGGGAACAGATACCGCCTCCACCGCCGGAGGACGAGCCGCCGCGGGACGACGTGGACGCCGACGGCGACGGGCTGGCCGACGGCGACGGCTGCGAGCCGGTGCCGTCGGAGGTGCCCGGCAGCGACGGCAGGCCGGTGTCGCCCTGGCTGGTCAGGCCCTCGACCAGCTCGACGAGCTGGTTGGCGGGAGCGCCGGCCGCGCCGGAGCCCGACCCGCCCGAGGCGGGCGCCGAGGAGCCCGTGGGCTTCGCCGAGCCGATCGTGTTGCCGAGCGACAGCAGGCCCTCCACGAGGTTCGTGAGCTGCCCGGTGTTCAGCGACAGGTTGATGTCGAGGTTCATGAAGTCGCCGTAGCAGGCGCCCTCGGCGACCTGCTTGCGCAGCAGCGCCTTGTTCTGCGTGGCCGGGACCGCGGGGTCGTAGGCCGTGCAGGGGCTGCTGGCACGCGCCGGCGACCCGCCGGCGATCGCGTCGGTGAACGGGTAGGTGAAGATCAGCTGGCTCGCCGTGGCGAGGTCGTCGCCGGCGTTCGCGAGCTCACGCAACGTGGGCTCGAGGTCGCGCAGCACGGCCAGCGTGTCGTCCTTGGAGCGTCGGATGACGCCCGTCGCGGTGTCGCTCAGCCGGTCCAGCGACTGCAGTAGGCCGACCAGGTCGTCACGCTGCGCGTCGAGGGTGCGCAGCGCCTCCGGCAGCTCGTCGAGCGCCTGGGTGATCGCGCCCTCCTGCGCCTTCGTCGCCTTGGCCAGGTTGTCGACCTTCTCCAGGGCGGTCAGGATCTCGCCCTTGTTCTCGTCGAGCTGGCCGATGAAGGTCGTGGTGCTCTGCAGCAGCTGCTTGACCTCGGGCTCGTTGCCGTCGAGCGTCTTGTTGAGCTCCTTGACGATGGTGTTCGTCTTCTCGAGGCCGCCGCCGTTGAAGAGCAGCGAGGCCGCACCGAGCACCTCCTCGATGTCGGGGTTGCGCCCCGAGCGGTCGAGCGGGATGCGGTCGCCGTTGCCGAGCCTGCCCTCGCCCCCCGTGGACGGCGGAGCCAGCGACACGAACTTCTCGCCCAGCAGGCTGGTCTGGCGGATCTGCGCCTCGGCGTTGTCGGGCAGCTCGACGTCGCGGTTGATCTCGAGGGTCGCGGTGGCCGTCCAGCCGTCGAGCCGGATCTTGGTGACCTTCCCGACCGCGATGTCGTTGACCCGCACGGCGCTCTGCGGCACCAGGTCGAGGACGTCGCGGAACTGGACGGTCACGGTGTACGGGTCGGACCCGAGGTCCGCGCCACCGGGCAGCGGCAGCTCGTAGGGCGAGAAGCCGCAGCCCGACAGGAGCACGGCGCTCCCGGCGGTCACGGCGGCGGCCCGCAGGCCGCGTCGGCGCAGGCTCATCGCTCCACCCCCAGCATCTGCGACAGCGACGTGTCGGTGCGGTCCGGCGACGGCGCGTTGGCCACGGCGGCGCGCGGCAGCGGCAGTCCGCCGGTGATCGGCTTGAGGAGGTCGTCGAGCACGCCGCCGAGGACGTCGCACGGCTCCTTGACGTCGATCGGCAGGTTCTCGCTGATGTTGCACAGCAGGTCGCCCGGGTCCTCCACGGCACCCAGCAGCAGCTGGAGCACGTCGGCGTGGTTGTCGAGCGTGCCCGTGTTGCCGTTGTAGGCGAGGGCGACGTTCGACAGGGCCGTCGGCGCGCTGATCGTGAACTGCTCGAGGTCCTTCTGGTGGTCGCCGAGCACGCGCGCGACCGTCGCCAGCTGCTTGACGTTGCCGCGCAGCTCCGAGCGGTTCTCGCGCACCAGTCGGCGGACCTCGACCAGCGCATCGCCGAGGGCCTTGATGGTGGCCTGCAGGTCCTCGCGCTCGCCCGCCAGGACGGTCGAGACCTGGGCGGTGCTGTCGAAGAAGTCGCGCACCGACTGGTCGTTGGTCTGCAGGAGCTGCACGAACTGGTCGACCTCGCGCATGCTGCCGAACAGCTCGTCCTTGTTGTCGGAGAGCGTCTGGCTGAGCTTGCCGAAGTTGCGCAGCGTCTCGTTGACCTGGGCACCCTGGCCGTCGAGCTGCTTCGCGGTGTCGCGGACGAGGTCGCTGACGGCGCCGTTGCGGTTGGCGCCGTCTGGGCCGAGCGCCACCGAGAGGTCGTCGAGGGACTTGTAGACCTGGTCGAGCTCGACCGGGACGGCCGTCCGGCTCACGCCGAGGCGCGCGCCGTCCTTGAGGACCGCTCCCCCGTCGTAGGCCGGGGCGAGCTGGACGAACCGGTCGCCGACGATCGACGGGGAGACCACGACGGCCTTCACGTCGTCGGGCAGCTTGACCGAGGCGTCGTAGGAGATGGTCGCGCGCACCGTCTTGCCGCGGGGCACGAGCCGGTCGACGGTGCCGACGGCCACGCCGAGGATCCGGACGTCGGAACCCTCGTACAGCGAGTTGGTCTGGGTGAAGTCGACCGTGATGGTCTTCTTCGCGTCGCGCTGCCCGAAGACGATCACGAGTCCGACGACGAGCACGAGGGCGACGAGCACCGTGAGGATGCGTGCGGCACCGGCGAGCCTGCTCATCCTGCCCCTCCGATCTTGACGTACGTGTCGAACCAGGGCCCGTTGCCGAGCGCGTTGGCGAAGACCCGCAGGAAGCCGGGCATCACGGTGAGCGCCCGGTCGAGGCTCTGCTCGTTGCGCGCCAGCATGGTGGTGACGGTGCGCAACTGGCGCAACGCCGGCTGCAGGTCGGCCTCCGTGTCCTTGACCAGACCGGTCAGCTGGGCGGAGATCTCCTGCGTCGAGACGAGGAGGCGGTGGATCGCCTCGCGCCGGGCGCTGATCGCGTCGAAGAGCACCGAGGAGTCCTTGACGAGCGCCACGAGCTGGTCGTCGCGGGCGTTGATGACGCCGGTGACCTTCTTGAGGTTCTTCAGCAGGGTGTTGATCTGCTCGTCGCGCGCGGCGAGGTTGCGCGAGAGGTCGGAGACGCCGCGGATGGCGCCCCGGAACTCCTCCGGCGTCTGCGCGGCGACGTCGGAGAGGGTCTCCAGCGCCTGGGAGATCTGGTCGACGTCGAGCGCCTCGGTGGTGGTGCTGAGGTCGGAGAACGCCTGCACGACGTCGTAGGGCGGCGTGGTGCGCGACTCCGGGATCGTGCCGCCCTTCTCGAGGCGACCCGAGCCCGACGGCTGCAGCGCCAGGAACTGTGCACCGAGCAGCGTGCGGATGCGGATCTCGGCGGCGGTCTCGCGGCCGAGGCGGGTGCCCTTGTCGACCTTGAACGTCACCTTGACCTTGTTGCCGTCGAGCTCGATGTCGCGGACCTTGCCGACGGGGACGCCCGCGACGCGGACCTCGTTGCCGGACTTCAGGCCACCGATCTCGGCGAACTCGGCGTGGTAGGTGTCGCCTGCGCCGATGATCGGCAGGCGGTCGGCACGGAAGGCGGCCACCAGCAGCATGGCGATCACGGCGAAGCCGATGAAGCCGATGATGACGGGGTTGCGCTCGCGGAACGGCTTCATGACGCGGCCTTCCCGTACTCGTTGCCGCCGGTGCGGCAGCGGTCGCCACCGGCCTTGAGCGAGCCGAGCTGCTTCAGGAGACCGTCGAGCAGGCCGTCGAGCGGCGTGCCGGTGAGCTGGCTGACGTCGACGTTGAGCTCGCAGACGTAGAAGTTGAACAGGCTGCCGTTCGACACCAGGTTGCCGAGCTTCTCCATCTTGATCGGCAGGATCTGCAGCGCCGACTCGAGGGTGTCGAGGTTGCGCTTCTTCGACAGGTTGCCGGTCAGTCGTCGCAGCTGCTTGACGTCGGCCGTCAGGTCGGGGCGGCCCTCGACGAGCAGGTTCGAGGTCTCGGTCGTGAGGTCGGAGATCGAGTCGAGCGAGCCGAGGATGGCCTCGCGGTCGCCCTTGAGCCCGGTGATGAACTGCTGCAGCGTGTCGATGGTCGCCGTCAGCTGCTGGTCACGGCTGCCGATCGTGTCGAGCACGTCGGAGAGGTTCACGACGACGTCGCCGATCAGCTGGTCGCGGTCGGCGAGCGTGCTGGTGAGCGACGCGGTGCGCGCCAGCAGGTTCTGCACGTTGCCGGACTCGCCCTGCAGGGTCTGCACGATCTCGAAGGCGAACTTGTTGGTGTCCTCCGGCGAGAGCGCCTGGAAGACCGGCTTGAACCCGTTGAGCAGCACGTTGAGGTCGAGCGCCTCCTCCGTGCGGTCCTGCGGGATCGTCGACCCGGGCGCGAGCCGTGACGTGTCGCCGTCGCCGCCCTGGAACAGCGCCAGGTAGCGCTGGCCGACGAGGTTGCGGAAGCGCAGCTGGGCGATCGTGTCCTTCGTCAGCGGCGTGGTCGAGCGCACCGAGAAGGTCACGATGGCCTCGTCGGTGTCGTGGATCTTCACCGACTTGATCGAACCGACCGAGACGCCCGCGATGCGCACGTCGTCGCCCTTCGCGACGCCGGTGACGTCGGAGAAGACGGCCTTGTACTCGTTGCTGGCACCGAGGCTGCCGTTGCTCAGCGTGAGCATGAGCATGGCGGTGGCGGTGCCGGTGACGACGAAGAACACCGCGAGCTTGACGATCGCGCTGATCGACTCCTTGTCGAGCATCCTGCTCATCGGCTCACCTCCTCGGCGCGGACGGTCTGACGGCGGTTCACGGCGCCTTCACCTCCGTGCCTCGCAGGATGGGGCTGAGCAGCAGCGAGGCGGCGTCGGGGACCTGGTCCTCGTCGACGCCGGCCATCGCGGCGGCGAGGCTGCGCGCCTCGGCCCGCTGCTGGGGCGTGTCGGTGTCGGCGAGGCTGGGGTTGAAGAAGCCTGCCTCGTCCAGGCTCGACACGGCGGCACGCTGGTAGTCGGCATCGGTGCCGAACTTGCCGTTGTGGCTGTTCCGCACGCCGATCAGCTTGAACACCTCCGGGGAGACCTCGAACGGGTCGGACTTGCTGTAGGGCCACTTCGACGGGTCGTCGGCGTTCTGCTTGAAGATCTTGAGGTCCTCGCAGACGGCGCCGATCGTGTTGGGCAGCTTGCCGCGCTTCTTGTCGGGCGCGTCGATGTACTCGACCTTGCTCGGGTCGGCCTGCGGGGCCTGCTCGATCTGCCGGTTGCTGGGGATGCGGGCGTTCTCGTCGAAGCCGAAGTAGGTCGGCTGCTGCGGCAGCGTCTCGAGGTCGATGTGCACCGTGTTGTTGCGCAGCACGCTGTTCAGCTTCGGCAGCACGGTGGCCATGCCGCCGGTGAAGCACGGGAAGCTGCTCGCGTACTCGGCGGTGACGCCGAGGATGACGCGGTTCTGCTTGGCCAGGACCTCGAGGTTGTCGCCGTTGGCCTTCGTGAAGTCGGTCAGGGTGTTCGCCAGGCGCGTGCCCTCGTTGTAGAACGCCGCGAGCTGGGTGCGCTTGGCGACCACCGTGTTGCCGGTGACGACCGTGTTGCGCAGCAGCCGGCCGAGGGTCGGCATCTGCGCGGCGTAGCCGTCGGAGACCGTGCCGAGCTTGGTGAGGTCCGTGACGAGCGTCGGGACGTCGGGGTTGAGGGCGGTCAGGTACTCGTTGGCCTGGACCAGCGTCTGGCCGAGCTTCTCGCCGCGACCCTCGAGCGCCTGCGACACCGCGGTCAGCGTCGAGGACAGCTCGGCGGGCTCGACCGCCTGCAACAGCGGGTAGAGGTCGTTGAGGAGCTGCTCGACCTCGATCGGCACCTCGGCCCGCGCGATCATGTCGCCGGCCTTCAGCTTCTCCGGCCCGGCGTCGTCGGCGGGGATGAGGGCGATGTACTTCTCGCCGAACAGCGTCTTCGGGACGATCTCGGCCGTGACGTCGGCCGGCACCTCGTCGATGAGGTCGGGCTTCATGCCGAGCACGATGCGCACCCCGCCGTCGTGCGGCTCGACCTTGCGCACCTCGCCGACGATCATGCCGCGCAGCTTCACGTCGGCGTTCTCGGGCAGGTTGAGGCCGGCGGTGCCGGTGTCGACGGTGACGTCGTCGTAGGCCACGAAGGTCTTGGAGAAGAACGCGAACGTCAGCCAGATGAAGAACAGCATGATCGCGACCAGCGCGGCTCCGAGGAGCTTGAGGCTGGTGGGGCGCTCGGCGAGGGGTGTGGCAGCCATGTCAGCCCGCCAATCTGACGGTGACGGTCGTGCCCCAGATCGCCATGGAGGCGAGCAGGTCGACGACGTTGACCGCGACAATCGAGGTTCGGACGGCGCGCCCCACGGCCACGCCGACGCCGGCGGGGCCGCCGGAGGCGTAGTAGCCGTAGTAGCAGTGGATGAGGATGACGACGACGGCGAAGATCAGCACCTTGCCGAAGGACCACAGCACGTCGCCCGGGGGCAGGAACGTCTGGAAGTAGTGGTCGTAGGTGCCGGTGCTCTGGCCCAGGAACTGGGTGATGGTCAGCCGGGTCGCGAAGTAGGAGGACAGCAGGCCGACCACGTACAGCGGGATGACGGCGATGAGGCCGGCGAGCACGCGGGTCGTGACGAGGAACTGCATCGACGGCACGGCCATGACCTCGAGCGCGTCGACCTCCTCGGAGATCCGCATGGCGCCCAGCTGGGCGGTGAAGCCGCAGCCGACGGTCGCGGCCAGGGCGATGCCGGCCACGATCGGCGCGATCTCGCGGGTGTTGAAGTAGGCCGAGACGAAGCCGGACAGGGCCGACGTGCCGAGCTGGTCGAGCGCGGCGAAGCCCTGGATGCCGACCTCGGTACCGGTGAAGAAGCACATGGCCACGATGACGCCGACGGTGCCGCCGATGACGGCGAGCGCGCCGGAGCCGAGCGTGACCTCGGCGAGCAGCCGCAGGATCTCGCGGCTGTAGTTCTTGATGGTGAACGGCACCGCGCGCAGGACGCGCAGGTAGAAGAGCAGCTGCGTGCCCATGCCCTCCAGGGCGGCTGCGGGGCGCTCGTAGAGCGCGCTGACCTTGGTCGCCATGCTCACATCCCCTTCGGCGGCACGAGCTGGATGTAGATGGCCGAGACGAAGAAGTTCACGATGAACAGCAGGAGGAACGTGATCACCACGGCCTCGTTCACCGCGTCGCCCACGCCCTTCGGCCCGCCCTTGGCGTTCATGCCCTTGTAGGAGGCCACGATCGCGGCGATGTAGCCGAAGATGACGGCCTTGACCATGCCTTGGTAGATGTCGGGCAGCTGCGCGAGTGCCGTGAACGACGCCAGGTACGCCCCTGGTGTGCCGTCCTGCAGGACGACGTTGAAGACGTAGCCGCCCGCCACGCCGACGATGGTCACCAACCCGTTCAGGAAGACGGCGATGAGCATGCAGGCGAGCACGCGCGGCACGACGAGGCGCTGAATCGGGTCGATGCCCAGCACCATCATCGCGTCGAGCTCCTCGCGGATCTTGCGCGAGCCGAAGTCGGCGGCGATGGCCGAGCCGGCGGCGCCCGCGATCAGCAGGGCCGTGGCGATCGGGCCGGCCTCGCGCACCACCGCGAGCACGGCCGCGGAGCCGGTGAACGACTGGGCGCCGAACTGCTTGATGAGGCCGCCGACCTGCAGCGCGATGACCGCGCCGAAGGGGATCGAGACGAGGGCGGTGGGCACGATCGTCACGGTGACGATGAACCACGCCTGCGTCAGGAACTCCTTGAGCTGGAACGGACGCCGGAACAGCGCGACGGTGACGTCGAGCATGAAGGCGAACAGCCCACCCGCGACGCGTGCGGGAGCCGTCAGCTTCGTTGCGCTCACGCCGTGGCACCCGGCGCGAGGCTCATGTTCTCCTCGAAGGAGCCGGGGGGCGGCGTGATCCCGTGCTCGCGGCACCAGGCGCCCGGCTCGCGCTGCCCGGCCCGCGGACGACCGTCGGAGGGCTCGAGCTGGCGCGGGATCGGCGGCAGGGGCGGCATGTCGAGCTCGGCCTCCGCGGCCAGCTCGGCGGCGTCCTTCTCCTCGGACATGCCGATCGGGCCGACGCGCTGGGCGTTGAGGAACTGCGCCACGACCGGCTCGGTCGAGGACAGGAGCATCTCGCGCGGGCCGAACATCGCCAGGTGCTTGTGGTAGAGCAGGCCGATGTTGTCCGGGACGGTGCGCGTGGAGTTGATGTCGTGCGTGACGATCAGGAACGTCGCGTCGATCTGCGCGTTCAGGTCGATGAAGAGCTGGTTGATGTAGGCGGTGCGCACCGGGTCGAGGCCGGAGTCGGGCTCGTCGATGAGCAGGATCTCCGGCTCCAGGACGAGGGCGCGCGCCAGGCCGGCGCGCTTGCGCATGCCGCCGGAGATCTCGCCGGGCAGCTTCATCTCCGCGCCGGCCAGACCCACGATGTCCATCTTGTCCATGACGATCTGTCGGATCTCGGACTCGGACTTGCGGGTGTGCTCGCGCAGCGGGAACGCGCAGTTGTCGAAGAGGTTCATCGAGCCGAACATGGCGCCGTCCTGGAACAGCACGCCGAACAGCTTGCGGATCTCGTAGAGGTCCTTCTCCTTGCACGTCGCGATGTCGACGCCCTCGATCCAGATGTGGCCCTCGTCGGGCTTCAGCAGACCGATCAGCGACTTCAGGAACACCGACTTGCCCGTACCCGACGGACCCAGCATCACCGAGATCTCACCCGCGGGCAGCGTCAACGAGACGTCTCCCCAGATCAGCTGCGACCCGAAGCTCTTCGTCAGGTTCTCGACCTTGACCTCGACGCCCACGGACCCCTCCTCCACTCCAGCGCGACCCGGACACTCACCACGGGGTCCGGGTCGATGTGACCCGGACCACCTATTGTAACGACACTGTGCGACGCCGGTTACGAGAACTCCCTCATGAGTTGACTCGTCAGTAACGTGTCGCAGGTCTCAGCGACCGTACCTCATGCAACTCGGGGTGACAAAGGTGGCATCCGTCACGTGGACGGCACCGTCATGACTCGTCGCCCGCGCCGTCACGGGGCTGCTACGCGGCCGTCGTCGAGGCCGGCGCAGGGACTTTCGACCCGTGACCGGTGGGTCCGAGGGGTGCGGTCGTCGGCGGTCCGCGCCCGCAGCGGTGTGGGTTCGTGTGGAGGTGGGAGCGAGCCGCGGTGCACGTGATCTCGGACCGGGGTCGCGTCGAGCACGAGGTTCCGCGTCCGTGCGCTGGGACCCCAGGGATGCTGCGTCCGCTGCGGTATCCCGGCGCGGACGCAGAGAGGTTCGCCCTGGTACGCACGAATGCAGGGTCGTGCGTCTGCGGTGCTGTGGATCTCGAGCAGCGTTCTGCGTCCGCGTGCCGACGACACAGGGACGCTCGGGACGAGTGGCCCTGCCGGGCGGACGCGAAGGACCCCCGCCGCACCCGGTGTCCCGGGGCGACGGGGGTCCTCGTCGACGTCACTGCGGACGTCAGGCTGACAGCCTCAGATCACTTGAGCGTGACCGTGGCGCCGGCGGCCTCGAGGGCCTCCTTGGCCTTGTCGGCGGTCTCCTTGTTGACCTTCTCCAGGACGGGCTTCGGAGCGCCCTCGACGAGGTCCTTGGCCTCCTTCAGGCCGAGGCTCGTGAGACCGCGCACCTCCTTGATGACCTGGATCTTCTTGTCGCCGGCCGACTCGAGGACGACGTCGAACTCGTCCTGCTCGGCGGCGGCGTCACCGGCGTCGCCACCGGCGGCCGCGGGGGCGCCGGCAGCAGCCACGGCCACGGGGGCAGCGGCGGTGACCTCGAAGGTCTCCTCGAAGGCCTTCACGAACTCGGAGAGCTCGATGAGGGTCAGTTCCTTGAATGCGTCGAGCAGCTCGTCGGTGCTGAGCTTCGCCATGATTGGCGTCCTTTCGTTGGTGAGACCCCGAGGGGGTCCCGATGTGAATCGGGCGTTCAGCCCTCGGAGTCGGTCTCGGCGGAAGCCTCGACCTCGGGCGCCGTCTCGGCCACGGGGGCCTCGTCGGCAGTGTCGGCGGCAGGCGCCTCCTCGGCCTTCTTCGCCTCGAGGGCCGCCACGAGGCGGGCCGTCTGGGCGAGGGGGGCGTTGAAGAGCGACACGGCGTTCTGAAGGCTGCCCTTCATCGCGCCCGCGAGCTTGGCGAGGAGGACCTCGCGCGACTCGAGGTCCGCCAGCTTCTTGACCTCGTCGGCGTCGAGAGCCTTCCCGTCGAGGAAGCCTCCCTTGATGACGAGGGTGGTGTTGGCCTTCGCGAAGTCACGCAGACCCTTCGCCGCCTCGACGACATCGCCCTTGATGAAGGCGATGGCGGTCGGACCCGTCAGCAGGTCCTCGGACAGCTCGACCCCGGCCTCGCGGGCCGCGATCTTGGTCAGCGTGTTCTTGGCGACGGCATAGCTCGCACCCTCACCGAGCGAGCGCCGCAGTTCCTGCAGCTGCTTCACGGTGAGACCGCGGTACTCGGTGAGGACGATGCCGTCCGACTCGCGCAGGCTCTGCGTGAGCTCGGCGACGGCGGCGACCTTCTCCGCGTTTGCCATGGGTCTCCTTCAGGTGGTCGTTGCCTACGACCGACGCCATGCAGGGATGCGCACGTCGGGAGGCTCTGGGAACCCACCACCATGAGGACACCTGCGCGGGCCGCCCCGTTCGAGGCACTTCACGGGACCCAGGTGGGACCCGACCAGCGGTCTTCGGCTGGTCCAGTCTACGCACGAGCCCCCGCAGCACCAAATCCGGTGCGACGGGGGCTCGGCGAGGGCGTGCAGGGACCTACAGGGAGCCTGCGCCCATCTGGCCGAGGTCGACGTCGGAGATCTGGTCCTGCGCGGGCGCCTCGATGGAGACGTCCTCGCCCCACTTGCTGTAGTCCATCGTCATCGCCGTGCCCGCGAGGTCCAGCGTGATGCGACGCGGGAGGTTGTCAGGGCCGATCCACATCGTGTAGACGATCTCCTTCGGCAGCTGCGACGACGCGCCCGCGCCGGCCGCGCCCAGCTGGGAGACGATCTTCTGGGAGTCGACGCCGACGACGTACGGCTTGGCCTCGACGCCGTCGATCTGCTTGGCCGCGCCCTTCTGCTCGAAGCTCGTGATCGAGCCCTGCAGCTGCTCGATCTGCTTGGAGGGGTCGACGCTGTCCAGCAGGCCGCTGAACTGCTTGCCGATCGGGTTGCTCGTGTCGTTGAGGTCGATCTTCGCGAACTTGTTCTGCGTCATCGGGCCCATGTTCATGTAGAACACGCCGTCAACGAGACGCATCTCGATGTCGCCCTGCGCGCCGGCGGACATCTTCATCGCCATCTTCGTGTCGGCGACGTCCTTCGCGACCGCGACGTCGCCGCTGGCCTTGATCTCCTGGCCGCTGACGCCGAAGTCCATCTCGACGTGGCTGGTCTTGGCGTCCTGCTGGGCCTGGGAGACCTCGGTGAAGAAGTTGTCCTTCGTGAGCGTGGTCGACGCCTTCTCGCCGACGGAGGACGAGTCGCCCTTCGCCTGGGAGGAGTCGTCACCGCCGCACGCGGCGAGGGTGGTGCCGGCGGCCAGCACGAGGGCCAGCGCCGCGGTGGTCTTCTTGAGGCGAAGGTTCATGTTTGGAGCGTACCTGCCGCTCGAAGGGGTACGCGAGGTGACGGATGGTCTCCCGCGGGGGCATCCTGGCATGCGCGACGAGACCCCCGTCACACGCAGCGGCGTCGTGACGTACGGCGAGGAGGACACGTGATCGAGGTCGTCGGAGGCACCACCGACCAGCAGGAGCAGGAGCTCGCGCGCTACGCGGTGCTCACCGAGCCGGTCGGTCGCGACCTGCAGGCGCTCGTCGACCTCGCGGCGCAGGCCTGCGACGTGCCCAGCGCGGCCATCAACATCATCACGCGTGACCAGCAGCACCAGATCGTCGCCACGGCGGGGATCGCACCGTCGGTGTGCTCGCGGTCGGACTCGATGTGCGCGGCGGTGATGGCCGAGCGCGACGCCGTCGTGGTGCCGGACGCCACCGTGGACGAGCGCTTCCGGACCAACCCGTTCGTCACGGGCGTCATCGGAGCCGTCCGGTTCTACGCGTCGGCCCCGCTGGTGACGCCCGACGGCGTGCACCTCGGACGGCTGTGCCTGTTCGACGAGTCCGCGCGCGAGCTCACCCCGGAGCAGGAGACGTCGCTGCGCACCGTGGCCGAGCAGGTCATGGACGTGCTGGAGCTGAGGCTGCGCACCCGGGAGCTCGAGCGCGCCAACCACCACCTGGCGCTCTTCGCCGGGCAGGTGAGCCACGACCTGCGCAGCCCGCTCACCGCGATCCTCGCCAACGTGGAGCTTCTGGAGACCGAGCCGGTCGTCGCCACCCGCGGGGACCTCGGCACGGTCGTGCGGGCGGTCTCCGACGCCGGCCGTCGCATGAACCGGATGATCGAGGAGATGCTCGAGTTCGCCGTGCGCGGCGGACGCCTCTCCCTCGTCGACACCCCGCTGGAGCACGTCTTCACCCTCGCCCTGACCGACCTCGAGCCCGTGGTGCGCCAGGGTGGCGCGACGGTGACGGTCGGGATGCTGCCGACGGTCCGCGCCGACGCGGACATGCTGTACTCCGTCGTGCTGAACCTGCTCACGAACGCGCTGAAGTTCACGCGCCCCGGCGTCCCGGCACAGGTGAGCGTGACCGCGCACCGCCACGGCGACGCCTGGCGGGTGACGGTGGCCGACAACGGCCGGGGCATCGAGCCCGAGCGGCGACGGGAGGTCTTCGACCTGTACGACCGCGGCGACGACCCCGACAGCCACGGCATCGGCCTGGCGACGACGCGTCGGCTCGTGCAGGCCCACGGCGGCCGGGTCGGGGCGGAGGACTCCCCGGCCGGTGGCGCGGCGGTGTGGTTCGAGCTTCCCGCGGGGTAGCCGCCGACCGGTTCCCAGACGTGGAGTGCGTGGGGATCTCGTGGGGGACTTCTGTGGATCTCGGCTCCGTAGCGTCGTCGACATCACCTCGATCACGCAGCACCGCACAGGAAGCCACACCATGAACACCAAGAAGGTCCTCCTCCCCCTCGCCACCCTGCTCGCCGCCGGCGCCGTCGCCATCGGCTCGGGCGCGACGTTCACCTCCAGCACGGCGAACACGATCAGCTCGGTGACGTCGGGCACCCTGACGCACACGAACTCCAAGAACAACGCGGCGGTCTTCTCGCTGTCGAACATCAAGCCCGGCGACGTCGTCAACGGCAGCCTCACCATCACGAACACCGGTTCGCTGCCGGCCTCGTTCAGCCTGACCGAGACGTCCTCGACGAACGGCTTCGCCGACAACGCGCTCTCGCTCACCATCACCAACACCACGACGGGCACGAAGGTCTACGACGGCAACTTCGGCGGCCTGACCGACGGCCAGAAGAACCCGCTCGGCACCGTCGACCCCGGCGTCGCCAGCTCCTACACCTTCTCGGTGCGCCTGGCCGACACGGCGGACAACACGCAGCAGGGCAAGACCGCCTCGGCCGCCTACAGCTGGGACTCCACGCAGCTCGCCGCCACCACCACCAACCAGTGAGACCAGCCCGGACGTGACGTGGAGGGAGGGTCACGTCCGGGTCGCCCGGCACGCGGGGAGGGCCGCAGCGCCGGGCCCGAGGGGGCGCGCCCGTCGCGCGCCTCCTCGAACCACCTCCACCGCCACCAGCCACCACGGCCCGTCCACCGCCAGCAGGGAGAGCACCATGAGCACCTCAGCGCAGCACCGCGTCGAGCGTCGCACCGCACGCCGCGTCACCTCCTCGGCGGTCAACGCGCTCCTGGTCGTGGCGACCCTCGCCGGTCTGGCCTACCTCGCGCCGAGCCTCCTGGGCTACCAGCGCTACGTGATCACCGGTGGCTCCATGACCGGGACCATCGACAAGGGCTCGATCGTCCTCGAGAAGGCCGTGCCGGTCGCGGACCTCGCCGTCGGCGACGTGATCACCTACCAGCCTCCCGCCGACAGCGGCGTCCCCAACCTCGTGACGCACCGCATCATCGAGATCGGCACCGCGGAGGGCGGTGGCCGCCTGCTCCGGACGCAGGGTGATGCGAACCCGCAGCCCGACCCCTGGCGGTTCTCGCTCACCGCGCCCACGCAGCCCGTCGTCCGGCACCACGTGCCCCACGTCGGCTGGGTGCTCGTCGCCCTCGCCGACCGCGACGTGCGCGTGCTCGTCCTCGGCGTGCCCGCCGGCCTCGTCGCGCTCGCCAGCGCCGTGGAGCTCCTCCGGGCCCTCCGCGAGGGTCGACGCGGCCGCGACCGTCGGGCGCGGGCCGAGCAGGTGCTGGCACCGTCGAGCGTCGCGCCCGCCACCCCCTGACCTGCTTCGTGGAGCGCGCGTGACCTGCGCGTGACCGTCCTGTGGAGCCCCTCTTCGTAGCGTGGGAGACATGCCGATGAACGCCCGCCACCTCGCTCCGGCGCCTGCCCGGCGCCGCCTGCCCCTGGTAGGTCTCGTGGCGGTCCTCGTCGCCGTCGCGGTCTCCGCGACCGGCTTCTCGTCGGCGACGTTCACGGCCCGCACGATGAACTCCGTTAGCACCGTGACCGCCGCGGCGGACTGGACGCCGCCCACCGTGGCCGTCACCCCGCCGACCGGCGGCAGCGTGAGCGGCACGGCGACGATCGCCGCGACCGCGAGCGACGCACAGTCCGGGGTCGCGCAGGTGGTCGTGCAGTACCAGGCCGCGGACGCCGCCACCTGGACGACGCTGTGCACCGACACGACGGCGCCGTACTCCTGCGCGTGGGACACCCGCACGGGCACCACCCCCGACGGTCCGTACGACCTGCGCGCGGTCGCCACCGACCGCGCCGGCTACAGCACGACCTCCGACGTCGTCCGCACCTACGTGGCCAACAGCTTCGCCATCGCGCTGTCGCCCGTCGCCGACGCCGTCAGCGGCACCGTCACGGCGACCATGACCGTCTACAACGCGGGCCTGCCGTTCGGCACACCGCGCCTGGAGTACGCACCGGCCGGCTCCGGCCGCTGGACGACGGCCTGCACCGGGGTCCTGCTGGTCTCGAACGTCGCGACCTGCCAGTGGAGCACCGCGAGCCTCGCCGACGGGTCCTACGACCTGCGCGCCGCGGTCGTGGCCGGCGTGACGACCTACACGTCCGTCGTGCAGACCGACGTGCTCGTCGACAACACCCGCCCCACGGTCACCATGGTCGACCCCGGCACGCCGCTCAGCGGTGTGCGCACGTTCGCGGCGACGGCGTCGGACGCCGGAGCGGGCGTCGACACGGTCGACCTGCAGTACGTGGCGGGGACCTCCGGCACCTGGCGCTCGCTGTGCACCGTCACGGCCGCTCCGTGGTCGTGCCGCTTCGACACCACCGCACTGCCCGACGGCACCTACTCCGTCCGCGCCGTCGCGACCGACGGCGTCGGCCTGCAGACCACCTCCGCGGTCGTGACCGGACGCGTCGTCGACAACACCGTCTCCTCGGTGTCGATGACCGACCCGGGCACGTACCTCACCGGGACCGTCACGCTCGCCGCGAGCGCCAACGCCCCCGCCGGCGCGACGTCGGTGCGGATCCAGCGCGCCGTCGCCGGCAGTGGAACCTGGACCGACGTGTGCACCGACACGACCGCGCCCTACAGCTGCGCCTTCGACACGAGGACGGTCGCCGACGGCAGCATCGACCTGCGCGCCGTGCTGCTGGACGCCCGCGGCACGACGACCGTCTCGAGCATCGTCGCGGGCCGGGTCGTCGACAACAGCCCGGTGCGCGCCCTCGACGTGCAGGCCGCCAACGGCGGCGGGACCGTGGGCCGGCTCGACAGCGGCGACACCGTCACGCTCACGTACAGCGAGAAGGTCTCCCCCGCGTCGCTCGTGGCCGGGTGGGACGGGACGGCGCGGGCCGTCACGGTGCGGCTTCGCGACGGGGCGGTCTCCTCCGTCGGCTTCGGCTCGAGGGACGACACGCTCGACGTGCCCGGCCTGAACCTCGGCAGCATCAACCTGCGGGCCGACTACCTGAAGAACGGCAAGACCCTGCAGTGGAACGGGACCGTCACGGCCAGCACCGTCACCGTGGGCACGGCGACGCGCACGGTGGTGACGATCCGGCTCGGTGCGGTGAGCTCGGGGACGGGCCTGCGCACCGTGACCACCGCGGCCACGATGGTCTGGAGCCCCTCGGCCAGCGCCACGGACCTGACCGGTCAGAAGTGCTCCACCGCGCCGGCCACCGAGACCGGCACCGCCGACCGAGACTTCTGAGGCGGACCGACCGTATGCTTCCTGAGATGTCGCCCACCCTGCTGGTCGTCGAGGACGACGACCAGATCGCCGCCCCGCTCGTGCGCACCCTGGAGCGCGAGGACTACGTCGTCGAGCGTGTCGCGACCGGCGGCGAGGCCCTCGAGCGGCTCGCCGCCGAGACCGTCGACCTCGTCCTGCTCGACCTCGGCCTGCCCGACGTCGACGGGCTCGAGGTCTGCCGGCGGGCCCGGGCGTCCGGCTACGACGGCGGCGTCATGATCCTGACCGCGCGTGGCGGCGAGCTCGACCGCGTCGTCGGCCTCGACGTCGGCGCCGACGACTACCTGCCGAAGCCGTTCGCCCTCGCCGAGCTGCTGGCCCGGGTGCGTGCCCTGTTGCGGCGCACGGCGCGGACCGCACCGGCCGTCCCCGACGACCCGGTCGCCGGCGGCGTCCGGGTCGACCGTGACACGCGCCGCGCCTGGGTCGACGGCACCGAGCTCGGGCTGACCGTCAAGGAGTTCGACGTGCTCGCCCTGGTCGAGTCCGCGGGCGGGAGCGTCGTCACGCGCGAGCGCGTGATGGACGAGGTGTGGGACGAGAACTGGTTCGGCTCCACGAAGACCCTCGACACGACGATCGGACGGCTGCGCCAGAAGCTCGAGGACGCCGACGCACCGGCGCGGCTCGTCACCGTGCGGGGCGTGGGCTTCCGCTGGGAGACCGGCGGCGCCGATGCGTGAGCGGCTGGTCGCAGCGTTCGTCGGCCTGGCCCTGCTCGTGCTGCTGCTGTCGACGACGTCCGACCTCGCCGACCACGGCGTGCTCGCGCACGTGGCCGCCGCGCTCGCAGCCGCCGTGCTCGCGGGAGTGGTCGGCCTCGTCGCCGCCCGGCACGTGACCCGACCGTTCGACGACCTCGGCCGCACCCTGCAGGAGACGACCGACCGGCTCGACGGCCAGGTCGACCGCGAGCGCGCGATCGCCGTGAGCGCCTCCCACGACCTGCGCACCCCGCTCACCGCCCTACGCCTCTCCCTGGAGGACCTGACCCGCTGGGAGCAGGTGCCGGCCGAGATCACGGTCGAGCTGGAGCGCGCCATCGGCGAGGTCGACCGGCTGGGCGCGGCGGTCGCCGACCTGCTCGAGGAGCGACGCGACGTCAGCACGGCCGAGGAGCTCGACGTCGACCTCGTCGCGCTGACCTCCACCGTCGTCGACCGGTGGCGCGAGCCGCTGTCGGACCAGGGCCGCGGGCTGGTGCTGGGCGCTGCGGCGCCCGTGCGGGCGCGCGTGGCCTCCGAGCCGGTGCGCCAGGTCGTCGACGCCCTGGTGGCGCACGCCGCCACCCGGGGCAGCGGCACCGTGACCGTCGACGTGGCGCAGCTGCGCGACGTCGTGCACGTGCGCGTCGGCGACCTCGGCGGACGACGGGTGCCCGTGGGCATCCTGCACGGCGACGACGCGGCCGCCCAGGACGCGGGCCTGACCGCCGCGGCCACCACCGCCGAGGCCGTCGGCGGCTACCTGACCGTGCCGGACGCCCCCGGGTCGCAGCTGCAGCTGATCCTCCCCCGGCGCTGCCCGTCCGCCTGACCAGCGACGGCGGCCACCAGGGGGCCGCCCACACGCACAGGACCCCCTCCGCGTCGGCGGAGGGGGTCCTGGGTGGGACGACGCAGGCTCAGGCCTCGTCGGCCGCCGCGAAGTTGCGCAGGTGCGACGGGTCGACCGGGACGCCCGGACCCTGGGTCGTGGAGACCGTGATCTTCTTCAGGTAGCGGCCCTTGGAGCTGGCCGGCTTGAGACGCAGGATCTCCTCGATGGCGGCGCCGTAGTTCTCGGCGAGCTGCTCGGCGGAGAACGAGGCCTTGCCGATGACGAAGTGCAGGTTCGCGTGACGGTCGACGCGGAACTGCACCTTGCCGCCCTTGATGTCGCTGACGGCCTTGGCGACGTCGACGGTCACCGTGCCGGTCTTGGGGTTCGGCATCAGGTTGCGCGGGCCGAGGACGCGGCCGAGGCGACCGACCTTGCCCATCATGTCGGGCGTGGCGACGACGGCGTCGAAGTCGAGCCAGCCGCCGTTCACCTGCTCCACGAGCTCGTCGGCACCCACGTGGTCGGCGCCGGCCTCACGGGCGGCGTCGGCGTTGGCGCCGGTGGCGAAGACCAGGACCCGGGCGGTCTTGCCGGTGCCGTGGGGCAGGTTGACGGTGCCGCGCACCATCTGGTCGGCCTTGCGAGGGTCGACCCCGAGACGCACGGAGACGTCGACGGTGGAGTCGTAGTTCTTGCTGCCCGACTCCTTGGCCAGCGTGGTGGCCTGGAGCGGGGTGTAGAGGGCGTCGCGGTCGATCTTCTCGGCGACGGCGCGGTACGCCTTGCTGCGCTGTGTCATGTCTGGCTTCCTTCGGTTGTGCACCAGGTGTGGTCTCGCGGGCCCAGCCGGCCCTGCCACGTACTGCTCGGTGGGGGGTTGGTCAGTCGGTGGTGACGCCCATGGAGCGGGCGGTTCCCTCGACGATCTTCATGGCCTGGTCGATGTCGTTCGCGTTCAGGTCCGGGAGCTTCGTCGTGGCGATCTCGCGGATCTGGTCCTTGCTGAGCTTGCCGACCTTGTCCTTGTGCGGGACGGGCGAGCCCTTCGCGAGGCCGGCGGCCTTCTTGATCAGCTCGGCCGCGGGCGGCGTCTTCGTGACGAACGTGAACGAACGGTCCTCGTAGATCGTGATCTCGACGGGGACGACGTTGCCGCGCATGGACTCCGTGGCGGCGTTGTACGCCTTGCAGAACTCCATGATGTTGACGCCGTGCGGGCCGAGCGCCGTGCCGACGGGCGGCGCGGGGTTGGCCTGGCCGGCCTGCAGCTGCACCTTGACGAGCGCTGCGACCTTCTTCTTGGGAGGCATTCTTCTTCGGGTCCTTCTGGTGGATGGGTGGTGCGGGTCGAGGTGGCGGACGTCGGCCGGGCCGACGTCGGGGTCACACCTTCTGGATCTGGGTGAAGCTCAGCTCGACCGGGGTCTCGCGACCGAAGATCTCGACCAGGGCCTTGACCCGCTGAGCGTCGAGGTTGATCTCCGTGATGGTCGCGTGCAGCGTGGCGAACGGACCGTCGACGACCATGACGGAGTCGCCCGTCGCGAAGTCGGCGAACTCGACCTTGGGGGACGAGGCCGTCTGCTGCTGCTCGGGGGCGTCGGCCGCCTGCTGGGCGACCTCGGCCTCCACCGCCGGGGCGAGCATCTGCTCCACCTCGGCGAGGCTGAGGGGCACGGGCTGGTGGGAGTTGCCCACGAAGCCGGTGACCGACGGCGTGTGGCGCACGACGCCCCACGACTCGTCGGTGAGGTCCATGCGGACCAGGACGTAGCCGGGCAGGACGGTGCGCTTGACGAGCTTGCGCTGGCCGTTCTTGATCTCGGCGACCTCCTCGGTCGGGACCACGATCTCGAAGATGTAGTCCTCGGCGTTGAGGGAGGTGATGCGGTTCTCGAGGTTCGCCTTGACCCGCTTCTCCATGCCGGAGTACGTGTGCACGACGTACCAGTCGCCGATCTGGCTGTGCAGGCGCTCGCGGAACTCCGCCAGGGCGTCGACCGGGGCGGCGTCGACGGGGGCGTCGGCCTCGAGGTCGGCGTCGACCTCGGCCTCGTCGGCCTGGTCGGTGTCGACCGTCTCGTCGGGTGCGTCGAGCGTGTCGAGGTCGTCGGTGGTCTCCTCGACCTCGGGCGCCTCGTCGGCGGCCTCGACGTCGGAGAGCTCCTCGACCTCGACGGGGCTCGTCTCGGGGGACTGTTCAGTCACAAGGTTCCTCTGCGGGTGTGCGTCTGGGGTTCACGCGAAGACGGCGAACATCGCCTTGCCGAACCCGTAGTCCAGGCCGGCGACGAACGCCATCATGATCAGGACGAAGACGAGCACGACGAAGAAGTAGTTGACGACCTGCGGTCGCGTGGGCCACACGACCTTGCGCAGCTCCGCGACGACCTGGCGGTAGAAGGTCAGCGGGGAGGTGCGCCGCTCCTTCGTGGCCGACGTCTCGTGGCTCTCGCTCACGGTGTTCCCTTCGTTGGATCGTGCTGGTCTGGTGGTGCGTCGTGCTGGCACGGCACGAGGGACTTGAACCCCCAACCTTCGGTTTTGGAGACCGATGCTCTGCCAGTTGAGCTAGTGCCGTCTGCCGGTGACCCTGGTCGACCACGCCCGTCCTGCAGGCAGGGACGAGGGCATGACGAGACAGCGTGACTTTCTCACCGGTCAGACCAGTGTACGGGGTGGGAGGCGGCGGAGTCGAACCGCCTCGGGACGGACGGGCCGGTGCGCTGCCCGCGGGTTCGTCGACGTCGCCGGTGCGCCGGGTGCGGTGGGCCTCGTCCCGCTGCTGCGCTGCCTGCCTTCGTCGTGACCTTGGTGGGGGCCGGCCTCGGATCTCGGGCTGTGGCCCGCGTGGACGCAAGAATCTGCGTTCGCGTGCGGAAGATCGAAGGCTTCTGCGTTGACTACGGGATCCCGTCGTGAACGCAGAAGCGTTCGACCGGCCGGCCCCCTCGTCAGTGGATTGCACCCGGCCACCCGGTCGAGGCACTTTCGGAAGCCACCCCCAGCGCGAGCCGAGCAGCGCAGCAGCAAGGTCACCCGGCGTGAACACAATGTGCGCGACTGGCCGGTAACCGGCGGGCGGGCGTATGACTGGGGATCGTGACTCACTCGACGACCGAGAGCGCGGTCGGGGCCTCCCCCGCGCCGAACGTGTCCCACTCCATCACCGTCCGCCTGGAGGTGCCGGCCGGCGGCACCGCCGTCGGCCACCTCACGACCACGGTCGAGCAGAGCGGCGGCGTCGTGACCGCGCTCGACGTGGCCGCGTCGCGCGGCGACGCGCTGCGCATCGACCTGACGATCGCCGCCGGCGACACGCACCACGCCGACCGCATCACCGACGCGCTGCGCGCGATCCCCGACGTCGAGGTCAAGAAGGTCTCCGACCGCACGTTCCTCATGCACCTCGGCGGCGTCATCGAGACCGCGTCGAAGCACGCCCTGCGCAACCGCGACGACCTGTCGATGGTCTACACGCCCGGCGTCGCGCGCATCTGCCAGGCGATCGCCGCCGACCGCGAGGACGCGCGCCGACTCACCATCAAGCGCAACAGCGTCGCCGTCGTCACCGACGGGTCGGCCGTGCTCGGCCTCGGCAACATCGGCCCGCACGCCGCCCTGCCGGTGATGGAGGGCAAGGCCGCCCTGTTCAAGACCTTCGGCGGCATCGACGCCTGGCCGCTGTGCCTCGACACGCAGGACGTCGACCAGATCGTCGAGATCGTCGCCGCCGTCGCCCCCGGCTTCGCCGGCGTGAACCTCGAGGACATCTCGGCGCCCCGCTGCTTCGAGATCGAGGCACGGCTGCGCGAGCGCCTGGACATCCCCGTCTTCCACGACGACCAGCACGGCACCGCCATCGTCGTGCTCGCGGCCCTGCGCAACGCGCTGCGCGTGGTCGAGAAGTCGCTCGAGGACGTGCGCGTGGTCCTCGTCGGCGCAGGCGCCGCCGGCACCGCCATCCTGCGGCTGCTGCTCGGTGCCGGCCTGAGCGACGTCGTCGTGTGCGACGTCGACGGCATCGTCTCGACCGAGCGCGGCGACACCGACCCGACCCTCTGCTGGATCGGCGAGAACACGAACCCGCGCGGGGTCACGGGGACCCTCAAGGACGCCCTGCGCGACGCCGACGTCTTCATCGGCGTCAGCGCGCCGCGCCTCATCGACGCCGCCGACGTCGAGACCATGGCCGACGACGCCGTCGTGTTCGCCCTGGCCAACCCCGACCCGGAGATCGACCCGTCGCTGGCCCGCCAGCACGCGCGGGTCGTCGCCACCGGACGCTCGGACTACCCCAACCAGATCAACAACGTGCTCGCGTTCCCGGGCATCTTCCGCGGTCTGCTCGACGCGCACAGCCACGGCATCGAGGTGCCGGTGCTGCTCGCGGCGTCGGAGGCCATCGCCGCGTGCGTCGAGGACGACGAGCTGAACGCCGACTACATCGTCCCGAGCGTGTTCCACCCGGAGGTCCACCACCGGGTCGCCGACGCCGTGGAGAAGGCCGCCCGCGCGGTGGAGAAGGCACACGAGGCCTGAGCGGCGCGGGACGGCTACCGTGGCTCCATGAGTGCCGCGAACGCCGTCCCGTCGCCCGGCCGGACGTTGCGCGTACTCGCGCTGGCGCTCTGCTCGTCGCCCCTGTTCGTGCTCGTCGCCGTGCTCGTGGTGCTGCCACCGTCGGAGGGTCGGCTCACCCTCCCGGTCGCCCTGGGCGTGCTGGCGCTCGTCGCCGCGGCGTTCGCGTTGGCGCAGGCCGTCGGCTACCGCGCCGCCCCGCTGCCGCCCGGGCTCGGCGAGGCGGAGGCACGCCGACGCTCCGTCGCCACCTACCAGACGCTGATGATCCTGCGCTTCGTCGTCACCGAGGTGCCGGTGATCCTCGGTATCGCGCTCGCGTTCACGCTCGACGAGGGGCCCTGGCCGTTCGTGCTCGCCGTCGTGGCCGGGGTGCCCTCGATGCTGTTCCACGTGCTCGCGCGCCGCTCCACCGTCGACCGGGTGCGCGCCGGGCTCGAGTCCGGCGGAGCCCGTTCGTACCTCGACGAGGCGCTCGCCGCGTGAGGCCGGTCGTCACGCTGCCGAAGGCGCACCTGCACCTGCACTTCACCGGGTCGATGCGGCACGCCACGCTGGTCGAGCTCGCCGACCGCGACGGCATCCGCCTCCCGCCGGCGCTCGTCGAGGAGTGGCCCCCGCAGCTCGTCGCCACCGACGAGAAGGGCTGGTTCCGCTTCCAGCGGCTCTACGACGTGGCCCGGTCGGTCCTGCGCACCGAGGCCGACGTCCACCGGCTCGTGCTCGAGGCCGCCGAGGACGACGCGCGCGACGGCTCGGTGTGGACCGAGATCCAGGTCGACCCGTCGGGGTACGGGGCCCGGTTCGGGGGGATCACCGCGTTCACCGACCTCGTCATCGACGCAGCACGCGACGCGACCGAGCGGACCGGCACGCACGTGGCCGTGGTCGTCGCGGCCAACCGCACGCGCCACCCGCTCGACGCGCGGACGCTGGCCCGCCTGGCCGCCCAGTACGCGGGCCGCGGCGTCGTGGGCTTCGGTCTCTCCAACGACGAGCGACGCGGCGACACGGCCGCCTTCGCGCCCGCCTTCTCCATCGCGGAGCGGGCAGGCCTGTCGCTCGTGCCGCACGGCGGCGAGCTGCTCGGCCCCGCGCACGTGACCCAGTGCCTCGACCACCTGCATCCCACGCGCATCGGGCACGGGGTCCGCTCCAGCGAGGATCCTGCGGTGCTGTCGCGCGTCGCCGACGCCGGGGTCGCGCTCGAGGTGTGCCCGACGTCGAACGTCTCGCTGGGCGTCTACGCCACGCTCGAGGAGGTGCCGGTGCGCACGCTCGTCGAGGCCGGCGTCGACGTCGCGCTGGGCGCCGACGACCCGCTGCTGTTCGGCTCGCGCCTGGCGGGCCAGTACAACGTGCTGCGCGCCGCCCAGGACTTCAGCGACGACGAGCTCGCGACCCTCGCGGCGATGTCGGTCCGTCGCTCCCACGCCCCCGACGACCTCAAGGCCGAGGCACTCACCGGCATCGAGCGCTGGCGGACCTCGTGAGCCCGTTGGGGCCTGGCGCGGCCGAACGGCACCCCGCCGCCGAGCGCGCCTACGCGACGGGGCTCGCGTCGGTCGTCGGCGGACTGCTCGTGGTGCCGCTGCTGCTCGGCCCTTGGGCCTGGTACCTGGGCGCCGGCGTGCTGCGCGACGTCGAGCGCGAGCCGGGACGTTGGACGGGAGCGAGCCGCGCCCGCGCCGGCGTCGTCCTGGGCGCGGTGGCGACCACGGCGCTCGGCCTCGCCGTGCTCGCCCTGGTCGGCTGGGCCGTCGTCGAGCTGGTGGCGCTGCGCCGCGACACCGGCTACTGAGAGGCCGTCCGCCCGCTGGTGCGCGACGCGGCGCAGGGACGTCTCAGAGCGCGCAGCCGACGAGCACCGGCTCGGGCACCAGGGTGACCCCGAACGCGTCGCGCACGCCGTCGCGGACCTCGCGGGCGAGCGCGAGGACGTCGGCGCTCGAGGCGTCGCCGCGGTTGGTGAGGGCCAGCGTGTGCTTCGTGGAGAGGCTGGCTCGGCCGTCCGCCGTGGCGTGGCCGCGCTCGAACCCCGCCGCCTGGATCAGCCATGCCGCGCTCGTCTTGACGCTGCCGTCGGGCTGCGGGAACCGGGGGGCGGCCTCGGGCAGCCGCTGGGCCGCCTCGGCGTCGAGCACGGGGTTGGTGAAGAACGAGCCCGCGCTCCAGGTGTCGGGGTCGTCGGCGTCGAGCACCATGCCCTTGGAGCCGCGCAGGGCGAGCACCGTGCGGCGCACGTCGGCGAGCGGGGCGCGGTCGCCGACGTCGACACCGAGCCGCGTCGCGAGCTCGGCGTAGGCGATCGGGGCCGACAGGTCGCCGAGGCGCAGCTGGAAGGCGACGGCCAGGACGACGTAGCGTCCCGGCTCGGCCTTGAACCGGCTGTGCCGGTAGCCGAAGCCGCAGTCGACGGCGAAGATCGTGCGCACCTTCTGCTGGGTGCGGTCGTACACCCGCACCCAGGCGATCGTCTGCGCGACCTCCTGTCCGTAGGCACCGACGTTCTGCACCGGGGTCGCGCCCGTGGATCCGGGGATGCCCGACAGCGCCTCCATGCCGACCCAGCCCGACTCCACCGCGAGGGCGACGAGGTCGTCCCACGGCTCCCCCGCCTGCACGACGACCTGCGCACCGCTGCACGCGTCCGCCTCGACCTGGACACCGCGGGTGCGGACCAGCACGACCGTGCCGTCGAACCCGGCGTCGTCGACGACCAGGTTGCTGCCGCCCGCCACGAGCAGCAACGGCGTCGCGGCGGCGTCGGCGGTGCGGACGGCGTCGACCAGCTCGGCCTCCGTCGTCACCTCCACGACGTCGCGGGCGGGACCACCCAGGCGCAGCGTGGTGACGTCGGCGAGCTCCATGCGTCGAGCCTAGGACCTCACCGCCAGCACGCCTCCCCGCGGTCCACCCCCTCCCGTGCGGGACGCGTCGCAGGAGGGCGTCAACGCACGAGACCCCCGACCATGCGGTCGGGGGTCTCGGGAGGAACGAGGTTCAGCGGGTCTCGCGGTGGACCTGGTGGGTCTTGCAGCGCGGGCAGAACTTCTTGAGGTCGAGACGATCGGGATCGTTGCGACGGTTCTTCTTGGTGATGTAGTTGCGCTCCTTGCACTCGGTGCAAGCCAAGGTGATCTTGGGTCGAACGTCGGAGCTCTTGCTCGCCACGGGTCTGCCTCTTCTGGTCTGGGGGTGGTGCTGCCGGGATGCGGTAGCTGGGGCGGGACTCGAACCCGCGACACCACGATTATGAGTCGTGTGCTCTAACCACCTGAGCTACCCAGCCACGGAGGGACGAGTTCTCGTCTCTCAGAGCCCCTTTACGGAATCGAACCGTAGACCTTTTCCTTACCATGGAAACGCTCTGCCGACTGAGCTAAAGGGGCAAGCCGAGAAGCAACACTACAGGTAGTCCCGTGCAGGACGAAATCGGGGGTACCCCCCTCGACCGTGACGCCCTCAGGGCCTGCAAGCGCGCGCGAGACGCGCCGGCCACAGCGGTCCGCCGTAGATGAAGCCGGTGTAGGCCTGCACGAGGTCGGCACCCGCGGCGAGCCGGTCGCGGACGTCGTCGGGCGTGGTCACCCCGCCCACCCCGACGAGCGCCACCTGCTCCCCCACGCGGTCGCGCAGACGGGTCAGCACCTCGGTGGCCCGGTCGGCCAGCACGGGGCCGGACAGGCCGCCCGCGCCCGCCGCGTCGATCGTCGCGCGGTCGGCCAGCAGCGAGGCGGGACGCTCGATGGTCGTGTTCGTGGCGCTGATGCCGTCGAGCCCCAGCTCGAGCGCGAGGTCGGCCACCGCGTCGACGTCGGCGTCGGCGAGGTCGGGGGCGATCTTGACGACCAGCGGCACCCGCCGACCCTGCGGGAGACGCTCGGTGACGTCGCGCACGGCGGCCAGGATGGGGCGCAGCGCGTCGACCGACTGCAGGTCGCGCAGACCCGGTGTGTTGGGGCTGGAGACGTTGACGACCAGGTAGCTCGCGTAGGGCGCGAGCAGCCGGGCGCTCTCGACGTAGTCGGCGACGGCCTCCTCGGCCGGCACGACCTTCGTCTTGCCGATGTTGACGCCGACCACGGCGTCTGCCCCGACCGCGGTGCGCCGCAGACGGTGCAGCCGGGCCGCGACGACGGCGGCGCCGTCGTTGTTGAAGCCCATCCGGTTGATGACGGCGCGGTCGTCGACGAGCCGGAAGAGCCGGGGGCGTGGGTTGCCGGGCTGGGGGCGGGCGGTCACGGTGCCGACCTCGACGTGGCCGAACCCGAGGCCCAGCAGCCCGGGCACCGCGCGGGCGTTCTTGTCGAAGCCGGCGGCCAGGCCGAAGGCGTGCGGGAACGTCAGCCCCATCACCGTGCGCGGCGCGGGCGGGACCGCCGTGAGCGGTCGCGCGAGCCGACCTCCGAGGCGGATGGCCCGGAAGGCCTGCTCGTGCGCGACCTCCGGGTCCATGCGGGCGAAGACCGTCGAGAACAGCGCGTCGTAGACCACGACCGCCAGCCTAGTGCCGGCGCCGGACCGACCCCGACGACGACGTCGGTCCCGCCCTCCCTGTTGAGGAGCGGGACCGACGCACCCAGGAGACGCCGCCCGCGGCGTCCCATGACGCGCGACGACGCTGGTGTCTCGCAGGGCGAGATCAGGCGATGGTGCGGATCATCTTCTTGTTGACGAACTCGTCGATGCCGAAGCGTCCGAGCTCGCGACCGAACCCGGACCGCTTGACGCCGCCGAACGGCAGCTCGGCACCCTCGGCTCCGACGCCGTTGACGAACACCATGCCCGCCTCGATGCGGTCGGCGACGCGCTGCGCCTGCTCGGGGTCGTCGGTGAAGACGTAGGAGCCCAGGCCGAAGGGCGTGTCGTTGGCGAGCTCGACCGCCTCGTCCTCCGAGCTGACCTTGAACACGATGCCGACCGGTCCGAACAGCTCCTCGTGGAAGGCGTCGTCACCGGGCTTCACGCCCGTGAGCACGCCGGGCGGGAAGAACGCACCGTCGCGCTCGCCGCGGCTCTCCAGGTGGGCGCCCTGCTCGACGGCGCGGTCGACCTGGTCGGCGAGCCGCTCGGCGGCCTCCTTCGACGAGAGCGGTGCGATGCCGTCGGCCGCCTCGAGGATCTTGGCGGTGAACTTCTCCAGGAAGGAGTCGTAGAGGTCCTCGACGACGATGAAGCGCTTGCCCGCGTTGCAGGCCTGGCCGGTGTTGTCGAGCCGCGCGTTGACGGCCTGCTCGACGGTGGCGTCGAGGTCGTCGGCGCCGAGCACGATGAACGGGTCGGACCCGCCGAGCTCGAGCACGACCTTCTTGAGGTGGCGTCCGGCGATCGCGGCGACGGCGGCGCCGGCCCGCTCGGAGCCGGTCAGGGACACGCCCTGGACGCGCTTGTCGCCGATGATCTCCTCGATCTGCTCGTTGGTCGCGTAGATGTTGACGTACGCGCCCTCGGGGAAGCCGGCATCGAGGAAGATCTTCTGCAGCGCCTCGGCCGACTCCGGGCACTGCGGGGCGTGCTTGAGCACGATCGTGTTGCCGAGCGCCAGGTTCGGGCCGGCGAAGCGGGCGATCTGGTACGACGGGAAGTTCCAGGGCATGATGCCGAGCAGCACGCCGACGGCGCTGCGCTTGACGACGGCCGAGCCCTCGCCCTCGAGCAGCTTGAGCGGCTCGTCGGCCAGGAAGCGCTCGGCGTTGTCGGCGTAGAACTCGTAGATGGCCGTGCAGAAGTCGACCTCGCCCAGGCACTCCTCGAGCGGCTTGCCCATCTCGCGCTGGGCGATCTCGGCGAGCTCCTGGCGGCGCTCGGCGTGCAGCTCGCCGACGCGGCGCACGAGCGCGGCGCGCTCGGCCACCGTCGAGCTCTTCGACCAGCCGCGGTAGGCCTCGTGGGCCGACGCGAGCGCGGCCTCGATGTCGGCGTCGGTGGCGGTGGGGTACTCCTTGACGACCTCGCCGGTGGCGGGGTTCGTGACGGCGTACAGGCTCATCGGTGCTCCTTCGAGGGGGTGGCGGTGTCGGCACGGCCGACGTTACGGGAGGGCGCGGAGGTCGGCCCGGTGACGAGGCGTGCGCTCATCGGACGGTCTCGGCCTCGCCGGCGATGCGCTGGGCGATCCAGATCGGCACGACGGACACGACGATGAGCACGACCGCGACGACGGCCACGACCGGCGCCTGGTTGGGCCGGAACAGGTTGTTGAGGATCCAGATCGGCAGCGTCGTGGTGCCGGGGCCCGCGGTGAACGTGGTCACGATGATCTCGTCGAAGCTGAGCGCGAACGCGAGCAGGCCGCCGGCGAGCAGCGCCGAGCGCAGCTGCGGGAACGTGACCAGCCGGAAGGTGGTCCAGAGCCCCGCGCCGAGGTCGGCCGAGGCCTCCTCGAGGTTGCCGCCCATCCGCCGCAGCCGGGCGACGACGTTGTTGAACACGGTGACGATGCAGAAGGTCGCGTGCGCGACCACCAGGGTCGCGACGCCGAGCTCGATGGCGAGGATGCCGCGGAACGCGTTGTTGAGCGCGACGCCCGTGACGATGCCGGGCAGCGCGATCGGCAGGATCACCAGCAGGTTCACGGTGTTGCGCCCGAAGAACCGGAAGCGCTGCAGCGCGAACGCCATGAGGGTGCCGAGCACCAGCGCGACCGCCGTCGACGCGAGCGCCACCTCGACGCTCGTCAGCACCGCGTCACGGGCGCCCGCGCTGTGGAACGCCCGGACCCACCACTCGGTGGTGAAGCCGTCGGGCGGCCACGTCATCGACGGGTCGGGGTTGAAGGAGTTCGCGACCACGACGAGCAGCGGCGCGTACATGAGCACGAGCACGAGGGCGGTGACGGCGAGCAGGGCTCGGCGCGAGGTCGGGCTGAGGGTCACGGCGCGCTCCTAGAGGTTGTCCAGGGCGCCCGTGCGACGGACCGCCGCGAGGTACCCGAGCATGATGACGATGGGCACGAGCGCGATGGCGGCGGCGAGCGGCAGGTTGTTGGCCGCGCCGACGTTCGTGTAGACGAGGTTGCCGAGCATCTGGTTCGCGCCGCCGACGATGTTGACGCTGATGTAGTCGCCCAGCGTGAGTGAGAAGCTGAAGATCGAGCCGGCGACGATCGCGGGCAGCAGCAGCGGCATGACGACCGTGCGGACCGTCGTGCCGGCCGAGGCGCCGAGGTCGCCCGCGGCCTCGAGCAGCGCGTCGGGGACGCGCTCCATGCCCGCGAAGATCGGCAGGATGACGTACGGCAGCCAGATGTAGGCCTGCGTCATGACGACGGCCGTGAGCCCGTAGCCGGGGCTGTGCGCGCCGAACGGGTCGAGCACCCAGTCGACGAGACCGCCCTCGCTGAGCAGCGAGCGCCACGCGAAAGCCTTGACGAGGTAGCTGGCCCACAGCGGCGTCAGCACCGCGACGACGAGCATGCGTCGGGCGCGCGGCGACGCGACCTTGGCCATGAAGAAGGCGATGGGCAGAGCGATCGCGACGTCGATGACGGTCACGAGCACCGCGACGCCGAGCGTGCGGAGGGTGACGGTCCGGTAGAGCGACTCGGTCGCGACCTCGCGCAGGTTGTCGAGCGTGAGGCCGCGGTCGATCTCGCCCGTGAACGCGTCGACCGACCAGAGCGCGGTGACGAGCAGGGCCGCGAGCGCGACCACGTACACCAGCACGAGCCAGGTGAGCGGCGCGGAGAGGAACAGGCCGAGCCGCAGCCGTGGCCGGGTGGCGAGGAAGGAGGAGGCCCGGCGGGTGGCCGCCCCGACCCCGGAGGGGGACGGAGCGGCCACCGCGGGCGTGTTCGGCTGGGTCACGTCAGCCCTTGATCTCGGTCCAGGCCTTGGTCCAGTCCGAGTAGTCGGTGCACTTCACGTCGGTGCGACCGTCGAGGCACTGCTCGATGGGCGTGCGCCAGTACCAGATCTTGTCCGAGTAGGCCTTGTCACCGGCGTGGTACGTCTCGCAGAAGCCCTCGCTGGCGAACTCGCAGGCCTCCTCGGAGTTCGGCGACTCGCCGAAGTACTCGGTGGCCTGCGCGTTCGTCTTCGGGTCCTCGATGTGGTTGAGCCACGCGTAGGCGCAGTTCGGGTGCTTCGCCTTGGCGGCGATCATCCAGGTGTCGTTCCAGCCGGTGACGCCCTCCTCGGGCACCGTCGTCTTGACGTTCTCCTGGTCGATCGTGTTCGCGATGACCTGCCAGGTGGTGCCGACGACCGAGTCGCCGGTCTTGAACGCCGACGCCTCCTTCAGGTAGTCCGACCAGTACTCGCCGACGTTGGCGCGCTGCTCCTTGAGGAGGTCGACTGCCGCGGCGAGCTGCTTCTCGTCGAGGGCGTACGGGTTCTCGATCTTCAGCTCCGGCTGCTTGGCCATGAGGTACATGGCGGCGTCGGCGATGTAGATGGGCGAGTCGTAGGCGGTGACCTTGCCCTTGTACTGCGCACCCTTGTCGAACACGACGTCCCACGACGTCGGCTCGTCCTTCACGACGTCGCTGTTGTACATCAGCAGGTTGGCGCCGTAGCCGTGCGGCACGCCGTAGTTCTTGCCGTCGACGGTGTTCCACTCCTGGTCCTTCAGGAAGTCGAAGACCTTGGCGTAGTTGGGCACGAGGTCGGTGTTGACCTCGGCCGCGGCCTTGGCGGCGACCATGCGCAGCGTGAGGTCGCCGGACGCGGCGACGACGTCGTAGTCGCCGGACTTGGCGAGGTTGAACGCCTCGTCGGACGTGCCGTAGACCTTGCTCGTGACCTTGCAGCCGGTCTCCTTCTCGAAGTCGGTGACCCAGTCGGCGTCGGGGTCGTTGCTGCCGTCCTCGACGTAGCCGGGCCACGCGAGGATCGAGACCTGGCCCTCGTTCTTGCCGAGCTTGGTGGGTGCCTCGGTGGCGGCGTCGTCGCTGCCACCCCCGCCACAGGCGGCGAGGGCGAGGCTGCAGGTGACGGCGGCGGCGAGTGCGCCGACGCGTCCTCTCCTGGTCGTGGGGATCATCTCGGTTCCGTCCTCTTCGATGGGTGTGGGTGGGGGTCAGGCGAGCGTCACGAGGTCGGCGTGACGCCAGGAGGCGACGACCTGGTCGCCCCGCTCGACGGCGGCGGGCGCCGTCGACGGCTCGAGGACGACGAGGCGGGCCCCGTGCTCGGTGTCGACGACGACGCGGCGGCCGATGCCGAGGTAGATGGTCTCGGCGACGACGCCGCGGACGCGGTCGTGCTCCGGGGTCGCGGCACCGGCGTCGGGCTCGGCGGCGAGGTGGATCTTCTCCGGGCGCAGCGCGTAGCGACCGTCGCGGCCGAGGACGGCGCGCGCAGCCTCGGCGTCGAACAGGTTCGAGGTGCCGACGAACGAGGCGACGTACTCGTCGACGGGCCGCTCGTAGACCTCCTGGGGGCTGCCGAGCTGCACGATGCGGCCGTCGTTGAACACGGCGACCCGGTCGCTCAGCGTGAGCGCCTCCTCCTGGTCGTGCGTCACGAAGACGAAGGTGATGCCGAGCTCGCGCTGGAGCTGCTTCAGCTCGACCTGCATCTGCTCGCGGAGCTTGAGGTCGAGGGCGCCGAGGGGCTCGTCGAGCAGCAGGACCTTGGGACGGACGACCACCGCGCGGGCGAGGGCGACGCGCTGGCGCTGCCCGCCGGAGAGCTGGGTCGGTCGACGGTCGGCGACGTGGTCGAGGCGCACGGTCGCGAGGGCCTCGCGGGCGCGGCTGCGACGCTCGGCCTTGCCGACCCCGCGCACGCGCAGCCCGTACGCGACGTTCTCGAGCACGCTCATGTGCGGGAAGAGCGCGTAGTCCTGGAAGACGGTGTTGACGTCGCGCTCGAAGGGTGCCGTGCCCGTGACGTCGCGACCGGCGAGCTCCACCGTGCCGCCGGTCGGCTGCTCGAAGCCGGCCACGAGACGCAGCACCGTGGTCTTGCCCGACCCGGACGGTCCGAGCATCGAGAAGAACTCGCCGTCGGCGATCTCGAGGTCGACGCCGTCGACGGCACGGACGTCGCCGAAGTGCTTCTGGAGCCCGGTCAGGCGGATCGCGGGGGTGGCGCCGGTGCTGCTCATCGGTCTCCTTCGGCGGGCGTCCCGACGCCGTGCGCGCCGGGGCGGGAGGGTTGGTGAGCCCTGTCCGCGTCGAGAAACCTATGGCTTCAGATGTTAAATGTAAACAGCTTTCTGTCACCATCCGGTAAACAGGTGCCACCGTCGTCCCGCACCGACCGAGCCTGGACGTCGACCCGAGGAGATGCATGGCCGCCGTCCGACGCCGCTCGACCCGAGCGCGCACGGCCGTGTTCGCGCCCATCGGCGACCTGGGGCGTGCCGTGCGCGTCGAGCAGCGGCTCGCGCAGGCCATCCGCTCGGGGATCCTGGAGGACGGCGAGCGGCTGCCGAGCGAGTCGGAGCTGGCGGCGATGCTCGGCGTCGCCACGGTCACCGCCCGCGAGGCGCTCGTGTCGCTGCGTGCGCAGGGACTCGTCACGACGACGCGGGGGCGCGGCGGCGGCTCCTTCGTCACCCGTCCGGTCGGCGCGGCCGACGAGATGCTGGAGCGGCGCGTCGCGGCGATGACCCGCGTCGACATCGCCGACCACGGCATCCACTACGCGACCGTCCTCAGCGGCTGCGCCGAGCTCGCCGCGGAGCGTGCGAACGTGGAGGAGGTCGAGGACCTCCGCGAGATCCTCCCCGACCCGGGCACGACCGACGCGACCACCCTCCGCGCCGCCGACACCGAGCTGCACCTCGCCGTCGCCGCGCTCTCGCACTCCGCGCACCTCGCCCGTGAGGTGATGCGTCTGGAGATGGAGCTCGGGGCCCTGCTGCGGCTCGGGCTGCGCGACCCCGACCGGCAGGCGGAGCTGCGCGAGCACCACGCGGCCCTGCTGGCCGCGATCGCCGCGCACGACGGGAACGAGGCACGCGCGCTCGTGCGCCGGCGCGTCCGACGACTCCTCGGCGAGCTCGCCGAGCTGCACGCGAGGATCAGGTGAGCCCATGACCGACCGCACCCCCGTCCCCACGCCCACCCCCACCCCTGTCGGCCTCGGCGCGTGCGTCGAGGCCGTCGAAGCGCTGTTCCACCCGCTGCTGCACAGCCTGCGCGAGAGCGGCGACGCGCTCGCGCCGCTGTTCGACGGCGACGTCTCCGCCGCGCAGGTCCTCGACGCCGTCCGTCCGCACGCGCTCGAGGTGCTCGCCGACGCGCACACCGTCGGCGCCGGGTTCGTCGTCTCCCCCGGCCTGCTGACCGACGAGGAGTACCTGCTGGCCTGGTGGCAGGGCGACGACCAGGGGCGCATCCCCGACTCGATCGCCCTCGTGCAGTCGACCGACTACAGCCGCCAGGAGTGGTTCCGCACGCCGCAGCGCAGCCACGCGTCGCACGTGACGGGCCCCTACATCGACTACGTCTGCACCGACGAGTTCATGCTCACCTCGACCGTCCCCGTCGAGCGCGACGGTCGGATGCTCGGCGTCATGGGGGCCGACGTGCTCGCCGAGACGGTCGAGCGCACGCTGCTGGACACCTTCCGCGCGGCGCACGCCACGCTCGTCAACGACCACGACCGCGTCGTGCTGTCCTCGCAGGTGCACCTGTTCGCGGGCGAGCCCGTCGACCGCGACGCGTTCGGCACGCACGTGCCGTGCGCGGGCCTGCCGTTCACCGTGCTGGCGTGACCCCCGTGGCCCCCGTCTCGTCGGGGTAGGCGGCGACGACGAACGTGCGCAGCCGCTCGGCCAGCGCGGCCAGCGACGCCTCGGCGGGGTGCGTGGACGACCAGGCCACGAACAGCCGCACCGCGAGGTCGGCCCCGCCGGAGCGCACGCGCAGGCCCCGCAGGCCGTACCGGACGTCGTCGGACACGACGGCCACCCCGCGCCCGGCCGCCGCGAGCGCCTGCGCCACCGTGCCGCTGCTCGCCTCCACGAGCGAGGCCGGCCAGCGCTGCTCGCGCTCGACGGCCGTGTCGAGCACCTGACGGGCGGCGAACGTCGGCGGCACGGTGACGACGTCGTGCTCGAGCAGCTCGGCCAGCCCCACGCTGCCGCGGTCGGCCCACGCGTGGTCGGCTCGCACGTACGCCCACACGGGGAGCTCGGGCAGCGCCGCCGAGCGGAGCGGACGACGGGGGCGACGGGTGGTGACGACGAGGTCGGCACCGCGGCGCATCGCGTCGTCGACGTCGAGCGCGGCCGTCTCGACGACGGACGGCGTGGGGTCGTCGTCGCGCAGGCTGGCGAGGAACGGCGAGACGACGTCGGCGAGCGTCGTGGCCGGCGCCGCGATGGTGACCCGGTCGAGGCCGCCCTCGGCCTGCACGCGGGCGGCGGTGCGCAGCGTCTCGGCCGACGCCAGCACGTCGCGGGCCAGCGGCAGGAGGCTGCGTCCCGCGGCGGACAGCACGAGCCGTCCGGCCACGCGCTCGAAGAGGTCGACGCCGAGCTCGCGCTCGAGCTGGCGGAGCTGGCGCGAGAGGGCGGGCTGCGTGACGCGCACCCGCTCGGCGGCCGCGCTCACGGTGCCCGCGTCGACGACGGCGACGAAGGACGCCAGCGTCCGGATCTCCATGGCGCCATCCTATGCACTGGATGCATGGATGTGATCGTCGATCGGCATTGGACGGCATGGGTGGGACGGGTCGAGACTGGGCACGCCGCAGCTACGGCAGCACGCCTGGACCCGTCAGGCCGACCGCGAGAGGACCCGCCATGTCCGTGCCCCAGAGACGTCACCTCACCACCCCGCTCCCCGGACCTCGGTCGCAGGAGCTGATGGCCCGCAAGAGCGCGGCCGTCGCGGGCGGCGTGGGCACGACGATGCCGGTCTTCGCGGCCCAGGCCGGCGGGGGCGTCGTCGTCGACGTCGACGGCAACAGCCTCATCGACCTCGGGTCGGGCATCGCCGTGACGACGGTCGGCAACAGCGCGCCGCGCGTGGTCGCGGCCGTGCAGGAGCAGGTCGCCGCGTTCACCCACACGTGCTTCATGGTGACCCCCTACGAGGGCTACGTCGCCGTCGCCGAGGCCCTCAACCGGCTCACCCCCGGTGACCACGAGAAGCGCACCGCGCTGTTCAACTCCGGCGCCGAGGCCGTCGAGAACGCGGTGAAGATCGCCCGCGCGCACACCGGCCGCCAGGCGGTGGTGGTCTTCGACCACGCCTACCACGGCCGGACGAACCTGACGATGGCCATGACGGCGAAGTCGATGCCGTACAAGCAGGGCTTCGGGCCGTTCGCGTCCGAGGTGTACCGGGCTCCTCTGTCGTACCCGTTCCGCGACGGCGGCCTCGACGGTGCGACTGCCGCGGCCCGCGCACTCGACGTGGTCGAGAAGCAGGTCGGCGCCGTCAACGTGGCCGCGGTCGTCGTCGAGCCCATCCAGGGCGAGGGCGGGTTCATCGAGCCCGCCCCGGGCTTCCTGCCCGCCCTGGCCGCCTGGTGCCGCGAGAACGGCGTCGTGTTCGTGGCCGACGAGGTGCAGACCGGCTTCGCCCGCACGGGCGACCTCTTCGCCTGCGACCGCGAGGGGGTCGTGCCCGACCTCGTCGTGACCGCCAAGGGCATCGCGGGCGGTCTGCCGCTCTCGGCCGTGACCGGCCGCGCCGAGATCATGGACGCACCGCACGCCGGCGGCCTCGGCGGCACGTACGGCGGCAACCCGCTCGCGTGCGCTGCGGCGCTCGCCGCGATCGAGACCGTCGAGCAGGACGGCCTGGTCGAGCGGGCCCGTGCGGTGGAGGCCTTCCTGAAGGAGCGCCTGCACGCCCTGCAGGCGCGCGACGCACGCGTGGGCGACGTGCGTGGACGCGGTGCGATGATCGCCGTCGAGCTCGTCCGCCCGGGCACCACCGACCCCGACCCCGACCTCGCCCGCGCGGTGTCGGCGGCGGCGCACGCCGAGGGCGTCATCGTGCTCACCTGCGGCACCTACGGCAACGTGCTGCGCCTCCTGCCGCCGCTGGCCATCGACGACACGCTCCTCGGCGAGGGTCTCGACGTGCTCGAGGCGGCCTTCGCCTCCACGCTGGTGGGCGCGGCCCAGTGACCACACCGACCGAGGAGCCCCCCGTGACCGGAAACCCGCTCGACGACGCCCGCTCGCAGCTGCGCGAGGCGATCGACCTGCTCGGCCTCGACGAGGGCATGTACGAGCTGCTCGCCGCCCCGCGCCGCGAGATCACCGTGAGCATCCCCCTGCGCCGCGACGACGGCAGCGTCGAGGTCATCACCGGCCACCGCGTGCAGCACAACTACTCCCGCGGCCCCGGCAAGGGCGGCCTGCGGTACGCGCCCGACGTGGACCTCGACGAGGTGCGTGCGCTCGCCATGTGGATGACCTGGAAGTGCGCGCTGCTCGACGTGCCGTACGGCGGCGCGAAGGGCGGTGTGGCCATCGACCCCCGGCACTACTCGGCCGCCGAGCTGGAGCGCGTCACGCGGCGCTACACGTCGGAGATCGCGCCACTGATCGGTCCGGCGCACGACATCCCCGCCCCCGACGTCGGCACCGACGAGCAGACGATGGCCTGGATGATGGACACCTACTCGGTGAACTTCGGCCACACCGTGCTCGGTGTCGTGACCGGCAAGCCGATCAGCCTGGGCGGGTCGCTCGGGCGCGCGTCGGCCACGTCGCGCGGGGTGGTCATCGTCGCGTTGCAGGCCCTCGCCCACGTCGGCCTCGACCCTCGCGCCGCGACGGCCGCCGTGCAGGGCTTCGGCAAGGTCGGGCGCGGCGCTGCCCGCTTCTTGGCCGACGCCGGCGTCACCGTGCGTGCCGTGAGCGACCAGTACGGCGGAGTGCAGCGCGCCGACGGCCTCGACGTCGCCGCGCTCGAGGCGCACGTCGACGCGACCGGCTCCGTCGTCGGGTTCGCCGGCGCCGAGCCGATCGAGAACGCCGACCTCCTGGAGCTCGACGTCGACCTGCTCGTGCCCGCCGCGGTGGAGGGCGTCATCAACGGCTCGAACGCCGAGCGGGTCCGCGCGCGCCTCGTCGTCGAGGGCGCGAACGGCCCGACGACGGCCGAGGCCGACGCGGTGCTCGCCGAGCGCGGCGTCGTGGTCGTGCCCGACATCCTCGCGAACGCGGGCGGCGTGATCGTCTCCTACTTCGAGTGGGTCCAGGCCAACCAGGCGTACTGGTGGACCGAGGACGAGGTCGAGGGACGCCTCGCCGACCGGATGACCGCGGCCTGGCGGCACGTGCTCGCGCACTCGCGCTCCCTCGACCTGACGCTGCGCGCGGCCGCCACCAGCCTGGCCGTCAAGCGTGTCGCCGACGCCCACCTCCAGAGAGGCCTCTACCCGTGAGCACCCGTGCCGCCGCACCCGAGTCCGACCTGTCCGACCTCGACCTGCACCTGATCGATCCCGGCAGCGGCGTGCTGGTCGGCGGGCAGTGGCGCAAGGGCGGCAACGGCACCTTCGACGTCGTCGACCCGGCCGACCTGACGGTCGTGGCGCAGGTGTCCGACGGCGACCTCGCCGACGCTACGGCCGCGGTCGACGCGGCGGAGGCCGCCTTCGCCACCTGGCGCCGGACGGCACCGCGCGAGCGGTCGGTCGTGCTGCGCCGTGCGTTCGAGCTGATGCACCGCGACGCCGACCGCCTCGCCGCGCTGATCGTCCGCGAGAACGGGAAGTCGCTCGCCGACGCACGCGGCGAGGTCGTGTACGCGGCCGAGTTCTTCCGCTGGTTCGCCGAGGAGGCCGTGCGCCCCCACGGCGACTACGGCTCCTCCCCCGCCGGCGGCACGCGCACGATCGTCACGCACCGCCCGGTCGGCGTGGCTGCGCTGGTGACGCCCTGGAACTTCCCCGCGGCGATGGCCACCCGGAAGATCGCGCCCGCGCTCGCCGCCGGGTGCACCGTGGTGCTCAAGCCGGCGGCCGAGACGCCGCTGACCGCGCTGGCGGTCGCCCGCCTGCTCGCGGAGGCCGGCGTGCCCGACGGCGTCGTCAACGTCGTGCCCACCACCGACGCGGCAGGCGTCGTCGGCCACTGGCTCGGCGACCCGCGCGTCCGCAAGATCTCGTTCACCGGGTCCACCCGGGTGGGCTCCATCCTCCTGGGCCAGGCGGCGGAGCGTGTCGTCAACGCCTCGATGGAGCTGGGCGGCAACGCACCGTTCGTCGTGGCCGACGACGCCGACCTCGACGCCGCCGTGGCCGGGGCGATGGTCGCCAAGTTCCGCGGCGGCGGGCAGGCCTGCACGGCCGCCAACCGGTTCTACGTGCACGCCGACGTCGTCGACGCGTTCGTCGAGCGCTTCGGAGCCGAGGTCGAGCAGCTGACGGTCGGTCCGGCACGGTCGGGCGCGGCGGTCGGCCCGCTGATCTCCGCAGCCGCCGTCGAGACGCTCGCCGACGTGGTCGGCGACGCCGTGGTCGCCGGGGCCCGGATCAGCCACCAGGCGCCCGTCCCCGATGCGCCGGGCCACTTCTTCGCGCCGACCGTGCTGGTCGACGTCCCCGCCGACGCCGCGATCCTCGACCACGAGCTGTTCGGGCCGGTCGCGCCGATCGTCACGTGGCGCACCGACGAGGAGCTGCTCGCCCTCGTGAACGCGAGCGAGATGGGGCTGGCCTCCTACGTCTTCTCCGGCGACCTGCAGCGAGCGATCCGCCTCGGGGAGGCGTTCGACGCCGGCATGGTCGGCGTGAACCGCGGGCTCGTCTCCGACCCCTCCGCCCCGTTCGGCGGGGTGAAGCAGAGCGGCCTCGGCCGCGAGGGCGCCCGCGAGGGCCTGGCGGAGTACACCGAGACGCAGTACCTCAGCGTCGACTGGCCGGGCTGACCCGACGATTCACGCGGGCGTGGCGGGGAACGATGCAGGCATGAGCGAACCGCAGACCGTCACCCCACGCCACCTCCGCAACCTCCTCGCCGCGTCACCCGACTGCTTCCTCGGGCTCGTCGAGGGCGAGGTCAGGGTCGTGGACGGGGGTGACGACGAGGGAGCCCTCGAGATCGTCTCCGCCGCCGACCTGCGCGACCGGGTCGGCGACGACCCGGACGACGACGTGCTCGCGGACGAGGCGGAGTCGCTCACCGTCGCCACCCAGCAGCTCGGCGGGTAGCCGTGCTGGCGACGGGGAACGACGAGCCCGAGCGCTAGGCCGGCCCTCGCTCAGAGCTTCTCGAAGACCATCGTCGCCTGGATGCGGTCGCCGCCACCCAGCCCTGAGCTCTTCGCCGACGCCGTGGTGATGGTGTGCAGGCGGTAGCCCTGCGCCGCCTGGGCGTTGATCGCACTCTCCAGCTCGGACAGGTTGCCCGACTTGGTGCCGAGGAACTTCTCCTTGAGCGTCACCTGCAGGACCACGTAGTTCATCGTCGACACCTCTCGTCACGGGAGCGCGACGGTCGCGGTCCTCAGCGGATGTCTACCGCCGCGAAGGGTCCGAGCGTGGGCGAACGGGCGAAGATCCGCCAAATCGTCACGTCAGTTCAGCCCAGCCCCGACCCCGACCCGCGCACGTGCTCGAACACCAGGCTCGTCTCGGTCGACGTGAACTCCCGCGAGGCGCTGAGGTGGTCGATGGGACGGGTGGCTGGCGGAGGCCCGGGGTCTACTTCTGGAACCTTCTCCCTCGCGGGACCCGTGGCAACCCTTACCGTCCAGTCGGCCAGCTGAGCATCGACGATTTTAGCCTCGTACCGTCGTCACGACGTATCCGAAGCGGTTGGTGACGACGGCCCTTCCCGTCCTACCGCCGACGTTGACGTCGAAGGCATACGTCCCTCGCCAGTCGTACTTCGTGTTCTTGCTATGGCTCGAGCAGCTCCAATGGAACTCATAACGCGCTCCTACGCCCCGCTTGTCGTAGGTGCAGTTCACCGGTGTTCTCCTTCCCACGGCGGTCCTACCACCGACAGCCACCGCTCTCAGACCGCTCGAAAGCCTGAAGTGGAACTGGACGGGAAGCTTGGTGTTGGCGTAACGGACCTGCGCCGTGAACCTCCCCTGAGAGTCGCTCGCCGTGAACGTCGGCGAGTCGAGTGTGAAGGTCTTGTATCCCCCGACCGCTTCGCTCGCCATGACGGTTGCACCGTCGGCTGATCGAACGGACATCGTCGCGCACCGGTCGTCGTCCGCCCCGACATCCTCCGCGACCTCAAGCGCATCGCGCGCAGTCCCATGGTCCAGTGCGATGAAAATCGTCGATACGAACGGGCACTCTCCAAGGCCCGGCGGATCGTCCGGCTCTGCTGCCGGGGCAGACCCCGCTGGAAGGAGTGCCAGCATCAACACCAGTGACCCACCCACTGCGGCACACCCCTTGAACACGAGTTCCTCCTACACCTTCTGCCGCAGCGTCGTGACCACTCCGTGCGACTCAGTCCGGTCCACATCGCCAAGGGCAGACCACACTCACGTCGACCGTCAAGATCCAGGAGCTCAGACGGAACGGACGTCCCAGGTCGACGCCGAGCCCCGCACGTGCTCGAACACCAGGCTCGTCTCGGTCGACGTGAACTCCCGCGAGGCGCTGAGGTGGTCGATGACGAAGGCGCGCAGGGCGTCCGGCGACGGGAGCGCGACCTGGATGAGGAAGTCGTCGTCGCCGGCGAGGAAGAAGACGTTGAGCACGCCGGGCAGCGCGGCGAGCCGGGGCGCGACCGAGCCGATGTCGGCGCGGGCCGCCGGCTGCAGCCGCACGGCGATCATCGCCTGGATGGGCCGACCGACGGCGGCAGGGTCGAGGTCGGCGTGGAAGCCGCGGACCACCCCGCTCGACACCAGCCGCCGCAGGCGCAGCGAGCACGTCGACGGCGCGATGCCGACCCGCTCGGCCAGCACGTTGTTCGGCACGCGGGCGTCGTCGGCGAGCACGTCGAGGAGCCGACGGTCGATGTCGTCGAGCGTGATGGCGCGCGAGCCGGTCGCGCTCGTGCCCGAGCCGTTCGACGGACCGCCCGCGACACCAGCCATGGACGAACGATAGTCGGCACCAGCGCCCCATCTCGACGATCGTGCGGACTTTTCTCCGACGGGGGGCCGGAATCTCCAGGATGGTCACCACCAGTCGATCGTCGAAGGAGTGCCATGCGCGTCGGAGTGCCGAAGGAAGTCAAGAACCACGAGTACCGCGTGGCCCTCACGCCCGTGGGCGTCCACGAGCTCGTGGCCCACGGGCACGACGTGCACGTGCAGAGGGGCGCGGGTCTCGGCTCGTCGATCACCGACGAGGAGTACGAGCGGGCGGGCGCACGCCTCCTCGACCGCGCGGAGGACGTCTGGGGCGAGGCCGAGATGGTGCTCAAGGTCAAGGAGCCCATCGCGTCGGAGTACCCGCTGCTGCGCGACGACCTGACCCTCTTCACCTACCTGCACCTCGCGGCCGACCGCCCCCTCACCGAGGCGCTCGTCGACGCCGGCACCACCGGCATCGCCTACGAGACCGTGCAGCTGCCGAGCGGCGGCCTCCCGCTGCTGTACCCGATGTCGGAGGTGGCCGGATGCCTCGCGCCGCAGGTCGGCGCGCACTCGCTGCTCAAGGCGCAGGGCGGACGCGGCGTGCTGCTCGGTGGCGTGGGCGGTGTCACCAACGCCAAGGTGGTGATCATCGGCGCGGGCGTCTCCGGCCAGAACGCCGCCAACATCGCGCTCGGCATGGGCGCCGACGTCACCCTCCTCGACACCGACCTCGAGAAGCTGCGCATGTCGTTCTGGCGCTACAACAACCAGGTGCACGGGCTCGCGTCGTCGACCTACGTCCTGGAGGAGCAGGTCCGCCAGGCCGACCTGGTCATCGGCGCGGTGCTGGTCGCCGGCGCGGCCGCCCCGAAGCTGGTGAGCAACGACCTCGTCGCGCAGATGAAGCCGGGGTCGGTGCTCGTCGACATCGCCGTCGACCAGGGCGGCTGCTTCGAGGACACCCGACCGACCACGCACGACGACCCCACGTTCACGGTGCACGGCTCGACGTTCTACTGCGTGGCGAACATGCCCGGCGCCGTCCCGCACACGTCGACCTACGCGCTGACCAACGCGACGCTGCCGTACACGGTGGCGCTCGCCGACCACGGCTGGCGCGAGGCCCTGCGCGCCGACGCGAGCCTGGCCAAGGGCCTCAACACCCACGCCGGCTCGGTCACCAACACCCCCGTGGCCGAGGCGCACGGACTCACCCCGGCGTCGCTCGAGGAGGCGCTGGCCTAGACCTCCCCCGTTGCGGAACGTCATCGCCCTTTCTTAGGACGAGAACGGGCGATGACGTTCCGAAACGAGGGAACTGCTCACGCGGGCTCGGGCTCGGCCTCCGGCTCGTCGAGCAGGTGCGACGCCTCCACGAAGTCGCGCGAGAGGGTCTTGTAGCCCTCGTGGTCGAACAGCACGGTCACGTGCTCGGCGTCGGCGTCGACGACGGCGCCCGGGCCGAAGGTCGGGTGCTCCAGGTGGGCGCCATGAGTGCCTGCGTCCGCGGACTCGACGACGCCCTCGAGGCAGCGGTCGCACACACCGCAGTCGTCGGCCTGCTGGCCGAAGTACCCGGCGACCCATGACCAGCGGCAGCGGCGGGTCTCGGCGTACTCGCGCACCATCTCCACCCGCGACTCCTCCAGCCGACGCCGTTCCTCCGCGCGCTCGACCAGCTGCTGCGCTGTCACGTCGTCCAGGCTCTCGTCCAGGTCGAGGAGGTTGAGCACGCGCGCCGCCGTGGCCCGACCGACCCCGGCGGACTCCGCGACCTCGCGCGGATCGGTGCCGACGTCGCGCGCCGCCCGCAGCACCTTCGAGACCGTGCCCCGCTTCGGCACCGCGGCCGCGAAGAAGCGTCCGAGGGCGCGGTCCTCCGGACGGTGCACGAGCGTGGCGACGGCGGGCTCCCCGTCGCGGCCCGCGCGTCCGGCCTCCTGCACGTAGGTGTCGACGGACGCCGGCGCACCGGCGTGCACGACCCAGCGGACGTCGGGCTTGTCGATGCCCATGCCGAACGCCGAGGTCGCCACGACCACCTCGACCTCGTCGGCGAAGAAGGCGTCCTGCACCTCCTGACGACGTCTGCGCGACAGGCCCGCGTGGTACGCCACGGCGTCGCGCCCCTCGGCGACCAGCAGGTCCGCCACCTCCTCCGCCGCTCGGCGCGTCCGGGTGTAGACGAGGGCCACGCCCTCGCCGACGCACTCCAGCACCTGGCGGCGCACCGCGTCGTCGTCGGACGCCTGACGCACCCGCAGCTCCAGCGTCGGCCGGACGATCGACGTCGAGACCAGGGTCGGGTCGTGCATGCCGAGCCGCTCGGAGATCGAGTCGAGCACCGGCGGCGCGGCCGTCGCGGTCAGCGCCAGGCGGACGGGCCGCCCCGACCTGTCACCGTCCGACCCGTCACGCCCCGACTCGTCGCCGCCGGAGGCGTCGAGCCGCGTGAGGAGCTCGCCCAGTCGCAGGTAGTCGGGCCGGAAGTCGTGCCCCCACTCCGACACGCAGTGCGCCTCGTCCACCACGACGAGGCCAGGCGGGCAGGCGGCGAGCGCGTCGGCCACCTCGTCGTTGGCGAGCTGCTCGGGCGAGAGGTAGAGGTAGTCGACGGAGCACGCGGCGACGTCGTCGAGCAGCGCCTGGCGCCTGCGACTGCGCACGGAGCCGTCGAGGCACTCGGCCCGGACGCCCTCGGCCTCCTCGGCGTGCGCCTGCTGGTCCGACTGCAGCGCCAGGAGCGGCGAGACGACGAGCGTCCAGCCGCCCGCGCACCGTCCGGCGACGAGGTAGACCAGCGACTTGCCCGACCCCGTCGGCGCGAGCACGACCGTGTCCCGCCCCGAGCACGCCGCGTCGATCGCCTCGGCCTGCCAGTCCTCGAGCCGTTCCACCCCGAACAGCCGAGCGATGTCGTCGTGGCTGCAGCGCGTCGTCCCCGTCATGGATCGACGGTAGGTCGGGTCGGGCGAGGCCGCCCCTCGACGTCGGGTGACGAACTCGCACGCGTGACGAGGGCCGTCGTGGGTACACGGCCGCGCGGCGGTCAGTCGGACGGAAAGGCCGAGCAGCGCTCGCACCGGCTCATCAGGTCGTGCTCGCACGTGAGCACGTGCGTGAGGAAGGCCTCGGCCGCGTCGAGCTCGGCTCTCTGGCGTCGCAGGTGCTCGAGGTGCTGCGCGATGACGTCGTCCCGGCCCTCCGCGTCGCGGTGCAGGACCAGCCGGATCTGCCACAGGCGCAGGCCGACGCGCTGGCACGACCGGACGATCTCGAGACGGTGCAGATGCTCGTCGGTGTAGACGCGGTGCCCGGCAGGCGTGCGGTCGGGCACGACAACGCCCTCGTCCTCCCAGTGCCGCAGGACGTGGGCTGCGACGCCGACCCGCTCGGCGGCTGCTCCGACTCTCACGGGACCATCGTGCCACCTTGACTTCAGGTCGACCTGAAGTCCTAGCGTGCGACGCATGTCCCCTCCCGGCCGTCTTCCTGCACCGCGGTACGTCGACCTCGACGGGGTCCGCGTCGCCACCTACGTCCTCGAGCCGTCGCGGACCGAGCCCGTCGGCGACGTCGTCCTGTGCCACGGCACGCCGTGGTCGGCGGCGGTGTGGGCGCCCGTCGCGCACGCGCTCGCGGCGACCCACCGCGTGCTGCTGTGGGACATGCCCGGCTACGGCGCCTCGATCCCCACCGGTCCCCCCGGACAGGACCCGGCGGTCGACCTCGAGGCGCAGCGACGCCGGCTCGTGACGCTCCTGCAGCACTGGGACCTGAGGGCCCCGCACGTCGTCGCGCACGACGTCGGGGGCGCCGTGGCCCTCGGAGCGCACCTGCTCGAGGGGTCGGCGTTCGCGTCGCTGTACCTGCTCGACGTCGTGACGCTCGACCCGTGGGGCTCGCCGTTCTTCCGGCTGGTCGCGGAGCACGAGGCAGTGTTCGCCGCCTTGCCCGCGCCGCTCCACGCAGCCCTCGTGCGGGAGTACGTGGCTGGCGCCATCCGGGGGTCGCTCGACGCCCACCAGGTCGACGAGCTCGTCGCCCCGTGGACCACCCCGCACGGCCAGCGCGCCTTCTACGCACAGGTCGCACGGCTGGGCCCCGCCCACACGCGGCCGGTCGTCGAGCGGCTCGGGCACACGCGCTGTCCGGTGCGCGTCGGCTGGGGTGAGCAGGACCCGTGGCTCCCGGTGGAGCAGGCGGACGAGCTCGCGGACCGGCTCGCGGGCCCCGTCGACGTGTTCACGCTCCCCGGGGCCGGGCACCTGGTGCCCCTCGAGGCACCGGACCTCCTCGTCGACGACCTCAGGCTCTGGCTCGCCCACGTCCGATGACGGCACTGGCGTCGGAGAACGTCGGGGACAAACCCGACGGCCCCGGCGGGCTCTCGCCCGACGGGGCCGTCGGTTCCAGCGTCTGGCGCTGTGGCAGGTAGAGGATTCGAACCTCTGAAGGCAATGCCGGCTGATTTACAGTCAGCTCCCTTTGGCCGCTCGGGCAACCTGCCAAGGGTGTCGACCACCGAGGTGGGCAACGACGAGAAACCATACCGCAGGCGGCTCGCCAGGGCCCAACCGGATCCGTCCGTCCGCAGGGTTGACAATCTACAACCGTTTGGTTGTAGATTGTGGTCATGAACAGCGAGCAGGACGAGGACCGGGCCGACGCCCTGTTCCACGCCCTGGCCGACCGGACCCGACGCGACATCCTGCGGCGCGTCCTGGCCGGCGAGCACTCGGTGAGCACCCTCGCCGAGCGCTACCCGATGAGCTTCGCGGCCGTGCAGAAGCACGTCGCGGTGCTCGAGCGCGCCGGTCTCGTCACCAAGCGACGGGTCGGCCGCGAGGCGCTCGCGAGCGGCGACGTCGAGGCCGTCCGGTCGGTCGGCACCCTGCTCGACGAGCTCGAGCACGTGTGGCGCGGACGCGTCGCCCGCATCGACGACCTCCTGCTCAGCACGCCCGAGGACCCCCAGCACCACACCGAACCCCCTCCCGAGGAGACCTGACATGCCCGTCACCGACGTCCAGAAGGACCTGGACCAGCGCACCCTGACCATCACCGCCGAGTTCGCCGCACCCGTGGATCGCGTGTTCGCGATCTACGCCGACCCGCGCCAGCTCGAGCGGGTGTGGGGACCGCCCTCCTTCCCCGCCACGTTCGTCGACCACGACCTGCGCGAGGGCGGCCGGGTCACCTACTACATGACCGGCCCCGAGGGGCAGCGCTTCGGCGGCTGGTGGGAGGTCACGGCGGTCGACGCCCCGCACGGCTTCGACTTCCGCGACGGGTTCGCCGACGACGACCTCCAGCCCGTCGAGGGCATGCCGGTCTCGACCAACACCTTCCGCTTCGAGCCCATCGAGGGCGGCACGCGTGCCGTGTACACGTCGACCTACGCGACGCTCGAGGCGCTGCAGCAGGTCATCGACATGGGCGTCGAGGAGGGCAGCCGCTCGGCGATCGACCAGATCGACGTGCTGCTCGCCGCCTGAGCGACGACCGGGCGCGCGCGAGCGCCTAGGCTGAGGGGTGGGACCTGCGGGTCCCACCCCTTCGCCGTCCCGACACCCATCAGGAGAGAACCCGTGGCCGACTCCTCGTTCGACATCGTCAGCAAGCTCGATCGCCAGGAGGCCGACAACGCGCTCAACCAGGCGATGAAGGAGATCTCGACGCGCTACGACTTCAAGAACACCGGCGCGCTGCTGGAGTGGAAGGGCGAGGAGGGCATCGAGATCACGGCGAACGCCGACGAGCGGGCCCTCGCCGTCCTCGAGGTGTTCAAGGAGAAGCTGATCAAGCGCGGCATCAGCCTCAAGGCGCTCGAGACCGGCGACCCGCGCCAGAGCGGCAAGGACGTCAAGATCAACGGCAGCTTCAGCCAGGGCATCAGCACCGAGCAGGCCAAAAAGGTCTCCAAGCTGATCCGCGACGAGGGCCCGAAGGGCGTCAAGGTGCAGGTGCAGGGCGAGGAGCTGCGCGTCACCAGCAAGAAGCGCGACGACCTCCAGGAGGTCATCGCGCTCCTCAAGGGCGCCGACCTCGACTTCCCCCTGCAGTTCGTCAACTACCGCTGACACGCTGCGGCCAGGTCGTCAGGTCACGACGTCCCAGAGCCAGCCGACGCTGACCACCGCGCCGACGACGAGCAGCACCAGGAGGACCGCGGCGAGCAGGAAGCAGCCGAACGCCCCGAGGGCGCCGTCGTGAGACTCGAGCACCTCGCTGTCCGGCCACTCGTCCCGCAGCGGGTGCTCGGCGAGGTGAGCGTTGGCGTGCTCGAGGTGGCAGAACGTCAGCACCTGCTCGTGACGGAAGCAGCGCTCCCCCTCGGCGTCCAGGCGCTCGGACCGGCCCACCACGATCGTGATCGCCAGGTCGGCCGTGGGGTCGACCTCACGACCGCAGCGAGCGCACCCCACGGCGGCGATCGTCCCGGCGGTGTCGGCGTGCTCGTCCATGCGTCGACCCTAGGGACCCGACCGACGATCGACCCAGCGACTTTCCTGGTCTCGGCCCGACACGACGCCCCCGCCGGACTGGTCCGGCGGGGGCGCTCTGCTGCTCGGGGTGCGAGGCGTCAGCGGTCGACGCGCACGACCGACTTGTCCTCGGCGATCTCGACGGTGACGTCGTCGTCGTTGCCGAGGTCGACCTCGACCTCGTAGGCGTGGTCGCGGTCGTCGCTGTACTCCACGTCGGTGACCCGACCCTCGCCGACCTCGTCGAGCGCGATCTTCTCCAGCTCGCTGCGCAGGTCGGCGTCGTCGACCGGGCCGTCGAGCGGCGCGGCCGAGGCCGAGGTGTCGGCCGTGGCTGCCGGGGCCGACGTCGCGGCGGGACGGACGTCGTCGTCATCGTCGTCGTCCGAGCCGCAGGCGCTCACGCCGAGCGCGAGGACGAGGGCGGTGGCGGTCGCGGCGAGGGCGCGCAGGGTCGTCATGGAGAGCTCCTTCGTTCGGTGGATGACCCTCATCGAATCGGTGGACCGTGAGAACCGCATGACGAACGGATGAGAGCGTTCTCACGCAGCGGCCCGAGCGGGCGCCCTCCCTCGCGTCCACGGCCACACCAGCAGCGCCCAGACCGCGGCGACCACGACGATCTCGACCGCCACGTACCAGGGCCATGCCGGGAGCACGTCGAGCAGCGACGCCCGGTTCGGCTTGCCGTTGAGGTAGCCGTAGTTGGTGTCCATCAGCGCGTTGTAGGCCATGACCGCCGCCGCCCACGCGAGCGTGATGACGACCGTGCGGCGGTAGGTCCCCCACGTCGGCAGGACGCGCAGGCCGGCGACGAGGTACACCGCGGCCCAGACGATCAGCACGTGCATGGCCCAGAACATGACGAAGCGCGGTTCGGGCCAGGCGGACGACAGGTCGGGGGTGGCCATGCCCTGCGTCGTCAGCGTCAGGCCCCACAGGTAGGTGACCGTCGACGTGAGGCGCGAGCGCGTCCACAGCGCGTGCACCGCAAACATCCACGCGAGGTCGCAGAGCTGGAACGGCAACGAGGTGCGCGGGTTCCACTCGCCGGGCAGGAGCTGCAGCACCTGCAGCGGGACGGTGACGGCCACGATGCCGAGCGCGAGCACCCGGCTGGTCGTCGCCTCCGCGGTCGTGCCGCGGACCCGACGACCGAGCAGGACCACGGGGACCAGACCGATCGCGAACAGCGCGAGGACGACCAGGTGGCTCGTGCCGTACGCCTGGAAGTCGCCCGAGGCCAGCAGCGTGGTGCCGTCGATGTCCACGCGCGCAGCGTAGCCCGGTCAGGTGGCGCGGCGGGCGATCGTGACCGCGAAGTCGGCGTCGGCGGTCAGGGGTCGCAGGTCCCACGTCGCGAACCGCTGCTCCACCGCGAACCCGGCGGCCGCGAGGTGCTCGTCGAGGTCGGCGAGGCCGTAGTGCCGGTCGAGCCGGAAGCCGAGCACGAGCGCACCGTCGTCGACCACGTGGCGGGCGAGGTTCGCGACCACCTCCTGCTCCGTGCCGGGCGCGAGGAAGACCATCACGTTCCCCGCCGAGACGACGACGTCGAACGTCGCGCCGAGGTCGACGTCGAGCAGGTCGGCGACCAGCCACGTCGGGCCAGGACGCGTCGCGCGGGCCTCCGCGACGAGCACCTCGTCGGCGTCGACGCCGACGACGTCGTGGCCGCGGTGGTGCAGCGCGCCACCGAGGCGACCGGCCCCGCAGCCGGCGTCGAGGATGCGCGCGCCGGGCGGACCAGCCGCCCCCGGCCCGGCACCCCCGCCGGGCCGCTCCGCCGCCCCCGGCCCAGCACCCCCGCCGCGCCTCGGCGCCAGCGCGTCGACGAACCGCGCCTCCCCCTCCAGGTCGGCACCCTCGGCCTCGAGGTCGCGGAAGCGGTCGCGGTACCAGGTCGAGTGGCCCTCGTCGGTGTCGGTGAACCAGCGCGGCGTCGGCATGCGTCCATGGTCGCGCAGGTTGATCCTCGCCGGGCGTGCGCGCTTACGTGGGGCCCCACCCAAACCAGCTCCCCCACCGCAAACACCCGCCCCAACCGCACGTTTACGTGGGGCCCACGCAAACGCGCACCGGGGGCGGGCCTAGGCTGCGCTGGTGGCGGAGGTGGAGGAGCGGACCGGGAGCGGGTTGCCGTACGGGATCGGGGCGTACCTCTGCTGGGGGCTGTTCCCGCTCTACTGGCCGCTGCTGGAGCCGGCCGGGCCGCTCGAGGTGCTCGCGCACCGCATCGTCTGGTCGCTGGCGTTCGTGCTCGTGCTCATCGGCGTCACCCGACGCTGGGGCCGCTTCCGTGACATCGCCCGCGACCGCACGCTCATGCTGTTCCTCGCGCTCGCGTCGGTGACCATCGCCCTGAACTGGGGTGGATTCATCTGGGGCGTCACGAACGGGCACGTCATCGAGACGTCGCTCGGATACTTCATCAACCCGCTCGTCACCGTGCTGCTCGGCGTGCTCGTGCTCAAGGAGACGCTGCGGCCCGCGCAGTGGGTGGCCGTCGGCATCGGGTTCGTCGCCGTCGTCGTCCTCACCGTCGACTACGGACGACTGCCGTGGATCGCACTGCTCGTCGCCGGCTCGTTCGCCACCTACGGATTCCTCAAGAAGCGCGCGTCCCTCGGCGCGTTCGAGGGCCTCGGCATGGAGACGCTGATCCTCGCGCCGTTCGCGCTCGCCTTCCTCGTCGTCCTGCAGCTGCGCGGCGACCTCACGTTCGGGCACGCCGGGGCCGGCAACGCCGCCCTGCTGGCGGGCACGGGCGTCGTGACGGCCATCCCGCTGCTGATGTTCGCCGCCGCCGCCACCCGGCTCTCGCTCACGACGATCGGCCTGCTGCAGTACCTCGGCCCGTTCATCCAGTTCCTGCTCGGGCTCCTCGTGTTCCACGAGGCCATGAGCACGGCGCGCTGGATCGGGTTCGCGCTCGTGTGGGCGGCGCTCGTCATCTTCACCGTCGACGCGATCACGAGCCGACGTAGAGCACCGCGGCCGGTCGTCACCGCCTGAGCAGCACCCCGGCGACGCGACGCTCAGGCGACGCGGTCGGCCAGGCTGTCGCAGAGCGCCTCGAGGGCGCGGCGGGCCGGCACGTCGGGCAGGTCGGCCAGCAGGGCGCGCGCCGCGTCGGCCTCGGCCTGCACGTACGCCCGCGCCTGCGCCATCGCCGGGTGCACCCGCAGCGCGGCCAGCACCTCCGCGACGACCGTCTCGTCCTCGATCGGGCCCGACAGCCGCTCGCGCAGCTGCGCGTCGGCCGGGTCGTCGCCGCGCAGCGCGAGCAGCGTCGGCAGCGTCGGCACGCCCTCGCGCAGGTCGGTGCCCGGCGTCTTGCCCGAGTCGTCGCTGTCGCTCGCGATGTCGAGCACGTCGTCGCTCAGCTGGAACGCGACCCCGATCCGCTCGCCGAACTCGGTGAGCGCCGCCTCCACGTCGTCGCCCGCACGCGACGCCCGCGCGCCGAAGCGCGCCGACGTGGCGATCAGCGACCCGGTCTTGTCGGCCACCACGTCGAGGTAGTGCTGCAGCGCGTCCTCGCCCTCGGCCGGACCCACGGTCTCGCGGATCTGCCCCCGGACGAGACGCGAGAAGGTCTCGGCCTGGATGCGCACGGCCTCGGTGCCGAGGGTCGAGACCAGCTCCGACGCCTGCGCGAACAGGTAGTCACCCACGAGGATCGCCAGCGAGTTGCCCCAGCGGTCGTTCGCGCTCGGAGCGCCCCGGCGCAGCGGAGCCTCGTCCATCACGTCGTCGTGGTACAGCGTGGCCAGGTGGGTCAGCTCGACGACGAGCGCCGACGGGACGACGTCAGGGTGGTCGGCGTCGCCCAGCTGCGCCGCCAGCACGACGAGGAGCGGGCGGAAGCGCTTGCCCCCGGCGTTCACGAGATGGGCGGCGGCCTCCGCGATGAACGCGTCGGGACTGTCGACGGCCGCGGCGAGCCGTGCCTCGACGGCCTCCACGCCACGGCGCACGCGCTCCTCGAGCTCCGGCTCGTCGAACGAGAATCCCAGCGACACGTCCCGGCTCCTGGTCACAGTCGGCTCAGCGCACGAAGGTTCCCGCGTGCTGAGCGAGGTCGAGCACCGGACCTGGGAGGATGCCCAGGACCAGCGTGCCCGCAGCGGCTGCTGCGATGACCACCGTAGTCAAGACGCTGGGAAGCGCCACGGTCGGGCCGTCGCCGACGGGGTCGGTGAAGAACATCAGCACGATCACCCGCACGTAGAAGTAGGCCGCCACGGCACTCGTCAGGACGCCCGCGACCACCAGGGCGCCGTAGCCGCCCGACCATGCCGCGCTGAACACGCTCCACTTGCCGATGAAGCCGCCGGTGAGCGGGATCCCCGCGAACGACAGCATGAACAGCGCGAAGGACCCGGCCAGGAACGGCGACTCCTTGCCCAGTCCCGCCCAGCGCGACAGGTGCGTGGTCTCGCCTCCCGCGTCACGCACGACCGTCACCACCGCGAACGCGCCGATCGAGGAGACACCGTAGACGCCCAGGTAGAACAGCAGGCCGGAGACCGACGTGATGCGCTCGGAGTCGGCCACGTAGGCGCCGGCCAGACCGACCAGGAGGAACCCGGCGTGCGCGACGGAGGAGTAGGCCAGCATGCGCTTGACGTCCGTCTGCGCGATCGCGACCAGCGAGCCCACCACCATCGTCAGCAGCGCCACGACCCACAGCAGCGGCCGCCAGTCCCACGACGCCCCGCCGAACGCGACGAACAGCACGCGCATGAACGCGACGAACGCCGCCGCCTTGGTGCCCGCGGCCATGAAGGCCGTCACCGGCGTCGGCGCACCCTGGTAGACGTCGGGCGTCCACTGGTGGAAGGGCACCGCGCCGACCTTGAACAGCATGCCGACGCTGATCAGGCCGATCGCCGCGAGGAGCAGGTGCTCCCCGCCGGTGCGGCTGGTCACCGCCGTGTCGACGTCGGCCAGGCGGAAGCTGCCCGCGTAGCCGTAGGCGAGCGCCACGCCGTAGAGGAAGAACACGGACGAGAACGCGCCGAGCAGGAAGTACTTGAGCGACGCCTCCTGGCTGATGAGCCGCCGACGCCGGGCCAGCCCGCACAGCAGGTACAGCGGCAGGCTCATGACCTCCAGGCCGACGAACATCGTGACGAGGTCGTTCGCCGACGCGAACAGCATCATGCCCGCGAGCGCGAACAGCAGCAGGGGGAAGGTCTCGGTGTGCTCGAGGCGCAGGCGGGTCGCCTCCGCCTCGCCGCCCGACCCCGGCGGGTCGACCGCGCGACCCGTGAAGGCGCTGAGCCCGCCGTCGAGCCGCCGCTCGGCGAAGAGCGCGAGGCTGAGCAGCGCGAACACCAGCAGCAGCCCCCACGTGAGCACGCCGGGTCCGTCGACCGTCACCGCGCCCTCGGCCACGGGGGTGCCGCGGCCGACGACGTCGCCGTCGACGCGGTCGAGCGACACGTACACGCGGACGGTGTCGAGGAGTGCGGCGAGCAGGCCCAGGCCGGCCAGCACCGCCTGCGCGGTGAACCGGGTGCGCCGCGGCCAGAACGTCTCCACGAGCACGGCGACCATGGCGACCCCCGCGACGACGAGCAGCGGGGACAGCAGCGACCACTCGATCGTGGGCGCGGGGATGTCGGGCCGGTCGGCCAGCAGCAGCGTCGCCATCAGTGACCACCCTCCGTCGCGGGGAGCTCGCTCATCGGCGCGTAGGAGCCGGAGAAGGAGATGCCGTCGAGGTCGGCCGGGGTGCGGGGCGGCGGGTCACCGACCCCCACGTGGCTCACCACCTCGTCGACGGCGGGGTTCACGAGGTCGAGCAGCGGCTGCGGGAAGAAGCCGAGCCCGACGATGAGCACGACCGCGGGGGCCAGCGCCGCCACCTCGCGGTGGTCGAGGTCGCGCAGGTGCTCGACCTCGGGCTGCAGCGGACCGGTCATGGTCCGCTGGTACATGATGAGGATGTACAGCGCCGCGAGCACGATGCCGAGCGTGGCGAGCACCGCCGCCGGCACCGAGCGCGTGAACGTGCCCGCGAGCACCATGAACTCGCTCACGAACGGCGCGAGTCCCGGCAGCGACAGGCTCGACAGGCCGGCCAGCAGGAGGATGCCGGACAGCACCGGCGCGACCTTCTGCACGCCGCCGAAGTCGCTGATGCTGGCGGAGCCACGACGGGCGACCATCATGCCGGTCACGAGGAACAGCGCCGCGGTCGAGAGCCCGTGGTTGAACATGTAGAGCGTCGACCCGGCCGTCGCCGTGTGGGTGAAGGTGAAGATGCCGAGGATGATGAAGCCGAAGTGCGACACCGACGTGAACGCCACCAGCCGGCGGACGTCGTCCTGGCCGATCGCGAGCAGCGCGCCGTAGAGGATGCTGACCACCGCGAGCGTGATGACCACGGGGCTGGCCCACTCCGACGCCCCCGGGAACAGCTCGAGGCACCACCGCAGCATGCCGAACGTGCCGACCTTGTCGATGATGCTGACCATCAGCACCGACGTCGCCGGCGTGGCGGTGCCGGCAGCGTCGGGCAGCCACGTGTGGAACGGGAACAGCGGGGCCTTGATCGCGAACGCCGCCATGAACCCGAGGAACAGCAGCCGCTCCGTGGTCGTGCCGACGTCGAGCCCCGAGAGGTCCGACAGCAGGTAGGTCGGGTCGCCGGCGCGGGCGGTGACGACGTACAGGCCGACGATCGAGGCGAGCATGAGCAGGCCACCGACCAGGTTGTAGATGAGGAACTTCACGGCGGCGTAGGTGCGACCCGCGCCGCCGTAGGAACCGATGAGGAAGTAGATCGGGATCAGCGTCGCCTCGAACAGCACGTAGAACAGGAAGGCGTCGGTCGCGCAGAAGACACCGATCGCGAGCGCCTCCAGGACGAGCATCCAGGCGAGGTAGGAGTTGACGCTGCGGGCCGCGGGCAGGCGGTCCGCCCACGCGGCGAGGAGGACGATCGGCACGAGCACCGTCGTGAGGAGCACGAGCGTGAGGCCGATGCCGTTGACCCCGAGCGCGTAGTGCACGCCGAGCGGACCGATCCACTCGTGCTGCTCGGTCAGCTGGTAGCCGCCGGCCCCGACGTCGAACCGCGACGTGACGTACAGCGCGAGCGCGAGCGCCACGAGCGACGTCGCCAGCGCGACGACCTTGACCGCCCGGGCGGCGGCGGCCGTGCGCGGCATCAGCGTGACGACCAGCGCACCGACGAGCGGGGTGGCGGCGAGGACGGACAGGATCATGCGAGCGTCACCGCCAGGAGTGCGAGCACCACGACGAGCGAGCCGACGAGGATGCTGAGGGCGTAGCTGCGGACGTAGCCCGTCTGGGGCGTGCGCAGGAACTGGGACGTGTCGCCGAGCCGGTCGGCGAGTCCACGGACGAGGCCGTCGACGAGCCGTGCGTCGAGGAAGACCAGCACCCGCGTGAGGTGTCGCACGGGCCGCACCACGAGCGTGTCGTTGACCGCGTTGCCGTAGAGCTCGTGTCGGCCGGCGCGGGTGAGCACCGAGACGTCGGCGTCGGCGGGCGCGGTCGGGGCGATCGGCGAGCGCGTGTACGTGGACCAGGCGAGCGCGACGCCCACCGCGACCACCGCCGTGACGATGATCGACATGCCCCAGGCGGGCACCGCGAGCTCGTGGTGCTCGGTGTGCCCGACCACCGGCTCGAGCCAGTGCTCGATCCACCCGCCCAGCACGAGCACGCCGCCCAGGACCGACAGCGCGGCCAGCACCACCAGCGGCACCGTCATCACGCGCGGCGACTCGTGAGGGTGCACGTCGTCGAGCCAGCGCTTCGGCGACGTGAAGGTCATGACCATGAGCCGCGTCATGTAGAACGCCGTCACCCCGGCGCCGAGCAGGGCGGCCAGGCCGATCCAGAACGACTCCCCGAAGGCCGCCTCGATGATCTTGTCCTTGGAGAAGAAGCCCGAGAAGCCGGGGAAGCCGATGATCGCGAGGTAGCCGAGCCCGAAGGTCGCGAACGTGACAGGCATCGCCCGACGGAGCGCGCCGTAGTGCCGCATGTCGACGTCGTCGCTCATCCCATGCATGACCGAGCCGGCACCGAGGAACATGTTGGCCTTGAAGAAGCCGTGCGTGATGAGGTGGAAGATCGCGAACGCGTAGCCCGCAGGTCCCAGCCCGGCCGCCAGCATCATGTAGCCGATCTGGCTCATCGTGGAGCCGGCGAGCGCCTTCTTGATGTCGTCCTTCGTGCAGCCGATCCATGCACCGGCGAGCAGCGTGACCAGGCCGACCACCACCACCGCCGTCTGCGCGACCGGCGCCGCGTCGAAGATGCCGTTGCTGCGGACCACCAGGTAGACGCCGGCGGTGACCATGGTGGCCGCGTGGATGAGCGCCGACACCGGCGTCGGACCCTCCATCGCGTCCAGGAGCCAGGCCTGCAGCGGCACCTGGGCGGACTTGCCGCACGCGCCCAGCAGCAGGAGCAGCCCCAGCGCCGTCGCGACCGACTCGCTCGCCTGCCCCGCGACCGTCGCGTTCACCACCTGGATCGACGACGTCCCGAGCTGCGCGAACATCAGCATGATCGCCAGCGCCATGCCGACGTCGCCCACGCGGTTGAGCACGAACGCCTTCTTGGCCGCCGCGGCCGCCGACGGCTTGTGCTGCCAGAACCCGATGAGCAGGTACGACGCCAGCCCCACGCCCTCCCAGCCGAGGAACAGCACCAGGTAGTCGTCGGCCAGCACGAGCGTGAGCATGGCCGCGACGAAGAGGTTCAGGTACGCGAAGAAGCGACGACGGCGCACGTCGTGCGCCATGTAGCCGATCGAGTAGACGTGGATGAGCGTGCCCACCCCGGTGACCAGCAGCACGAACAACGCCGACAACGGGTCGAACCGGTACGCCATGTCGACGTGGAACGGCCCCGACGAGATCCAGGTGAACAACGTGCCGGCCACCGACCGGTCGCCCTCGGGACGACCGAGCAGCTGCACGAACGCCACCAGGCCGATGCCGAACGACACCGCCGACGCGACCGTGCCCACCAGATGACCGACCCGGTCACCCTCCTTGCCCCACACGAGCAGGCCGAGACCGCTCACGAGCGGCACCACCACGACCAGCCAGACGAGATCGAGCACGCCCGCCCCCTAGAGCTTCAGCAGGCTCGCGTCGTCGACCGAGGTCGTGCGACGCGTGCTGTAGATGGACACGATGATCGCCAGCCCCACCACGACCTCGGCGGCCGCGACGACCATGACGAAGAACGCCGCGATCTGGCCGTCGAGCGTGCCGTGCTGGCGCGAGAACGTCACGAGCGCGAGGTTCGTCGCGTTCAGCATCAGCTCGACGCACATGAACACGACGATCGCGTTGCGGCGCACCAGCACGCCGACGGCACCGATGGTGAAGAGGATCATCGACAGGGTCAGGTACTCGTTCACTCGTCCCCCTCCCGGCCCACGGCCCCGGACCCCCGCCGAGGCCCACCGTCCCGGCCCACGGCCCCAGCCCCGGCGTCCTCGTCGTCCTCGCGACGGAGCTGGCGCGAGACCACGTGGATATCGTCGTCGAACCCGTCGCGCAGCTGCCCGCGCGCCACGATGCTCGGCGACACCGAGTCCGTCGCCGGGCTGCCGTCGGGCAGCGGGGCGGGGGTGTCGACCGCGTTGTGCCGCGCGAACACGCCAGGCGTCGGCGGGTTGCCGGGGTGGCGGCCCGTCGTCGCGTACTCGGCCATGCGGTCGCGCGCGATGTCGGCCTGGCTGCGCCGCGGCGTCAGCGCCTCGCGGTGCGCCAGCACCATGGCCCCGAGCACCGCCGTCACCAGCAGGGCCGCGGTGAGCTGCATGGCCACCACGTACGGGCCGAACATCAGCGCGGCCAGCCCGTAGACGTTGCCGTCCTCGTTCGCCGAGCGCAGACCCGTCACCGGCCCCAGCGTCGTCTGCCCGACCGCCGTCACCAGCACGAACCCGAAGCCCAGACCGGCCACCGTGGCCGCCAGCCGCTGGCCGCGGATCGTCTCGGTCAACGACTCCCGCGACTCGACGCCCACCAGCATGAGCACGAACAGGAACAGCATCATGATCGCGCCGGTGTAGACGATGATCTGCACCGCGAACAGGAACGGGGCACCCTGCGCCGCGTACAGCACCGCCAGCCCCACCATCACGACGGCCACGCTGAGCGCGGCGTGCACGGCCTTGCGGGCGAACAGCAGCCCCAGGGCCGCCACCACCACGACGGGCGCGACGATCCAGAACGCGGTCACTCGGTCGCCTCCCCGTGCGTGACCTCGACGACCGGCAGCGTCTTGCCCGCGTAGTAGTCGTGGTGGTCGTCGCTGATCAGCATCGCGTGCGGCGGCTCGACCATGCCGGGCAGCAGCGGCGCCAGCAGGTCGGACTTCTCGTAGATGAGGTCGGCGCGGTTGTCGTCGGCCAGCTCGTACTCGTTGGTCATCGTCAGGGCGCGCGTCGGGCACGCCTCGATGCACAGCCCGCAGAGGATGCAGCGCAGGTAGTTGATCTGGTAGACGCGGCCGTACCGCTCCCCCGGGCTGAAGCGCTCCCCTCCCCCGTCGGTGCCGTCGGAGGTGCCGTTCGAGGCGCCCTCGACGTAGATCGCGTCGGCCGGGCACGCCCAGGCGCACAGCTCGCAGCCCACGCACTTCTCGAGCCCGTCGGGCCAGCGGTTCAGCTGGTGCCGGCCGTGGAACCGGGGCGCCGTGGGCCGCTTCTCGAACGGGTACTGCTCCGTCACGGGCTTGCGAAACATCGTGCGGAACGTGACGCCGAAGCCGGCGATCGGGTCCCACAGCGTCTCCTTCAGGCTGCCTCCGCCGTTGGTGTCGCTCATCGTCGGACGCCCTCCTTCTGGTTCCAGGTCTGCTCGGGCATGGGCGGCGTGGGGTAGGAGCCGCCACCGTGGTCGGTCGGCGCAGGCGCGTCGACCTCCGCCGTCTGCTCGGGGTCGGACGGCTTCCGCTCGGGCAGGAGCAGGCTCACCAGCAGCACCGCGGCGGCCACCCCGGCCGCGACGAACAGCGTGCGCTGGTCGAAGGTGCCGTCGGTCATGCCCTTGCGGACGACGATGACGGCGACGATCCAGACCAGCGAGATCGGGATGAGCACCTTCCAGCCGAAGGCCATGAACTGGTCGTAGCGCATCCGGGGCAGGGTGCCGCGCAGCCAGATGAACAGGAAGATGAAGCCCAGCGTCTTGCCGAGGAACCACAGCACCGGCCAGTAGCCCTCGTTCGCACCCGGCCACAGCGTGCCGATGCCGAACGGGGCGCGCCAGCCGCCGAGGAACAGCGTCGTCGCGATCGCCGAGACCGTGACCATGTTGATGTACTCGGCCAGGAAGAACAGCGCGAACTTCAGCGACGAGTACTCGGTGTGGAAGCCGCCGACCAGCTCGCCCTCGGCCTCCGGCAGGTCGAACGGGGCCCGGTTCGTCTCCCCGACCATGGCGATGACGTAGATGATGAACGACGGCAGCAGCGGCAGGAAGTACCAGACGTCCTCCTGGGCGGCGACGATCTCGCTCGTCGACATCGTGCCCGCGTAGAGGAAGACGGTGACGAAGCTCAGGCCCATCGCCACCTCGTAGGAGATGACCTGGGCGCTCGAGCGCAGCCCGCCGAGGAGGGAGTAGGTGGAGCCCGACGACCAGCCGGCGAGCACGATCCCGTAGACGCCGATCGAGGTGACCGCCAGGACGTACAGCACGGCGACCGGCATGTCGGTGAGCTGCAGCGGCGTGACGGTGTCGGTGAACGGGATCCGCACCTCCGGACCGAACGGGATGACCGCCCAGGCCAGGAACGCGGGGATGGTGGCGATGATCGGCGCCAGCACGTAGACGACCTTGTCGGCCGCCTTGACGACGATGTCCTCCTTGAGCGCCAGCTTCACGCCGTCGGCCAGCGACTGCAGGAGCCCGAAGGGTCCGTGCACGTTGGGGCCGACGCGGTGCTGCATGCGCGCCACCACGCGGCGCTCGAACCAGATGTTGAACAGCGTGTAGACCACGAGGATCACGAAGACCAGCAGCGCCTTCAGCGCCACCACCCAGAACGCCTCGTTGCCGAATGCCTCGCTCATGCCTGCTCACCTCCTGGCAGCAGGCGGACGGTGGAGCCGTGGTCGGCGCCCAGCGTGCCGCGCAGGTGGACACCGTTGTTGCCCGGTGCCCACACGACGCCGTCGGGCAGGTCGGCCACCTCGGTGGGGAACGACGCGCTGCCGAGGTCGGTGGCGATCGTGGCGACGTCGCCCACCTCGACGCCGGCAGCGGCGAGGGTGGCGGCGGAGGCCTTCAGCACCGCACGACGGGCGGTGGCGCGGTAGCGGTCCTGGCCGTCCTGGAGCCGTCCGTCGTCGACGAGCTGGCGCCAGGTGGCGAGCACGACCGCGCCGCCGGGCCGCGGCTCCTCGAGGGCTGGCTGCTCGCGGGCGGGCACGTCGGGGGCGGGCGCGAGCCGGGCACCTCCAACACGGTGCCGAACGGGCGCAGGCGACCCTCCCAGGTGACGAACGTGCCCGACTTCTCGACCGGCGGCGCCACCGGGAGGACGACGTCGGCGACACGGGTCACGTCGCTCTCACGCACCTCGAGGCTCACGACGAAGTCGGCGGCGGCCAGGGCCTCGCGCGCCAGGGCGGCGTCGGGGAGGTCGTCGAGCTCCACGCCGCCGACCACCAGGGCACGCAGCTGCCCCTCGGCCACGGCCCGGAGCATCGCCGTGGTGTCGCGCCCGGTCTGCGCGGGCACGGAGCGCACGCCCCACGCCGCGGCGAGGTCGGCGCGTGCCTCGGCGTCGGCGACGGGCCGGCCGCCGGGCAGCAGGGTCGGCAGGCAGCCGGTCTCCACGGCGCCGCGGTCGCCGGCGCGGCGCGGCACCCACGCGAGACGGGCGCCGGTGCGCTCGGCCAGCCGGACCGCGGCGCTGAACGCACCGGGCGACGACGCGAGCCGCTCTCCCAGCAGCACAACGGCGCGGGGGTCGAGACCCACGCCGGCCGAGCCGTCGCCGTCCTGGATCGCGTCGAGGGCCGAGGCCTCCTCGCCAGGTCGGGCGGCCAGCAGCTCGCCACCGCACTTGGCGAGGCCGCGCGTGGTGTGCGAGCCGACCGCCACGACGCGCACGCCGTGCCGCGACGCCTTGCGCAGCCTCAGGAACAGCGTGCCGGCCTCGTCCTCGGGCTCGAGTCCGACGAGCAGCACGGTCGACGCCGACTCGAGGTCGCGCGTGGCGACGTCCTGGCGGGTGGCCACGCGAGCGGCGAGGAACGCCGACTCCTCCGCCGAGTGCGGACGTGCGCGGAAGTCGATGTCGTTGGTGCCCAGCGCCACCCGGGCGAACACGCTGTAGGCGTAGGCGTCCTCGGCGGTCAGGCGTCCGCCGGGCAGCACGCCGACCTTGCCTGCGGCCTCGCGCAGCCCTGCTGCGGCTGCGGCGAGGGCCCCGGGCCACGACGTCGGCACGAGCTCGCCGGTGCCGGGGTCGCGCACCAGCGGCGTGCGCAGCCGGTCGTCCTGACGGCTCCACGTGAACGCGAAGCGGTCCTTGTCGGTGACCCACTCCTCGTTGACCTCGGGGTCGTCGCCGGCGAGGCGCCGCATGACGGCACCCCGGCGGTGGTCGACGCGGATCGCGGCACCGCACGCGTCGTGCTCGGCCACGCTCGGCGTCGAGACGAGGTCGAAGGGCCGCGAGCGGAACCGGTAGTCGGCGCTGGTGAGCGCGCCCACGGGGCAGATCTGGATGGTGTTGCCCGAGAAGTAGGAGTGGAACGGCTGCTCGCCACCCCCCTCACCGTCAGCACCGGCACGGTCGCCGAACGCCTCGGCGTCGACGGACGGCCCGATCCCGACCTGCTGGCGCGCGCCACGCTCGACGAGCGCGATGAACGGGTCGCCCGCGATCTGCTCGGAGAACCGCGTGCAGCGTGCGCACAGCACGCAGCGCTCGCGGTCGAGCAGCACCTGCTCGGAGACGGCCAACGGCTTCGGGAACGTCCGCTTGGTCTCCGCGAAGCGGCTCTCGCCCCGCCCGTGACTCATCGCCTGGTTCTGCAGCGGGCACTCCCCGCCCTTGTCGCACACCGGGCAGTCGAGCGGGTGGTTGACGAGGAGGAGCTCCATGGTGCCGTGCTGCGCCTTCTCGGCCACCGGCGACGTCACCTGCGTCCGCACGACCATGCCGGGCGCCACCTCGAGCGTGCAGGAGGCCTGGGGCTTGGGGAACCCGCGCCCGTTGCCCGCGTCGGGCACCTCGACGAGGCACTGCCGGCAGGCGCCGACCGGCTCGAGCAAGGGGTGGTCGCAGAATCGCGGGATCTCGGTGCCCACCAGCTCGGCGGCGCGGATGACGAGCGTGCCCTTCGGCACGCTCACCTCGACGTCGTCGATGGTCAGGGTGACGAGGTCGACCGGGGTCTGGGTCTCGCGGGACGCCTCGACGGTCATGCGCTCACCTCCGCGGCGAAGAGCGTGGACGCGGCGGGCGGGAACAGCTCCGCCGACGAGGTGTGCATCCCCGCCTCGAACTCGTCGCGGAAGTGCCGGACGGCCGAGGTGATCGGACTGGTCGCGCCGTCGCCGAGGGCGCAGAAGGACCGGCCGAGGATGTTGTCGCAGAGGTCGAGCAGCAGCTCGACGTCGCCCGCACGACCCTGGCCCGCGTCGAGACGCTGCAGCACCTGGACCAGCCACCAGGTGCCCTCACGGCACGGCGTGCACTTGCCGCACGACTCGTGCTTGTAGAACTCCGTCCAGCGCAGCACGCACCGCACCACCGACGTCGTCTGGTCGAAGACCTGCAGCGCCTTGGTGCCGAGCATCGAGCCGGCTGCGCCGACGCCCTCGTAGTCGAGGGGGACGTCGAGGTGCTCGGCCGTGAGGATCGGCGTGGACGAGCCGCCCGGGGTCCAGAACTTCAGCTCGGCACCGTCGCGCAGGCCACCGCCGAGGTCGAGCAGCTCGCGCAGCGTGGTGCCGAGCGGCGCCTCGTACTGGCCGGGCCGCTTCACGTGGCCCGACAGCGAGTACAGCGTGAACCCCTTGGACTTCTCGGTGCCCATCGAGCCGAACCACTCGACGCCGCCGCGGACGATGGCCGGCACCGACGCGATCGACTCGACGTTGTTGATGACCGTCGGGCTGGCGTAGAGACCCTCGACCGCGGGGAACGGCGGCCGCAGCCGCGGCTGGCCGCGCCGACCCTCGAGCGAGTCGAGCAACGCCGTCTCCTCGCCGCAGATGTAGGCGCCGGCACCGGCGTGGATGACCAGGTCGACGCGCCGGCCGGAGCCCATCACGTCGGCCCCGAGGTAGCCGGCCTCGTAGGCCTCGCGGCACGCGGCACGCAGGCGTCGCACGACGTGCAACACCTCGCCGCGCACGTAGACGAACGCCTGCTCCGCGCGAATGGCGAGGCTGGCGATGACGACGCCCTCGATCAGCTCGTGCGGGTTGGCCATCATGAGCGGGATGTCCTTGCAGGTGCCCGGCTCGGACTCGTCGGCGTTGACCACCAGGTACTTGGGGTTCGGGTTCTCCTGGGGGATGAAGCTCCACTTCATGCCCGTAGGGAATCCGGCGCCGCCGCGCCCGCGCAGCCCGGCGTCCTTGACGAGCGTGACGATCTCGTCGGGCGCCATGTCGAGGGCGGTGCGCAGCGCGCTGTAGCCGTCGCGCGCCTCGTAGGCCTCGCGTGTCCACGAGCGCTCGTCGGCCCAGCCCCGGCTCAGCACCGGTGTCAGTGTGTCAGCCATCCGCGGAACCTCCGCCCTTCACGTCGGCGGCCGACTCCTCGGCCACCGTCTCGTCCTCGGCCCGACGCGTGTCGGCCTCCGCTTCGGCTGTGTCCTTTTCCGCCCACGGCCCGGAACCCCCGCCGGGCTCCTTCTCCGCCCGCGGCCCGGAACCCCCGCCGGGGCCGTGGTCCTGCGTCCCGGTGTCGGCCACCGGGGGGATCGGGGGTGCCGACCAGCCGCGCTCCTGGGCGATCCGCAGACCGGCCAGGGACGCGTCGCCCGCCGACGGGCCCTCGTCGGCGCGGCCGTCCTCGAACCCGGCCAGCACGCGCTCGGCGTCGCGCCAGCTGGTGATCGTGGCGCCGCGGGAGGCCTGCACCGGCTCGCCCGCACGCAACCGGTCGACGAGGTCGACGGCCGACTCCGGCGTCTGGCGGTCGAGAAACTCCCAGTTGACCGTGAGCACCGGCGCGTAGTCGCAGGCGGCGTTGCACTCGATCCGCTCGAGGGTGACCTGGCCGTCGGCGGTCGTCTCGTCGTTCCCGACGTCGAGGTGGTCGCTCAACCGCTCGAAGATCGCGTCGCCGCCCATCACCGCGCACAGCGTGTTGGTGCAGACGCCGACGTGGTGCGTGCCCATCGTGCGCCGCTTGTACATCGTGTAGAAGGTGGCGACGCCCGACACCTCCGCCGTGGTCAGGCCGAGGAGCTCAGCGCAGGTCTCGACGCCCTCGCTGGTGACGCTGCCCTGCACCGACTGGACGAGGTGCAGCATCGGCAGCAGCGCCGACCGCGCCTGCGGGTAGCGGCCCATCAGCTCGCGCAGCTCCGCGGTCGTGGCCTCGTCGAGCGGAGGCGTGACGCCCTGGCTCATCGGTCCACCCCGCCCATGACCGGGTCGATGCTGGCGATGGCGACGATGACGTCGGACAACATGCCGCCCTCGCTCATGATCGACGTGCCCTGCAGGTTGACGAAGCTCGGGTCGCGGAAGTGCACCCGGTAGGGACGGGTGCCGCCGTCGGAGACGGCGTGGCAGCCGATCTCGCCGCGCGGGGCCTCGATCGCGACGTAGGCCTGGCCGGGCGGGACCCGGAAGCCTTCGGTGACCAGCTTGAAGTGGTGGATGAGCGCCTCCATCGACTCGCCCATGATGTGGCGGATGTGCTCGGCGGAGTTGCCCTGCCCGTCGCTGCCGACGCTGAGCCGGGCCGGCCACGCGATCTTCGGGTCGTCGACCATGACGGGCGCACCGGCGGTGTCCTCGAGCCGGTCGATCGCCTGCTCGACGATGCGCAGCGACTGCCACATCTCCTCCAGCCGCACGCGGAAGCGGCCGTAGGCGTCGGGCTCGTCCCAGGTGACGACGTCGAAGTCGTAGGTGTCGTAGCCCCAGTACGGCTGCGTGCGTCGCAGGTCCCAGTCGTAGCCGGTGGCCCGCAGCACGGGCCCGGTGAGGCCGAGGGCGAGGCAGCCGTCGAGCTCGAGGTGCCCGACGCCCTTGAGCCGGCCCTTGAAGATCGGGTTCGCGTTGCACAGCGCGGCGTACTCCGGCAGCCGCTTGCGCAGCAGGGCGACCGTGCCGCGCAGCTGCTCGACGACGCCGTCGGGCAGGTCCTGCGCGACGCCGCCCGGCCGGAGGTAGGCGTGGTTCATGCGCAGCCCCGAGATCGCCTCGAAGAGGTCGAGGATGAGCTCGCGGTCGCGGAAGCCGCAGGTCATGACGGTGAGGGCGCCGAGCTCCATGCCGCCGGTCGCGATGCAGACGAGGTGCGAGCTGATCCGGTTGAGCTCGAGCATGAGCACGCGGATGGTCCGGGCCCGCTCGGGCACGTCGTCCTCGACGCCGAGCAGCCGCTCGACGGCGGCGACGTAGGCGGCCTCGTTGCTGAACGGGGCCACGTAGTCCATGCGGGTGCAGAACGTCACGCCCTGCGTCCAGGTGCGGTACTCCATGTTCTTCTCGATGCCGGTGTGCAGGTAGCCGATCCCGGGTCGGGCGTCCTTCACCGTCTCGCCGTCGATCTCGAGGATGAGTCGCAGCACGCCGTGCGTCGACGGGTGCTGGGGCCCCATGTTGACGACGATCCGGTCGCCGTCGACGGCGGCCGCGTCGACGGTGTCCCAGTCCTGCCCGGTGACGGTGAAGACGGGCCCGGACGTCGACTCGCTCGTGCCGGCGTAGGCGTCGTGGGTGATGTCGGTCATCGCGTCCTCCCGAGCGCTGAGCCGTTGCCGAGTGGTCTCGATACGGCCAGCCGAGCTCCTCCGTCGCCGACTGGCCTGCTCGACCAGCAGTCGTGCCGCTGGTCGAGTAGTCGGGACCGCGAGGTACGAGCAGGTCCCGACGTATCGAGACCACCTTGCAGCCGACTACGCATGCCACTCACGAGTAGCTCCTGCGCTGGTCGGGGCTCGGGACCGTGCCGCCCTTGTACTCCACGGGGATGCCGCCGAGGGGATAGTCCTTGCGCTGGGGGTGGCCCTGCCAGTCGTCGGGCATGAGGATGCGGGTGAGGGCCGGGTGGCCGTCGAAGACGATGCCGAACATGTCGTAGGCCTCCCGCTCCTGCCAGTCGGCGGTGGGATAGACGGCGACGACGCTCGGCACGTGCGGGTCGGCGTCGGGGCACGTGGTCTCGACGCGGATGCGGCGCCGGTGCGTCATGGAGAGCAGGTGGAGCACGACGTGCAGCTCGCGGCCGGTCTCGTGCGGGAAGTGCACGGCGGAGAGGCTGCTGCACAGCTCGTAGCGCAGCGCCGCGTCGTCGCGCAGGTGCCGGACGACGTCGAGCAGCGTCTCACGGCGGACGACGAAGGTGATCTCGCCGCGGTCCACCACGACGCGCTCGATGGCGTCGGTGCCGTCGGCGAGCTCGGCGAGGCGGTCGTGCACGTCGTCGAACCACCCGGGTCCGTCGCCGGGGCCGAAGGGCGGCTGGGAGGCGGGCGGCATCGCGACGGGGCGGGTGATGCCGCCGTAGCCGCTCGTGTCGCCGGTGCCGCGCACGCCGAACATGCCTTGGCGCACGTCGACGACCTCGAAGGTCTCGGTGCCTGCGGGGACGACGGGCGCGCCGCCGTCGGGGACGGGGTCGTGCGAGCGGTCCTGCGTGGTGGTGTGGTCGTCGACGGTGCGGGTCTTGTCGTCTGCCATCAGCGCATCAGGCCCTTCAGGGCCGACGTCGGCGCGGCGTCGAGGGCGGCGGCCTCGTCGGCGCGGATCTCCTCGAGTCGGTGCGCGCCGAGCTTGGTGTGCTGGATCTTGTCGTGCAGCTTGAGGATGGCGTCGATGAGCATCTCGGGGCGGGGCGGGCAGCCGGGGAGGTACATGTCGACGGGGACGACGTGGTCGACGCCCTGCACGATCGCGTAGTTGTTGAACATGCCGCCGGAGCTGGCGCAGACGCCCATGGCGAGCACGTACTTGGGCTCGGCCATCTGGTCGTAGATCTGGCGCAGGACGGGTGCCATCTTGTTGCTCACGCGGCCGGCGACGATCATCAGGTCGGCCTGGCGGGGGCTGGGGCGGAAGACCTCCATGCCGAACCGCGAGGAGTCGAACCGGGGGGCGCCGAACGTCATCATCTCGATGGCGCAGCAGGCCAGCCCGAACGTGGCGGGCCAGAACGACGCCTTGCGCATGTAGCCGGCGAGGCCCTCGACCGTCGAGAGCAGGACGCCGCTGGGCAGCTTCTCCTCGAGACCCATCAGGTCCACTCCATTCCACCGCGGCGCCACTCGTAGGCGTACGCGATCGTGACGTTGACGAGGAAGAGCAGGATCGCGAAGACGGCGAACCAGCTCATCTGGTCGAAGGCGACGGCGAAGGGGTAGAGGAAGACGATCTCGATGTCGAAGACGATGAACATCATCGCGGTGAAGAAGTACTTGACGCTGACCTTGCCGCCGCCGTCGGGGAGCGGGCTGGGCTCGATGCCGGACTCGTAGCGGTCGAGCTTGGCGCGGTTGTACCGCTTCGGCCCGGTGAGCGGCGCGATCGCGATGCTGAACACGGCGAACCCGGCCGCGAGGGCGCCCAGGACGAGGACCGGTGTGTACTCGTTCACCGTCACCTCCAGCATGTGTGGGCGTGGGGTCTTCCCGAGGTCGTGACCTTGTGAACTACTTCACAACGTGACCTGCGCCTCACTCTACGCCCGCCGAGGGGCGTGTGTAACTGAGGTCACACTAAGTCGAGGTGCGGAGTCCGGTGAGGTGGTGTTTGCGCAGGTCAGACGTGGTGTGGCTCGCCCGTGACGACGTGGTCGGCGTGTCCGAGAGCCTCGAGGAGGAGGCGACGCAGGTGTCCGCCGACGAGCGTGTACCGCACGCGGCGGCCCTCGCGGTGCGCCTCGACGAGTCCGGCCAGTCGCAGCTTCGCCAGGTGCTGGCTCACCGACGTCCGGCTCGCGCCGACCGTGTCGGCGAGCGTGGTGACGTCGGCGTCCTGACGGGCCAGCACCCACAGCAGGTGCAGGCGGGTGCGGTCGGAGAGCAGGCCGAACACCTCCGACGCCTCGGCCAGGCGCTCGGGCGTCGGCTCGACGTCGTGCCGCAGGCTGGGCGCAGGCTCGATCGCCCGCCCGCCCCTGCCGCCGTCGCTCACGTCGTCATTGTGTCGCAGCCAGGGTCGCGCAGGGGTCGGCGCGCCGGTCGCCCCGGTCAGGCGTGTCCCCCGTGCGCGTTTGCGTGGGGCCCCACGCAAACGCGCACTCACGCCGCATGTCTGCGGTGGGCGGAGCCTGTTTGCGTGGGGCCCCACGCAAACAGGCGGGAGCGGGAGGGGTGGGGGCGCAGCGCCCCGACGAGGGCGACGGCGGCGAGCCCACCCAGGACGGCGAGGGCCAGCCGTGGCGACGTCTGCACGGCCACGAGCCCGGCGAGCGGGTAGGTGAGCAGGTAGCAGGCGTGCGACCAGGCGAAGTGTCCGGCGAACAGGAGCGTCAGGCGTCGACCCTCGCCCTGCGCGCGCAGCACCTGCCCCGACGGCGTGAGGACGAGCGACGACCCCAGGCCAAGGACGGCCCACGTCGCGACGAGCCCAGCACCCCCGTCGCCCACTGCCGCGGCGACGAGCAGCGCGAGGGCCACGACGCCCCCACCCCAGCACATCGGGGTCCACGGCTCCCCCGTCCAACGCGAGACGAGCACCGCACCGACCACCGAGCCGGCCCCGAACACGGCGAGCACGACACCGACCTCGGACTCGCCCCAGCCGACGTCGGCCACCAGCGTCGCCGTGAGGACGAGGGCCGACGCGTAGGCGCAGGCCGCGACGAGGTCGAGCAGGAGCAGCCGGCGCAGGTCGGCCACCCGCACGAACGTCACGAACCCGCCGCTGCGCTCCTCCCGACCTCCGGCCGGCGTCGCGGCGGCGGGCGGTCGTGCGGCCAGCACCCAGACCAGCGAGCCGACGAAGCCGACGGCGGACAGCAGGAACAGCGAGCGGGCGTCGACCAGCACGAGCGCCAGCGCCGCGACGGCGGGACTCACCACCGCCTCGGCGTCGCAGGCGACCCGCGACAGCGACAGCGCCTGCCGGTAGTCGTCCTCCTCCGGCAGCACCCGCGGCAGGAGGGCCTGGTAGGCAGGCGTGAACCCGGCCGACGCCGCCTGCAGCACCAGGACGAGCACGTAGACCTGCCAGGTGGCGTCCACGAGCGGCAGCGACGCCGCGACCGCGACGCGCACGACGTCGGCCCCGACGAGCACGCGCACCGGCGCCCACCCGGCGGTCAGCCGCGCGATCCAGGGCGACAGCGCGACGTAGGCGACGATCTTGACCGTCATCGCCGTCGCCAGCACCCCGGCCGCCTGCGGTCCCGCGAGGTCGGCGGCGAGCAGGGCGAGCGCGACGGTCAGCACGCCCGTGCCGAGCAGCCCGCTCAGCTGGGCGGCGAAGAGCCGGGCGTAGCGCGGGTGGCGGCGCAGCGTCGTGAGCACAGTTCATTGTGTGCACATCCGCGCACATGTGCAAGCGACAAGCGCCGTGCGTCGTGGACGGGGCGTCGCCGGCTGCGGTCGGTCTCGGCCTGCTGGTGCGCTGCCTCGGCTCGCGCTGGAGGTGGCCTCCGAGAAGGCCTCGACCGGCTGGCTGGGAGCGGCGTCTGGTCGGGTTCTCGGGGTGCGGGCTGGGTGGGCGGTAGGTGACGCGCGTGTCCCTGGGCTCGGAGGTAGGTGACGCGTGGAATGAGAGGCTCTTACCGCGCGTCACCTACCTCCGCCTCCGCAGGAAGCGCGCGCCACCTACCGCCCCCACGCCGCACCCGGCCGCAGCCCGGGGCCCCCCGAGCATCGCGCCATCGGCCCGGTCGAGGCCTCTCGAAGACCACACCCAGCGCGGGCCGAGGCAGCGCACCGGCGGGTCGAGGACCGTCACAGGCGGCGCACCAACAGGCCGGGACGGACCGCGACCGGCGCATCGCCCGACGGGACCACCGCAGGCGACGCACCAGCAGGTCCGGACGGACGAACGTCAGGGGCGGAAGGAGTGGTGCAGCGCCACGATGCCGCCCGAGAGGTTGTGCCACTCCACGCGACCCCAGCCCGCCTCGACCATGCGCAGGGCAAGGCCCTTCTGGTCGGGCCAGGCGCGGATCGACTCCGCCAGGTAGACGTACGACTCCGGGTTCGACGACGTCCGACGCGCGATCGACGGCAGCGCCCGCATCAGGTAGTTCGAGTAGACCGCCGCGAACGGCTCCCACGTGGGCGTGGAGAACTCGCACACGACGATCCGACCGCCCGGTCGGGTCACGCGTCGCAGCTCGCGCAGACCCTGCAGCGGGTCGTGGATGTTGCGCAGGCCGAAGGAGATCGTCACCGCGTCGAAGGAGGCGTCGGCGAACGGCAGGCGCATGCCGTCACCGGCGACGAACGGCAGGTGCGCGAACCGGCGGCGGCCCTCCTGCAGCATGCCGAGGGAGAAGTCGCAGGGCACGACCGTGGCGCCCGCCTCGCGGAACGGTTCGCTGGAGGTCCCGGTGCCGGCGGCGAGGTCGAGGATGCGCTCGCCCGGCTTCGGGGCCACGAGGTCGACGACCTTGCGACGCCACCGGCGGTCCTGACCGAGGGACAGCACGTCGTTCGTCACGTCGTAGCGCTGGGCGACGGTGTCGAACATGCGCGCGACGTCGCGGGGCTCCTTGTCCAGTCCGGCTCGGCTCACCCCGCAAGCGTCCCACGAGTAGGCTCGATCGGGTGACGAGCCCTCCCCCCGTGGCAGCTGCGGCGAGCCCCCTGCCGTCGCCGCTCGTCGCCCGCACCGTCGAGGTCGACGACCCCGGACCGCTGCTCGCGCTGCTGCACCGCGACACCGACGCGGTCGCCTGGGTGCACCACGGCGACGGTCTGGTCGGCTGGGGTCGCGCGGCGTCGCTGTCCGTCGACGGACCCGACCGGTTCGACCGCGCGCACCGCTGGTGGCGCGAGGTCACGCGGCACAGCGTCACGCGCGACGAGGTGCACGTGCCCGGCAGCGGACTTGTGGCATTCGGCAGCTTCGCGTTCGCCGACGACGGCCGCGGCAGCAGCCTCGTCGTGCCCGAGGTGGTCGTGGGCCGCCGCGACGGACGCAGCTGGGTCACGGTCGTCGGCACGTCGATCTCCTCCCCGCCGTCGCTCACGCCCACCGACCCGCCGCAGCACCCGCACGGCGTGGAGCTCGTCGACGGGTCGGTCGACAGCGACGCCTGGCAGGACGTGGTGGCCGAGGCGGTGCGCCGCATCTCCGCCGGCCAGCTCGACAAGGTCGTGCTCGCCCGCGACCTGGTCGCCGAGCTCGACACGCCGCTCGACGTCCGCTCGCCGCTGCGCCGGCTGGCCCGCGACTACCCCGGATGCTGGACATTCCACGTCGACGGCTTCTTCGGGTCCACGCCGGAGATGCTGGTGCGTCTCGAGCGCGGGCTGGTGACGTCGCGCGTCCTGGCCGGCACGATCCGCCGCACGGGCGACGACACCCGCGACCTCGCGCTCGCCGCGTCACTGGCCCGCTCGAGCAAGGACCTCGAGGAGCACGAGTACGCCGTCCGGTCGGTCGCCGAGGCGCTGGCACCGCACTGCTCGAGCACGAACGTGCCCGACGCGCCGTTCGTGCTGCACCTGCCCAACGTGATGCACCTGGCCACCGACGTGACGGCCGTGCTGCGGGGCGACGCGAGCGCGCTGAACCTCGTGGCCGCCCTGCACCCGTCGGCGGCGGTCGGCGGGACGCCCACCGACGCGGCCGTCGCGCTCATCGCGGAGATCGAGGGTCTCGACCGCGGACGCTACGCCGGCCCGGTGGGGTGGATCGGTGCGGAGGGCGACGGCGAGTGGGGCATCGGCCTACGGTCGGCGCAGCTGGAGGACGAGGGCCGCCGCGTGCGCCTGTTCGCGGGCTGCGGCATCGTCGCCGACTCGGTGCCGGCCGACGAGCTGGCCGAGAGCCAGGCCAAGCTCGTCCCCGTGCGCGACGCCCTGGCCTGAACCTCTCCCGTTTCGGACACCTCCGGGGCGCTCTCGCGCCGAGAACGCCCCGGAAGCGTCCACCACTCAGGGCTTGAGCGTCTTCTTGCCGCCGTGCAGCAGCGTGACGATGAGGTTCAGACCCTTCTCGTCCTTCACGGTCCGCTTGAACGACGTGAGGTTCAGCGGCGGTGCGTAGCGCTGCCGGGTGATGGCCTTGGCGTACGTGAACTCCTTCAGGCCGTCGGGACCGTGGATGCGGCCGAAGCCCGACTCCCCGACACCGCCGAACGGCAGGCCGGGCACGCCGGCGAAGGTGATGATGCCGTTGACCGACGTCATGCCCGAGCGGATGCGTCGGGCGATCTCCACGCCATGGCGCTTGGAGAACACGGCGCCGGCGAGCCCGTACTTGCCGGCGTTCGTGAGTCGGACGGCCTCGTCCATGTCGCGCACCGGGTTGATCGCGAGCGTCGGGCCGAAGGTCTCCTCGGTGATCGCCGTCGACGTCTCGGGCACGTGGGTGAGGATCGTCGGCTGCACGAACCGCTCCCCGACCGCGTCGGCACCACCGACGACGGCCGTGGCGCCCCGGTCGAGCGCGTCCTGGACGTGACCGCGGATGACGTCGACCTGCGACGGCATGGTGATCGGCCCGATCTTGGCGCCCGCGTCGGTCCCGGCGCGCAGCCCCTTGGCCTGCTCGGTGATCTCGGCGACGAACGCGTCGAAGACCTTCTCGTGCACGTAGACGCGCTCGGTGCCGATGCACGTCTGGCCCGCGTTGGACATGCCGCCCCACAGCGCGGCCTCGGCGGCCTTGGCGATGTTGGCGTCCTCGTCGACGATGAGCGAGTCCTTGCCGCCCGCCTCGATGACGACGGGGGTGAGCCGCTCGGCGCACGCCGCCATGACCTTCTTGCCGGTGGCCGTAGAGCCGGTGAACGCCAGCTTGTCGACACCGGAGGTGCACAGCGCGGCACCCGTGGCACCCAGGCCCGTGATCGCCTGCAGCACCGGGATGCCGCCGACGACCTCGGCGAACGTCTCGGCGAGCCACACGCCGACACCCGGCGTGTACTCGCTCGGCTTGAACACCACGGTGTTGCCGGCCGCCAGCGCGTAGGCGATCGAACCCATCGGGGTGAAGACCGGGTAGTTCCACGGGCCGATGACGCCCACGACGCCGAGCGGCTTGTACTCCACCGTCGACTTCTGGTTGGCCATGACGAGGCCGGAGGCCACGCGTTGCGGGCCGAGCACCTTCTTGGCGTGCTTGGCGGCCCACGCGACGTGGTCGATGGCGAGCGCGATCTCGAGCTGGGCGTCGGGGATCGGCTTCCCGGTCTCGCGGTGCGACAGCTCCGACAGCTGCGCGATCCGGCGCGTGATGACGCTGCGCCACGTGAGCAGGTGCTCCGCGCGCTCGTCGAACGTGAGGTTGCCCCACCAGGCGGCGGCGTCGCGGGCCCGCTCGACCGCGAGGGCGACGTCCTCCGGACCCGCGACGGGGTGCACACCGACGAGGTCCCCGGTGGCCGGGTCGAGCGACTCGAAGGTCTCGACGCCGTCGGCCGGGACCGAGGCGGAGGTGGGCGGCGGGGACGGGTGGCGGTCGAACGTCGAGGTCATCGGGACTCCTTCAGCAGGTCGGCGGCCTTCTCGCCGACCATGATCGTGGGGGCGTTGGTGTTGCCACGCGGGACCGCGGGCATGACGGACGCGTCGGCCACGCGCAGACCCTCGACGCCGCGCACGCGCAGCTGCGGGTCGACGACGCTCTCGTCGCCGGTGCCCATCGCACAGGTGGCCACGGGGTGGTAGAGCGTCTGGCAGAGCCGGTTGATCGAGGCGTACACCTGCTCGTCGGTCGGGTCGAGCGACGCGGGCTCCCACGGCGCCTTCACGTACCGGGCCAGGGGACCGTCCTTGAGGATCTCGCAGGCGCGGCGGATGCCGGCGGCGAGCGCCTCGAGGTCGGCGCGGTCGTCGAGGTAGCCGGCCTCGATCTCCGGCTTCCAGCTCGGGTCGGCCGACCGCAGCCGCACGTGGCCGCGGCTCTGCACGCGCACCAGGGTCGCGGCGAGGGTGAGGGCCGGCTGCGTGGGCTCGTGCAGTCCGTTGTCCCAGAAGCCGGTGGGCGCGAAGTGGAACTGCAGGTCGGGCAGGTCGAGGTCGTCGCGCGAGGTGAAGAACGCGCCGGCCTCGGCGACGTTCGACGTGAGCGGACCCCGACCCAGCTTCTGGGCCTTCAGCAGCTGCGGCAGGTTGAGCGACGCGGCGATGTCGGTCGTGCCCTGGGTGTGCGCGAGGACGCCGGAGACCGGGTGGTCCTGCAGGTTCTGCCCGACGCCGGGCAGGTCGACCTGCACGTCGATGCCGTGGTCCTTCAGGTGGGCGGTGGGGCCGATGCCCGACACCATGAGGAGCTGGGGGCTGTTGATGGCGCCGCCCGCGAGGACGACCTCGGCGTTCACGCGCACCGTCTCGGTGAACGCGCCCCGCCGGTAGGTGACGCCGACGGCGCGCTTGGCGCCCTTCGCGCCCTCGAGGTCGATCGACGTCACGAACGCCTCGGTGCGCAGCACCAGGTTCGGGCGCGACAGGGCCGGACGGATGTACGCGTCGGCGACCGACCAGCGTCGACCCTTGCGGCAGGTGACCTGGTAGAGCCCGGCCCCCTCCTGCTCCGCGCCGTTGAAGTCGTCGGTGCGCTTCATGCCGTTCGCGACGGCCGACTCGACGAACGCGTGGCTCAGCTCGTGGTCGTGGCGGCGGTCCTCGACGTGCAGGGGGCCGTCGTTGCCGTGGAAGGAGTTGCGCAGGCGCTGGTTGCCCTCCGACCGCACGAAGTAGGGCAGCACGTCGTCGTAGCCCCAGCCGTCCGCGCCGTAGGCGTCGCGCCACTCGTCGTAGTCGGCGTGGTTGCCGCGGATGTAGATCATCGCGTTCATCGAGGTGCAGCCGCCGAGCGCCTTCATGCGCGGCCAGTCGGCGCGACGGTTGCCGAGGTGCTTCTGCGGCGTGGTCTGGTAGCCCCAGTCCCACGACGTCTTGAACAGCGTCGAGAACCCGGCCGGCAGGTGGATCATGTCGTCGTCGTCCATCGGCCCGGCCTCGAGGAGCAGGACGCGGACGTCGGGGTCCTCCGTGAGTCGCGCGGCGACCACGCCGCCGCCGCTGCCCGACCCGATCACCACGTAGTCGAAGGTCTCGATCCCCATGCCCGTCCTCTCGTCGGCGCGCACGTGACGCACACCACTCACCGTACCGCCGGCATGGTTGCTGCCACCAGGACTGTCACGGTTTCTCGACTGCTGGACGGGATCAATCGACGCAACGCCGTCGGCGCTCAGTCGTCGGCGAGCGCAGCCGCCGTCGCGGAGCGCAGAGCGGCGTCGAGGGCGCGCCGGTCGTCACGTCGCAGGACCACCTCGACCACCTCCAGCCCACCGGTCGGCAAGGCGAGCGCGGCCGCCAGCCCGGCGGGCTCCACGCGTCGGTGCGCCACGCGGTAGCCGGCGCAGAGGGCCCCCAGGTCGGCGCCGGTGGGTGTGGCGAACACGCGCTCGAACGCGTCGGCGTGCTCGGGCCCGCCCTGCTCGAGCGTGGAGAAGATGGCACCGCCGTCGTCGTTGACCACGACGACCGTGAGGTCGGGCCGCGGCTCGTCGGGCCCGATCAACATGCCGTTGCTGCCGTGCAGGAAGGTCAGGTCGCCCATCAGCGCCAGGGCCCGGCTGGAGTCGCGGGCAAGGGCCGCGCCGACCGCCGTCGACACGGTGCCGTCGATGCCGGCGAGGCCGCGGTTGGCCACGACGTAGCGACGCTCGCCCACCGTCCAGGGCCGCGCGACGACGTCGAGGTCGCGGATCGGCTGAGACGCGCCCACGACGAGCAGGCCGTCGGGCGGGAGCGCCTCGGCGACGGTGCGCGCGACGGCCAGGCCGCTGTCGGGGTGGTCCGCGAGCAGGTCGTCGACGGCGCGCTGCACGCGGGCGTCGGCGTCCGTCCACTCCTGCAGCCAGGCGGGGTCGTCGACGCTGCCGGCCGCGACGTCGTCGACGAACGTGACGCGGGGGCCGGCCGGCACGGGGAAGGTCGCCTGCGTGCCCACGTGCACGACGTCGACGTCGGCGCGCGCCAGCAGCCGCGTGACCGGACGGCTCAGCGTCGGGTGGCCGAACGACACCACCCGCTCGACCCGTCCGGCCAGGGGCTCGTGACCGAGGAGCAGGCGGTAGGTCGACAGCGCGCCACCCGTGCGGGAGCCCGACGTCGGCTCGGCGAGCAGCGGCCAGCCCGCCTCGCGGGCGAGCACCCGGGCGCGGGCGCCGGAGTCGTCGCCGGCGAGGACGACGGTGCGGGGGCCCAGGTCGAGGGTCGTCAGGACACCGGGCTCGCGCCAGGAGCCGACCCGGCCGAGCATCAAGGCGTCGGGGTCGCGGTCGAGCGACCAGTCGACCGACTCGACCAACGGCTCGTCGAGCTCGAGGTTCAGGTGGCCTGGCGCGTCGGGCCGGGCGACGCCGAGCAGACCCTTCACGCGGTCCGTGTACGCGACCCCCGGGAAGATGCCCGGCTGCACCGTGGTCTGGTTGGCGCCCGTGCCCCGCAGCCTCGCCGGACGGTCGGCGGTCACGGCCAGCACCCCCACGCCGGCGTGCAGCGCCTCGAGCATCGCCGGATGCAGGTTCGCCACCGCAGTGCCGGAGGTGGTCACCACGGGCACCACGCGGTGCGACGTCCTCGCGAGGCCGAGGGCGAGGAAGCCTGCCTCGCGCTCGTCTACCCGCACGTGCAGGCGGATGCGTCCCGCCTGCTCGGCTGCGTGGAACGCGAGTGCCAGGGGCGCCGACCTCGAGCCGGGCGCCAGGACGACGTCGGTGACGTGGTGGCCGAGCAGGGCGTGCAACAACCTGCGCGCCACGCCGATCGACCGTTGCTCGCTCATCGCGCGACCGCCGCGCGGCGCAGGGCGTCGACACGCTCGAACCTGGCACGCCAGGCGGCGTCGGTCGCGGCGTCGGCGGCGACGTCGGCCAGCGCCGCCTCCTCGACGTCGACCGTGCGCACGGGGAGCCAGCCGTCGACAGGATCCAGCGGGCTGCTCGTGACGTCGCCGTCGAGCAGCGACGTGGTGCCGAGGCCGCACGCGTACGGCAGCTCGGGCAGCGCCGCCGCGAGCGCGACGCCCGCGGCCAGGCCCACCGACGACTCGACGGCGCTCGAGACGACGACGGGCAGGCCGATCTCCTCGGCCACGCGCAGGCACGCGCGCACCCCGCCCAGCGGCTGCACCTTGAGCACGGCGACGTCGGCGGCCTCCAGGTCGCGGACACGGTAGGGGTCGGCGGCGCGACGGATCGACTCGTCGGCGGCCACGGGCACGTCGACCCTGCGGCGGACCAGCGCGAGCTCCTCCACCGAGGCGCACGGCTGCTCGACGTACTCGAGCGTGCCGACGGCATCCAGGGCCTTCACGGCCGCGACCGCGTCGTCGACGGACCACCCGCCGTTGGCGTCGACCCGCACCCGACCCCCGCTGCCCAGGACGTCGCGGACCGCCTCGACGCGTGCGACGTCGTCGGCGAGCGTCTGGCCCCGCTCGGCCACCTTGACCTTGGCGGTCGAGGCACCCGACGTCCGCACGATCTGCGCGGCCTGCTCGGGTCCCACGGCGGGCACGGTCGCGTTCACGGGCACGCGGTCGCGGACGGGCTCGGGCCAGCCGTCGTGGGCGGCCTCGAGCGCGGCCCGCAGCCACGGCACGCACTCCTCGTCGTCGTAGTCGAGGAACGGGCTGAACTCGCCCCAGCCGGCGGCGCCGCGCATCAGCAGGCCCTCGCGTCGGTGGATGCCACGGAACCGGACGGGCATCCCGATCGCGAACGTGTGCACCTGCCGAGGGTAGCGGCGCGGCAGCGTCGGGGCCCGCGGGTGAGGTCGCGCACAACCACCCCGAGCCGCACTGCGACGTCAGGTGCGCCGTGCAACGGTGGACACATGTCGACCATCGCCATCGTCGGGGGCCACGGCCAGATCGCCCTCCACCTCATCGAGCAGCTCCGCGCACGCGACCACGACGTCGTCGCGCTCATCCGCAACGACGCGCACACGAGCGACGTCGAGCAGCGGGGGGCCACGGCGCGCCGGCTCGACATCGAGCAGCAGGACGCCGACGCGTTCGCGTCCGTGTTCGACGGCTGCGACGCGGTCGTCTTCGCCGCCGGCGGCGGACCCGACGGCAACATCAGCCGCAAGCGCGCCGTCGACCTCGAGGGCTCGCTGAAGTCGATCGAGGGCGCAAGGATCGCGGGCGTCCGACGCTTCGTGCAGGTCTCCGCGATCGGCGTCGACCTGCCGCTGCCCGAGGACACCGACGACGTGTGGCGCGCCTACGTCGAGGCCAAGCGCGACGCCGACGTCGCGCTGCGCGAGAGCGGCCTGGACTGGACGATCATCCGCCCGGGCCGGCTGACCGACGACCCCGCGCGGGGCAGCGTGACGCTCGGCGACTCCGTGGCTCGCGGCGAGGTCCCGCGCGCCGACGTCGCCGCCGTGATCGCCGAGGTCCTCCACACCGGCGCCGGCATCGGCCGTCAGTGGGACCTCGTGACCGGCGAGACGCCCCTCGACGAGGCCGTCGCCTCCGCCTGACCCCCTCCCCCTTTGGGTTGGGCCCCACCCAAAGACTGACTCCCCCACGCAGCGCTGCGTGGGGGAGTTCCCTTTGCGTTGGGGGGGGGATCATCCTGTGCCGCGTGCCGCGTGCCGCGTGCGTGGCGTCGCACCGGGCCCAACGCTGCGACGACGAGCTCTGGACGCCCTCCAGAGGTCGTCTCCCCCACTCAAAGGGTTCGTCCCACCCCAGCGCTGGGGTGGGACATCACCCTTTAGGTGGGGCCCAACCCAAAGGGGCGGGAAGGGTGGGGTCGGAAGAGGCGGCGGACGGCGAGGCGGTCGACCTTGCCGTTCGGGAGGAGGGGGACGGTGTCGACGAGGGTGACGTCGCGCGGCGCCCAGCGGCGCGGCAGTCCCTGCTCCTCGAGCGCGTCGCGCAGACGGTCGGCGGCCACCGCGTCGAGGCAGGTGGCGTCGGCCGGGACCACCACGGCCACCACCCGCGTGCCCCACTCGTCGTCGGGCACGCCCGCGACGGCCGCGTCGTGCACCTCCGGCAGCGCGCGCAGCGCCCGCTCGACCGCGGGCAGCGGCACGTTCACGCCGCCGCTCACGACGACGTCGTCGGCCCGACCGACGACGCTGAGCACGCCCGCGGCGTCGACGCTGCCGAGGTCGGCGGTGTCGAACCACTCGTCGGTGCGCGCGACGTCGCCGTAGCCGTCGAACAGCACCGGTCCCGCCAGCTGCACGCGACCCACGCCGTCGCGCGCGTCGGCCACCCGCACGCGGACGCCGTCGAGCGGGACGCCGTCGTACACGCATCCTCCGCTCGTCTCGCTCATCCCGTAGGTGCGCACGACCCGCACACCCGCCGACGTCGCCTGCTCGCGCAGCGTCGGGTCGAGCGCGGCACCGCCCACCAGCACCGCGTCGAGCGCCGCGAGCACGTCGAGCCGGCCCGCCGACGCCAGGCGGTGCAGCTGGGTGGGCACGAGGGACGCGTAGGTGCGGGGCGCGTCGAGCTCGCGCAGCGCGTCGACGAGGTCGTCGTGGTCGTCGAGGAGCACCGGCTCCTGCTCCGCGAGGAGGGAGCGCACCAGCACCTGCAGGCCACCCACGCCGGTCACGGGCAGCGCCAGCAGCCACTGGCCGGGCCCGCCGAGACGTGCGTGCGTGGCGTGCGCCGACGCCAGCACCGCGCCCCGCGACAGGCGCACGTCCTTCGGCTCGCCCGTGCTGCCCGACGTGCGCACGACGAGCGGCTCGACGTCGTCGCCGGCCACCCACGGACGCAGCAGGTCGAGCACGTCGCGCGCCGAGCCCGACACCGGGCGCAGCGACGCCGCCGCGGTCAGGAGCCCGGCTCCCACTCCTCGGACTCCGGCTCCTCGTCGAGCGGGTCGCGCACCGGACGCGACTGGTAGAGCGCCGCGGCACCCGTCACGAGGGCCCCGAACCCGGCGGCGAGCGGCAGCCAGCCGCCGTCGGACGTCACCGCGAGCCACACGAAGATGCCCGTCAGCAGCACGAGGACGAACGGGAACGGCGGCTGCGTCATCCCCCCACCCTAGGCGCTGGCACACTGTCCGCTGAACCCTAGGAGCATCGTGAACGACCGCAGCAGCGCGACCCTCTCGCAGTGGGTCGAGGGGGCCCGTCCCCGCACCCTTCCCGCCGCCGTCGCCCCCGTGCTGGCCGGCACCGGCGTGGCGGCGTACGTGGCCGACGTGGTCTGGGGCAAGGCGCTGCTCGCCCTCGGCGTGTCCCTCGCGCTGCAGATCGGCGTGAACTACGCCAACGACTACTCCGACGGCATCCGCGGCACCGACGACGACCGCGTCGGTCCGCTGCGGCTGGTCGGGTCGGGGCTGGCCCGGCCCTCGGCGGTCAAGGCCGCCGCGCTCGGCTTCCTCGGCCTCGGCGCGCTGCTGGGCCTGGCCCTCGCGGCCACGACGACGTGGTGGCTGCTGCTCGTCGGCGTCGCCGCCCTCGGCGCGGCCTGGACCTACACGGGCGGCCCGAACCCCTACGGCTACCGTGCGCTCGGCGAGGTGAGCGTCTTCCTGTTCTTCGGGCTGGTCGCCGTCCTCGGCACGGTCTACGTGCAGGTCGAGGGGCTGCCGTGGGAGGCCTGGGCGGCAGCCGCCGGCGTCGGCGCGCTCGCCTGCGCGATCCTCGTCGCCAACAACCTGCGCGACATCCCCACCGACGTCGAGGCGGGCAAGCGGACGCTCGCCGTCGTGCTCGGCGACGCCCGCTCGCGCCAGTTCTACGCGGCACTCGTCGGGCTCAGCGCCGTGCTCGCCGTCGCGCTGGCCGTCGGCGCCACTCCCTGGGCCCTGCTCGCCCTGCCCGGCCTGCTGCCCGCCGCCCCCGCACTGCGGGCCGTGCTCTCGGGTGCCGGCGGACCGGCGCTCGTCCCCGTCCTCAAGGCCACCGGCGTCGCCGAGCTGCTCTGGTCGGCCGGCCTCGCCCTCGGGCTCGTCCTCGGCCGATGACCTCCGACCGGGGCAGGCTCGTGGTGGGCGTCGTCTCCGACACCCACGCCCCCAGGTTCTGGAAGGGCATGCCCGAGCGGGTGGCCGAGGAGCTGCGCGACGTCGACCTCGTCCTGCACGCGGGCGACGTCTGCCGGCCGTCCGTGCTCGACGAGCTCGCGACCCTCGCGCCGGTGCACGTCGTGCTGGGCAACAACGACGGGGCCGACGTCGCGGCGTGGGGCGCGCCGGAGACCCTCGAGCTCGACCTCGCGGGCGTGCGGGTCGCGATGATCCACGACGCCGGCCAGAAGCAGGGTCGCGTCCGGCGGATGCGGCGACGCTTCCCCGACGCCGACGTCGTCGTGTTCGGGCACTCGCACATCCCGTGGGACGAGACCGACGAGGCCGGGCCCCGCATCCTCAACCCCGGCTCGCCGACCGACAAGCGACGTCAGCCGCACGGCACCGTCGGCCGACTGGTGCTCGCCGACGGGGCCGTCGAGTCGTGGACGCTGGTCGAGGTCAGCTGACCGTGCTCACACGACGTCCGGCAGCAGCCCGGTCGCGTCGTACTCGGCCAGCCGCTGCGTCCACGGCGCGAGGTCGATGCCGCGCTGGGCCAGCCACGCGTCGTCGTAGTAGCTGCTGAGGTAGCGCTCCCCCGCGTCGCACAGCAGGGTGACGATGCTCCCGCTCTCTCCCGCGGCCCGCATGCGTGTCGCGACGGTCAGCGACGCCCACACGTTCGTGCCGGTCGAGCCACCCACCAGACGGCCCAGCCGGTCGCTCGTCCAGCGCATGGTCGCGATCGACGCCGCGTCGGGCACGCGCAGCATGTCGTCGATGACACCGCCGACGAACGACGGCTCGACCCGCGGCCGACCGATGCCCTCGATCCGCGACGACACCCCGGTGACGACGTCGGACGTGTCCTGCTCCCAGCCGTCGAGGAACGCCGAGTTCTCGGGGTCGGCGACGAGCAGCGACGTGGGGTGGCGGCGGTAGCGCAGGTAGCGGCCGATGGTCGCGGACGTGCCGCCCGTGCCGGCGCTGACGACCACCCAGGCGGGCACCGGGTGCCGCTCGGCCGACATCTGCTCGAAGATCGACTCCGCGATGTTGTTGTTGCCACGCCAGTCGGTCGCCCGCTCGGCGTACGTGAACTGGTCCATGTAGTGGCCGTCGCACTCCTCGGCCACCCGGCGCGCCTCGTCGTACACGTCGGCCGCGTTCTCGACGAAGTGGCAGCGTCCGCCGTACCACTCGATGAGCGCGACCTTCTCCGCGCTCGTCGCGGCCGGCATGACGGCGACGAACCGGAGACCGACGAGGCGGGCGAAGTAGGCCTCGCTGACGGCCGTCGACCCGCTCGAGGCCTCCACCACCGTCGAGCCCGGCCCGATCCACCCGTTGCACAGGGCGTGCAGGAACAGCGACCGCGCGAGCCGGTGCTTGAGGCTGCCGGTGGGGTGCACCGACTCGTCCTTCAGGTACAGGTCGACGTCGGGGGTGGCGACGGGCAGCGCGTGCAGGTGCGTGTCGGCGCTGCGGTTGGCGTCGGCCTCGACGCGACGGATCGCCTCGTCGATCCAGGCGCGGACCTCAGTCGACGTCTTCGGCACTGCGGGACTCCTCGATGCGCGACGTCATGCGCTCGGCGCGTTCCTGCAGCTGGAGCGCGACCTGCTCACGCATGCCGGCGAGCAGGAAGATCGAGATGACGGAGGAGATGATCATGGCGGCGAGCAGCACGAGCAGGTTGGTGAGCTCGTCGAACTCCAGGAAGGTGCGCCCGACGCCCCACAGCAGCAGGTAGGTGACGGCCAGGACGCTGAGCCGCGCGAGCGTGTACCTCCAGAACGCCTTCATGCGTCGAGCCTAGTCGGCGCCGAGAAGCCCCTCGTCGGCACCCGTTGCAGGCCTGCGACGGTCGTCGCCGCGGCGGCGACGCTCGGGCGGCGCGGGTTGAGGGCCGCAGGTACGGTGGCGCCATGGGGAAGGCACTGATCGCGATCGTCGCCGTCGTGCTGCTCGTGTACGCCTTCTTCGACCTCCTGGCCACGCCGCGCCAGCAGGTCCGCGGGCTGCCGAAGCCCGCCTGGTTCGTCGTCATCCTGCTGCCGTTCGTCGGCCCCCTCGCGTGGATGTTCCTCGGCACGCAGTCGCGCAAGGGTCGCCCCCCGCGCGACTCCGGCTACGGCTGGCCCGGCGGCCGTCCCCCCACCCGCGGCCCCGACGACGACCCCGACTACCTCCGCGGCCTCTAGCGCCAGCCAGCAACTTTTGGACAGTTGCGGGGCGCTCAGGCGGCGCTCCGACCCCCTGAAGTGTCCAGAACGGCGGGGCGGGTGAACCACCTGAGCCACTGGACGCTCGTGACCGGACGAGGGCCCGTGTACCCGCGAGCGACGAGGGCGGCGTGGACGCGCCACGGCACCTGCCTCGGCGCGGCGAGGTCCGCCGCAGCCACGACGATGATGCGGTAGCCCAGCGCCTCGAGCGCCTCACGACGTCGCCGGTCGCGTGCCCACTGCGCGCGGTCGGTCTCGTGGTGGCGCCCGTCGTACTCGACCACGACCTTCCACCGCGGGTACAGCAGGTCGACGCGAGCGACGAACCGACCGCGCTCGTCGAGGACGTCGACGTTCACCTGCGGCTCCGGCAGACGTGCGAACACCAGCATGAGCCGCAGCAGCGTCTCCATCGGCGACTCCGACCCCTCTCGCACCATGGTCATGGCCCGGCGCGTCCGCGTCACGCCGTGCAGGTGCTGCGCGTGGCAGAACGACTCGAGCCCCTCGCGCGTGCACGACGTCGCACGCAGGAGGTGCTCGGCCACCTGGACGAGCGTCACCAACCCGAGACGGGTGCCGCAGTCGACGAAGGTGCGCTCCGGCCGGGTGACGGGGATCCCCGCCACGGTCGTGCTGGGGATCGCGTGCAGACGACGGTGGAGCACGACCCCCGGCAGCCTCGACCGGAGCGCGGTCCGAGTGGAGAGGTCCACGTCGTCACCGCCGGTGTCGTAGCCCCACACCCTCAGGGCGGTCAGGTGACTGACGACGCAGTCGGCCGGCAGCACGAGCAGCGCCGCGACGATCCTGACCCGCCAGGTGAGAAGGACGTCGGACCGCACGTAGACGCCGCGGTGCAGGCGTCGGAACCGTGACCCTCTCAGGACGTCGCGGCTGACACCACGGGCCTGCGCCTCGCGCAGCGTGAACGGTCGATCGCGTGGAAGATCCATGCCCCGACGCTGGCCCTGCCCGCCCGTCCGAGCAACCTACCCCTGTGGACGGCCGACGCGACTCCTCGTCGTGGACACTTGCGGGGCATTCCGACCTCACACACCGCCCCGCAAGTGTCCACAACGCGGGGAGGGCAGGAGGGGCGGCGGACTACTTCGCGTAGGAGTGGAGGCCGGAGCCGAAGAGGTTGACGATGTAGTAGCTGGTGACGAAGGTGGCGAAGCCGACGATCGCGATCATCGCGGCGCGCTTGCCCTTCCAGCCGGCGGTGGCGCGGGCGTGGAGGTAGCCGGCGTAGACGACCCAGGTGATGAAGGCCCAGACCTCCTTCGGGTCCCAGCCCCAGTAGCGGCCCCACGCGTAGTGCGCCCAGATCGGGCCGGCGATGAGGGCGCCGAAGGTCCACAGCGGGAAGCCGACGGCGATCACGCGGTAGGCCAACCGGTCCATGACCGCCGCCGACGGGAAGCGCGACAGACGCGGTCCGACCGTGCCGTTGTCCTCCGCCCGCTGACGCACCAGGTACATGACCGACGCCGCCGTGCCGAGCAGGAAGAACGCACCCGCGATCATCACCGCCGCCACGTGGATGACGAGCCAGTAGGAGTGCAGCGCCGGCACGAGCGGACCCGGCTCGACGTACGTCGAGACCGCCAGGCCCAGCACCGCCAGCGCGAACCCGGTGACGATGCCACCGACCCACTCGATCGGCGACACGCGCGCGACGACGACGTACACGAGCAGCGCGATGAACGCGCCGCCCACGCCGAACTCGTACATGTTGCCCCACGGCACACGCTGCGACGCGAGACCACGGGTGACCATCGCGAGCCCGAGCACGACGGTGCCCAGCACGGTCAGCGAGTACGCGACGGAGCGCAGGACGTCGGAGCGGCTCGCCGACTCCTGCTCGACCGGCTCCGCGGGGACGCCGCCGGCGCCGACCGCGACCGGCTGCTCCTCCTTGACGACCTGACGGGCGAAGCCCCACTCGGCCACGTACGCGAGGAACGCCAGCGCCACGACGATCATGCCGGAGGTGACGGCAAAGTTCGACACCTGCGTGTAGTCGGCGAGGTTCATCGGGGCTCCTTCTCCGGGTCGTCCGGTGGGTCGCCGAGGCCGCTGCGCAGCTGCGCCAGCAGGTCCTCGAGGCTCGTGCCGAGGTCGTCGCGCGGCACGCGGTCGAGGGCGGCGACCTCCACCACGGTACGCGAACCCACCCGACGTGCACGGACCCAGGTGCGCCGCGGCCGCACGGCCAGCGACAGCACGAGCCCGACGATGCCGATGCTGATGCCGCCGAGCGGCAGCCAGACGAGCGGCGTCGACGCGATCTGGAACCGAGCGAACAGCGTCAGGTCGGTGAACTCGATCGTGCCGCCGTCCGGGAGGTCGGCCTCCTGCCCCGGACTCAGGCTCACCCGGAAGTTCGAGCCGTCGGCGTTCTTGTACTGCTCGAGCTTGTCCTGGTCGAGGACGTACACCGACTGCGGCAGCCCGTCGTCGACCCCGAGGTCGCCATGGAAGACGAACAGGCCGAGCAGCGGGTTGACGGCACCCGGGAACGCCGACACCGACGCCTCCTCGGTGCCGTTCGAGACCGCCGTGGGCAGGAAGAACCCCTGGAAGCCGAGCTGCTCGGGACGCGCGTCGGGCACCTTGATGACGCCGTTCGACGTGTACGTGCCGTCGGCCGGCAGGAACGGCACCGCACCGTCGAACACGACGTCGCCCTTCGCGTCGGTGATCTTCACGACCGGCGCGTAGCCCTGCCCGACGAGGAAGACCGACGTGCCCCCCACGTTCAACGGATGGTTCACGCGGATCTCGTACGGCTTCTCGCGGCCGTCGACGCCCTCGCGGTACGTGCCCGACGCCTCGAACAGGCGCGGCGCCCCCCGCTGCGGACCCGTCGTCCAGAAGCGGGCCACCATCTTGTCGAGCTGCAGCGAGAAGGGCGGCAGGTCGTTCGTGTCGAACAGCGCACCCGACGCGAACTCGTCGTACTGCGTGAGGACGTTGGCGAAGCCCTCCCCCTGCGTGACGATCGCGGCACCGCGGTAGCCCCACAGCGCACCGGCGGCCACCCCCACCAGCACCGCCACGATGCTCGTGTGGAAGACCAGGTTGCCGAGCTCGCGCAGGTAGCCGCGCTCGGCCCGCACCTCGCCTGTGCTTGTTGCCGCCCCCCGCCCGGCACCCCCGCCGGCGCTCTCTGCCGCCCCCGGCCCGGCACCCCCGCCGGTGCTTGATGCCGCCTCGTCGCGGACCACGTCGACACGGCTCGGCAGGAGCCGCGGACCGCGCAGCGCACCGCGCGCGACGGCCAGCACCTCCTCGACGTCGGCGTCGGTCTCGAAGGTGGCCGACGCCGGCAGCCGGTCGAAGTTGCGGGGGGCCCGCGGCGGACGCGCGCGCACCGACCTCAGGTAGACCTTCGTGCGCGGCAGGATGCAGCCGATGAGCGAGACCATCAGCAGCACGTACACCGCGCTGAACCACGGCGACGTGTACGTGTGGAAGACGCCGAGCCGCTCCAGCCACGGCGAGAGGTCGGGGTGACGGGCCTGGAACGCCTCGACCGCGCGGGCGTCGACACCACGCTGCGGCACGACCGAGCCGGGGACCGCCGCGATGGCGAGCAGCAGCAGGAGCAGGAGCGCCGTGCGCATCGACGTCAGCTGGCGCCACGCCCACCGCAGCGTCTCGACCGGTCCGAGCGCCGGGGCGAGCTCCGCGGGCGCGCGGTCCTTGCGGGAGCGGGCCATCAGATCGCCGCCCCGTAGCCGCCGGCCCACGTCTGGAGCTGCACGACGACCGCGTCCCACACGCCCGTGACGAGCAGGACGCCGACGACGACGAGCAGGCCGCCACCGACCCGCTGGAGGGTCTGCTGGTGCCGGCGGGCCCAGCGGACGGCGTGCATGAACCGGCCGAAGCCGAGCGCCGCGAGCACGAACGGGACGCCGAGCCCGAGGCAGTACACGAAGGTCAGGAACGCACCCCGCTCGAGCGTGCCGGAGTTGTTCGCGAGGGTGAGCACCGCGCCCAGCGTCGGGCCGATGCAGGGCAGCCAGCCGAGGCCGAAGAACAGCCCGAGCAGTGGCGCGACCGCGACCCCCACCGCGGGCACCGCGTGCACGCGCACGTCGCGCTGCAGGATGGGCAGCACGCCGCTGAAGACGAGTCCGAGCACGATCACCACGATGCCCAGCACCACCGACATGGCACGGCGGTAGTCGTAGAGCTCCTGCCCGAGCGCCCCGAACAGGGCCCCGCCGGTCACGAAGACCACCGTGAAGCCGAGGACGAAGAGCACCGACCCGAGCAGCAGCCTCGACCGACCCTTCGTCTCGAGGTCCTGCACGCCGACGCCGCTGACGTAGGAGAGGTAGCCGGGCAGCAGGGGCAGCACGCACGGGGAGAAGAACGACACGAGGCCCGCCAGCACGGCGATCGGCACGGCCAGCAGCAGCGACCCCGACAGGACGGTGTCGGCGAACCAGTCGGTCACGAGGTGCTCGCCAGGACGTCGTCGAGGACGCCGGACAGCGTCGAGGCGCGCAGCTCGGGGTCGATGACGCGGGCGGCCACCCGGCCCTTCGCGTCGATCACCCACGTGGTGGGGATGGCCTGCGACGGGAGGCTGTCGGCGAAGCCGAGCTGCTGGCGGCCGTCGGAGTCGACGATGCTCGGGTAGGTCGTGCCGATCCGCTCCTCGAAGGCCCGCGCGGCAGCGGTCTGGTCGCGCACGTTCAGGCCCAGGAACTGCACGCCGCGGTCGGCGTACTGCTGGGCCACCTCCTCCAGCACCGGCGCCTCCTTGCGGCACGGCGGGCACCAGGAGCCCCACACGTTGACGACGAGGGTCTTGCCGGCGAAGTCGGCCGAGCTGATGCGCTTGCCCTCGAGGTCCTCGCCCTCCAGCACCGGCGCGTCGGTGCGGTCCTCGACGGGGACCGACGTGACGAAGCGGCTGGCGCTGACGTAGCCGCCGGTGGAGCCCTCCGTGCCGCGACCGGAGCACGCCGCGAGCACGACGAGAGCCAGGGCGAGGACGACGGCGGCGCCGCGGCGGCGCGAGGAACGACTCACGGCTCAGGCGCCCCCGACGAACTTCTTGCCGGCCTTCAGGGCGTCGGGCAGGAGGTCGCCGGCCGGCTCGGCGTACGTGAAGCCGACGTAGCGGTCGCCGTCGAAGGTCAGGCTGGTCAGGCTGGCGAGCGAGCACTGGCGGGTGCGCGGGTCGTGCACGAACGACTTCTTCTCGTAGGCCTGGCGCGCGATCCACACGGGGAGCTGGTGGGACACGATGACGGCCTCGTGCCCGCGGGCGGCGTCGCGGGCGTCGGCGACGGCAGCCTGCATGCGCGCGGCGATCTCGCGGTACGGCTCGCCCCACGACGGGCGGAACGGGTTGCGCAGCAGCCACCAGTTCTTGGGGTGCAGGAGCGCCTTCGGCTCGGCACCGACCGTGCGGCCCTCGAAGAGGTTGTCGGCCTCGATGACGCGGTCGTCGGTCGTGACCGGCGCCTCGAGCAGCTTGGCCAGCGGGGCCACGGTCTGCTGGGCGCGCTCGAGCGGCGAGGAGACGAGGTGCACGATCTCGTTCGTCGACAGGTGGTCGGCGGCGCGCTCGGCCATCTGGTGCCCGAGGTCGGACAGGTAGAACTCCGGGAGCCGTCCGTAGAGGACGCCCTGCGGGTTGTGCACCTCGCCGTGGCGCATCAGGTGGACGATGGTGCGTTCGCTCATGGGGGTTTCCTCGCGGTGGACGGTGTGCCGTCGGGCTCGGTCAGGCCGGGGTGGCCGCTGCAGCGGCACGCGCCGCGGCGGGCAGGGCCTCGGCCATCCTAGTGAGTGCCTCGTCGTCGTGAGCCGCCGAGACGAACCAGGACTCGTAGGCGCTCGGCGGCAGGTACACGCCGGCGTCGAGCATGGCGTGGAAGAAGGCGGTGTAGCGGTGCGTCTCCTGGCGCTGCACGCCGGCGAAGTCGTGCACGGGCTCGGTCAGGCCCCACACGACGCTGAACATGCTGCCGACGTTCTGCACGACGTGCGGCACGCCCGCGTCGTCGAGCGCCGACGACACGAGCGCCCGGGCCTGGGCGGACCAGTCGTCGAGGCGGGCGTAGGCCGCGTCGTCGGCGAGGCGCAGCGTGGTGAGCCCCGCGGTGGTGGCGATCGGGTTCCCCGACAGCGTGCCGGCCTGGTAGACCGGCCCCTCCGGCGCCAGGTGGCCCATCACGTCGGCACGGCCGCCGAAGGCCGCGGCGGGGAAGCCGCCGCCCATCACCTTGCCGAAGGTGACCAGGTCGGGGCGCCAGCCCTCGGCCCTGCCGTCCAGGCCCCACTGGCCCTCGCGGGTGACGCGGAAGCCGGTCATCACCTCGTC
>LUMV01000002.1_pt1 | contig 137540 bp, 128 predicted proteins | sample 729731 | NCBI WGS metagenome assembly LUMV01 (sample SAMN03860301, study PRJNA289734) | marine metagenome | biome: seawater column; feature: ocean; material: water; isolation source: Red Sea water column Station 192 - depth 200m | place: Saudi Arabia: Red Sea | collected 2011-10-15 | depth 200 m
GCGGTTGGTCACCTGCCCCTCGGACAGGCCCATCGCCTGGCCGATCTCGAGCGCGATCGCCGACCGCTCGACGAGCCGCACCATCGGCGACTCGATGCCGGCGGTGCGCACCAGCTCGGCGTCGCGGAACCGCAGCATCGCGACCAGCTCGGCCGCCTCGGCCTGCGCGCGCTCACGGCCGAGGGAGGTGAGTCTCTCGAGCACGCCCGCGTTGCCGTTCCCGTCCATGTCTCCAACCTAGGGACACCCTCCGACACCCCCCTTCGGCCCGGATCCGCCCTGTGGATCAGCCGTAGAGCGGGGGCCGGGACCCGCGAGACGCCCGGACGGTCGTGAGCCCCTCAGCGTCGAGCAGGCGGGTGATCGCCTCCTCCGACGCACCGACGCCGGCGAAGTGCGCGTCGACGTCGAAGGCGACGCACCACGTGCGGTCGGCGGGCCACGCGAACGCGGGCGGGAAGGCCCGACCGTGCGGCTCGACAGCGTCCGCCTCCCACCGAGCCCAGTCGCCGACCGTGCCCCGGGCGAGCACGTACTGGCGCAGCCCGACGAGGTCGAACCGTGGCGTCGCCGGCAGCGCGGGCCGGTAGGGGTACCCGCCCCAGAGCAGGAAGCGGAGGTCGTCCGACGACGAGCCGAGCACGTCGACGATGCCCGTGACGAGCTCGACGTCGCTCGGTGCCCCGTCGAGCACCTCGTCGGCCAGCTCGGCCTCGGGCTGCCGGTCGTACGCGGGGTCGGGCAGCTGGAGCACGCGGGCGTAGGCCTCGAACCCCGTCGGGCCCAACCACAGGGTCGCGTCGGTGTCGGCGGTCCCGGCAGGCACGAGCCAGGCAGCCTCGCGCACCTCTTCGATGAGCTCCAGTGTCACGTCGCTCCTCCTTCGCTCGTCGCACCACGGGTCAGTCGGGAAGGGTAGGCGACCGGTCGGGGAACGAAGCACGCGTGACCCCGGTCACCGCCCCTTGCGTAGTTGAGGCTCACCTAAGTTAGTGTGTCCTACGGCCTACGAGAGGACGTCCCATGACCCTGCGCCCCCGCTTCACCCTGCTGGCCGCCGCGGCAGCACTCCTGCTGGCCGGCTGTGGCCTCGGCACCGAGAGCGGAGAGGCGTCGGGCGAGAACGCCTGGACGTACACCTCCGGCGACGGCAAGACGTACACGGCCGAGGAGGTGCCGACGCGGATCATCGCGCAGGGCGAGTCCGCCGCGGCGCTCATCGCGCACGGCATCCGGCCCGTCGGCATCTTCCTCAGCCAGCCCCTGGAGGACACCAAGTCGCTGCAGGGCCTCGACCTCGACGGCATCGAGATCATCGGCGAGACGTGGGGCAAGATCGACGCCGAGAAGGCCGCGTCCCTCGAGCCCGACCTCATCGTCAGCGGCTACTGGACCACCGAGAAGGCGTACGGCGGCCTCGAGAACGGTGTCGAGGAGTCGAGCAAGAAGGTCGCGAAGCTCGCGCCCGTGGTCGGCCCGGTCGCAGACCAGTCCGTCGAGAAGATGCTCGACGGCTTCGAGGAGCTCTCCGGGTCCCTCGGCGCCGACCTCGACTCCGCGGAGATCGTGTCCGACAAGGAGGCCTTCGAGCAGGCGCGCGAACGGTTCAAGACGACGGTCGCCGAGGCCGACGGCCTCACCGCGATGGGCGTCTCCCCGGCCGACGACATCCTGTACGTGGCCGTGCCGAAGCACTCGGCCGAGCTGGCCGACTTCGCCCGCTACGGTCTCGACATCGTCGTGCCCGACTCCCCGGACCCCGACTTCTCCTACTGGGAGAACCTCTCGTGGGAGAACGCCGACAAGTACCAGCCCGACCTGGTCCTCATGGACGACCGCACGCTCGAGCAGAGCACCAAGACCGCCGAGAAGCAGCCGACGTGGCGCAAGATCAAGGCCGTCGAGGCCGGCGCGGTCACCCCGTGGCCCGCCTACTGGATCAGCACCTACCGCGACTACGCCGAGCAGCTCGACCAGCTCAGCGACGCCGTCGAGAAGGCCGACCCGGACCTCACGTGACCGCCACCGTCCAGCGCCCGCAGCCCGTCGAGGCGCCCGCCCCGCGGCACCGCTCCACCGTGGGGCTGGGGCTCGGCGCCCTCCTGCTCCTCGGCGCGCTCGCCGTCGTGATGTTCGTCAGCATCACGATCGGCGCGCGCGGCGTCGGGCTGCACACGATCTGGACCGCGTTCACCGACTACGACCCGTCGTCCGCGGAGCAGACGGTCATCCGCGAGCTGCGCGTGCCCCGGACGCTGCTGGGCCTGCTGGTCGGCGCCGGCCTCGGGCTCGCTGGAGCACTCCTGCAGGGCGTCACCCGCAACCCGCTCGCCGATCCCGGGATCATGGGCATCAACATGGGTGCCGCAGCCGGCATCGTCGTCGCGGTCATGCTGTTCGACGGGCTCAGCCAGTCGACGTCGGTGTGGGTCGGGTTCGCCGGGGCGGGCATCGCGACCGTCGTGGTCTATGGCGTGGCCTCGTTCGGACGCGAGGGGGCGACGCCGGTCAAGCTGGCCCTCGCCGGTGCCGCGGTCAGTGCGTCGCTGTACTCCGTCACCACGGGCGTCACCATGACCGACCTGCAGGCGCTGAACGAGCTGCGCTTCTGGCAGGTCGGCTCGCTCAGCGGACGCTACCTGCCGGTGCTGTCGCAGACGTGGCCGTTCCTGGTCGCCGGCATCGCCGTGGCCCTGCTGCTGGGTCGTTCGCTCAACGGGCTCGCGCTCGGCGACGACCTCGCCGTCGCCCTCGGCCAGCGGGTGCGCCTGACCCGCGTGGTCGTGTTCGTGACCGTCGCCCTGCTCGGGGGCGCCGCGACCGCCGCCTGCGGTCCGATCGTGTTCGTCGGCCTCGTCGTCCCGCACATCGCACGCGCCCTCTGCGGACCCGACTACCGCTGGATCCTCCCGTACACGTTCCTGCTGAGCCCGATCATCCTGCTCTGCGCCGACGTGCTCGGTCGGGTGCTCGACAGCCCCAGCGAGCTGCAGGTGGGCGTGGTGCTCGGCGTGGTCGGTGCGCCGGCCTTCATCCTGCTGGTCCGACGCAAGGACCTGGCGCAGCTGTGAGCACCCTCGAGACGCCCCTGCGTCGTGCCGTCCGCGCGCAGCGCCGCGCCCACCGCGCCCGCACCACGACCATCACGCTGGTGCTCGCCGCGGTCACCTTCGCCCTCTTCGTGGTCACGATGATGATCGGCAGCTTCGTCCTGTCGCCCTGGGAGGTCGTCGGTAGCGCGTTCCGGCTCACCGACGACCCGAGCGTCGACTTCATCGTCCTCGACCTGCGCCTGCCCACCGCGGCGACGGCCCTGGGCTCGGGCCTCGCGCTCGGCGTGGCGGGCCTGGTGTTCCAGCGTCTGCTCGCCAACCCGCTCGCCTCGCCCGACTTCGTCGGCATCTCCGGTGGTGCGAGCCTGTTCGCCGTCTCGGCGATCCTGTTCACCGGCTGGGGCGCCGTCGCGACGTCGGCCATGGCCCTGGTGGGCGCCCTGCTCGCCTCGATCGCCATCTACCTGCTCGCGTGGCGCGGCGGCATCACCGGCTACCGCTTCATCCTCGTCGGCATCGGCCTCTCCCAGCTGTTCACCGCGCTCACCGGCTACGTCATCGCCCGCGCCGACCTCACCGACGCGCGCGAGGCCATGACGTGGCTGGTGGGGTCCGTCGGCTCGGCCGGCCCGTTCGAGCTGCGCACCCTGCTCGTCGCCGTGGCCGTGCTCCTGCCCGTCGCCTTCGTCCTCTCGCGACGCCTCGGCGCGCTCGAGCTGGGCGACGACGCCGCGTCGGCGCTCGGCGTCCGGGTCGAGCGCTCGCGGCTCGGCCTCCTGGCGCTCTCGGTCGTGCTCGTCGCCCTCGCGACGGCCGCGGCCGGGCCGCTCTCGTTCGTTGCGCTCATCGCGGGGCCCATCGCCGTCCGGCTGGTCGGCAACGCCGCGAGCCTGCCGGCGGCCGCGTTCGTCGGCGCGATCATCGTGCTCACCGCCGACCTCGTCGCCCAACACGCCCTGCCCGTCTCGCTGCCGACGGGCGTCGTCACCGGTGCCGTCGGGGCGCCGTACCTCATCTGGCTCCTCGCCACCGTCAACCGGGAAGGACGCGGAGGATGACCGATCCCCGAACCGACGACCCCAGGATCCATGACCTCAGGGCTGAGGACCTCACCCTCGGCTACGCCGACACCGACGTCGTGTCGCACCTCGACGTCCAGGTGCCGCCCGGCCAGGTCACGGTGATCGTGGGCGCCAACGCCTGCGGCAAGTCGACGCTGCTGCGGGGGCTCGCGCGTCTGCTCAGGCCCCGCACCGGCACGGTCCTGCTCGACGGCACGTCGGTGCACGACCAGCGTCCGACCGACGTGGCGCGGGTCGTGGGCCTGCTGCCGCAGACCCCGGTCGCCCCCGACGGCATCACGGTGGCCGACCTGGTCGGTCGTGGACGCTACCCGCACCAGGGCTGGTTCCGGCGGTGGAGCCCGGAGGACGACGCGGCGGTGGCGCAGGCCCTGGAGGCCACCGGCACGGCCGACCTCGCCGACCGGCAGATCACGGCGCTGTCGGGCGGGCAGCGCCAGCGCGTCTGGGTGGCCATGGCGCTCGCGCAGGACACCGACCTGCTGCTGCTCGACGAGCCGACCACCTACCTCGACATCAACCACCAGGTGGAGCTGCTCGACCTGCTCACCGACCTGAACCGCGAGCACGGCAAGACCATCGCGATGGTCCTGCACGACCTCAACCTCGCCTTCCGCTACGCCGACCACATCATCGCCATGAAGCACGGCGCGATCGTCACGCAGGGACGTCCGGCCGACGTCATCGACGCCGACGTCGTCGAGGACGTGTTCGGGCTGGCCTGCCAGGTCGTCCCCGACCCGGTCAGCGGGACGCCGCTCGTGGTGCCGCGCAGCCGCCACCACGTGCGTGCGCTGACGTCGGAGGCGGAGTCGCCGGCGGCCGTCTGACGTTCGCCTGCACTCCACCCGATCGTCATGCGACGGGCCTAGCGTCGCGCGCATGCCCGGACTCCGTGAACGTCTCGCGCGGCGGATCTGGACTCCGCCGCCCCCGCCGCGCGACCCGGAGCTGGTCGAGCTCGACCGGCTGCGCGACGAGTGGACGCACGGGCCCGTGCGCGACGAGCGCATCAACGAGCACCTCGCGCTCGTCCTCGCGAAGTCCGGCGTCACGGGGGGTCGGGTCCTGGAGATCGGCGGCCGCGCTCACCCCCGCGACCGCGTGTTCGACGCCGAGCGCTTCGAGTACCTCAACCTCGACCTCGCCGAGACGGGCCCCGGCGTCATCCTCGGCGACATCACGCACTGCCCCGAGATCGAGGACGCCTCGTTCGACGTCGTGCTCAGCGTCGACGTGTTCGAGCACATCGACCGCCCCTGGCTCGCGGGCGAGGAGATCGTGCGGATCCTGCGGCCCGGCGGGCTCGTGTACACCTCGACCCTGTTCAGCTGGCGCTACCACCCGTGCCCGATCGACTACTGGCGCTACACGCCCGAGGCGCTGGAGTCGCTCATGCGGGGCACCGACACCCTCGACCTCGGCTTCGACACCACCGAGCGGCGGCGCGACGTGCGCAAGAAGGCCGCGGAGGACCCGATGCCGTACGACGCGCTGGGCGGCTGGCGCGAGAACGTCCGCGTCTTCCACGCGGGCGTCAAGCGCGGCTAGGCCTTGCCGGCCGCCTGGTCGATCCCCAGCCGGGAGTGACGGCGTCCGTACACGAAGTACAGGACGATGCCGAGCACCATCCACACCAGGAACCGCAGCCACGTCTCGACCGACAGGTTGACCATCAGCCACAGGCAGGCCGCGATGGACAGGACGGGGATCAGCGGCACGAGCGGCACGCGGAAGGCGCGGTCGAGCTCGGGTCGGGTGCGACGCAGGACGATGACGCCGGCCGAGACGACCACGAAGGCGAACAGGGTGCCGATCGAGACCAGCTTGCTGAGCTCGTCGAGCGGGACGAAGCCGGCGAGCACGGCCACGAACGCACCCGTGATGATCGTGATCTTGTAGGGCGTCCCGAAGCGGGGGTGCACCTTCGCGAGGCCCTGCGGCAGCAGGCCGTCGCGCGCCATCGCGAACAGCACGCGCGCCTGGCCGAGCATGAGCACGAGCACGACGGTGGTCAGGCCGGCGACGGCGCCGACGGAGATGATCTTGCTGGCCCACTCCAGGCCGTTGGCCGAGAAGGCGGCGGCGAGCGGCGCGCCCGTGTTCATGCGGTCGTCGCTGTACTTGAGCATGCCGGTGACGACGAACGCCACCGCGGCGTAGAGGACGGTGACGATCGCGAGGGACCCGATGATGCCGCGGGGCATGTCGCGCTGCGGGTTCTTGGTCTCCTCGGCCGACGTGGCGACGATGTCGAAGCCGATGAAGGCGAAGAACACGACCGACGCGGCGGCGATGATCCCGTAGATGCCGAAGACCGTCGGCTCGACGCCGAAGATCGACTGCAGCAGCGTCGAGTCGAGGCCGGAGCCGACGTTCTTCGGGTCGGCAGGCTGCGACGCGGGCACGAAGGGCGTGAGGTTCGCGGCCTTCACGAAGAACAGGCCGGCCACGATCACGAACAGCACGACGGCGACCTTGACCACCACGAGCACGCCGGTGAAGCGTCCCGACAGCTTGGTGCCGAAGACGGCGAGGGTCGTGAGTCCGACGACGATCGCGATGGCGGCGATGTCGGGCAGGGCGTCGCCGCCGGCGAGCCATGTCGGCAGGTCGAACAGCTCCTGCAGGTAGGCCGACCAGCCGCGCGACACGACGGCCGCCCCGAGGGCGAGCTCGAGCACGAGGTCCCACCCGATGATCCAGGCGATGAACTCGCCCAGGGTCGCGTAGGAGAACGTGTACGCGCTGCCCGCGACCGGGACGGTCGACGCGAACTCGGCGTAGCAGAGCGCCGCCAGGCCGCACACGACGCCGGCGATCACGAACGACAGCACGATGGCCGGACCGGCGTTGAGGTGCGCCTCCTGGCCGGTGAGCACGAAGATGCCCGTGCCGATCATGACGCCCACGCCGAAGACCGTGAGGTCCCAGGCCGAGAGGTCCTTCTTCAGGCGGTGGTCGGGCTCGTCGGTCTCGGCGATCGACCGTTCGACGGTCTTCGTGCGGAAGAGGCTCACCGAAGGATCGTGCACCCGCCCGGGGTGTGACGCAAATTTCCCGGTCCCGCGTCCCGCCCGTGTCGGCTCGCCTACGGGCGACGTCTGATGCCCTGGTGGGCCTTCGGCTCCTCGCCGCGCTCGAGCCGCTCCGCCGCCTGGGCGATGTTGCGCTGCATGGAGCCGAAGACGATGCCGTGGAACGGCCAGACGGCCCACCAGTACGCGTGGCCCAGCAGACCGCGCGGGTGGAAGAGCGCACGGTGGTGGAACGTGGTCGTGCCGCCCTCGGTGGAGCCGACCTGCAGCTCCAGCCAGGCCAGGCCCGGTACCCGCATCTCCGCCCGCAGCCGCAGGAACGTGCTGTCGTCGGTGGCCTCGACGCGCCAGAAGTCGAGCGCGTCGCCGACCACGAGGTCCTTCTGGTTGCGCCGACCGCGCCGCAGCCCCGGTCCGCCGACGAGCCGGTCCATGAGACCACGGATCCACCAGGCGAGCGGCCAGGAGTACCAGCCGTTGCGTCCGCCGATGCCCTCGATGATCGTCCAGAGCGATTCCGGCGACGCGTCGACCTCACGCGTCCGCTCGTCCTTGTACAGCGACCCGCCCGCCCAGTCGGGGTCCGACGGCAGAGGCTCCGACGGTGCGCCGGCGGTCGCGGCCGACGACCACCGGGTGGGTACGTCGAGCGTCTGGATCTTGGTGAGCGCCAGCTCGCAGGCCCGCTGGAAGCCGATCAGCCCCTCGGGTGGGTCGGGCACGTACTGCCTGATGTCGTCCTCGGCCGCGACGACGGTGTTCTTCAACGAGTCCACCAGCGGGCGGGCGATGCTCGCCGGGACGGGGGTCACGATGCCGACCCAGTGGCTCGACAGGCCCGGCGTCAGCACGGGCACGGGCACCACGCGACGTCGGGTCAGGCCCGCGACCTGCGCGTAGCCCTGCATCATCTCCAGGTAGGTGAGGACGTCGGGGCCGCCGATGTCGAAGGTCCGGTTCACCTCGGACGGCATCGACGCGCTCCCCACGAGGTAGCGCAGCACGTCGCGGACGGCGATGGGCTGGATGCGGGTGTGCACCCACGTCGGGGTGACCATCACCGGCAGCCGCTCGGTGAGGTAGCGGAGCATCTCGAACGACGCCGAGCCCGACCCGATCACCACGCCGGCCTGCAGCACCGTCGTCGGGACGCCCGACGCGAGCAGCACCTCGCCGACCTGCTTGCGCGAGCGCAGGTGCTCCGAGAGCTCCTCGCCCTCGGGGTCCATGCCGCCGAGGTACACGATCCGCTGCACGCCGGCCGACGCGGCGGCGTCGGCGAACGTCTGCGCCATGCGACGCTCGGTCTCGACCCAGTCGCGGCCCGCGCCGATCGAGTGCAGCAGGTAGTAGAGGACGTCGACGCCCTCCATCGCCCGCCGGACGTCGTCGTCGGAGGTGGCGTCGCCAGGCACGATCTCGACGCGGTCGGCCCACTCGTGCGCCTCGGCCTTCTCGGGGCTGCGGACGAGGACGCGGACGTCGTGGTCCGCGTCGAGCAGCTGGGGCACGAGGCGGCCGCCGACGTAGCCGGTCGAACCGGTGACGAGCGAGAGGGTCATGCCTCCATCGTCGGGGTGGCGGGAGCTCGGGGCATCCCGAGTCGCCGGGCCGGTCAGCCTGCGCGGTGCAGCTGCTCCACGTCGTCGTAGGCGAACCGGTTGGGGAACTCGAGCGGACGGGTCGGCCGGCCCGACGGCTCCGCGCGGTCGGGGTGCTCGACGGCCTGGGCGCAGCGCCGGTTGCCGCAGTCGTTGCGGCGCACGAGCCGGTCGCCGACGATCGAGGCGAGGTAGTGGCCGCGCTCGTCGACGACGTCGTTGCCGTCCCACGGGATCCACCCGATCCAGCGACCGGACGTGTCGAAGACGTGCTCGTCGTCCCAGGACCGTCGGAAGGCGATCACGTCGCCGTCAAGGTCGTAGAGGTAGTCACTCATGGGTTCAGCTCCCGAGATCCAGCTGTTGCCGTCGTGATGAAGACGGTAGAACGGCCAGGTCATGACGCGGGGCGAACCCGCCGAAGATGATCCGGTCGGACTAGTTCGGCAGGATGGGGGCATGAGCGACACGCATCGTCAGGTCGGCCTCGAGCGGCTCGGCCGGGGCCGGTACCGGGTCACGAACGCGCGCGGCGGGGAGATGGTGATCGGCGACGGCTCCAGCGACGACTTCACGCCCGTCGAGCTGCTGCTGGCCGCCGTCGCCGGCTGCACGGCGATCGACGTCGACCTCCTCACCACCAAGCGCACCGAGCCCGAGCGGTTCTCGGTGACCTCGGCGGGGGAGAAGGTGCGCGACGACGACGGCAACCGCATGGAGGGGCTGACGGTCCGCTTCGACGTCGCGTTCGGAGACGACGAGGCCGGTCGCGCCGCGACGGAGCGCCTGCCCGACGCGATCCGCCGCTCCCACGACCGCCTGTGCACGGTGAGCCGCACGGTCGAGCTGGGCACGCCGGTCGACACGCAGTAGGCGCGGCGCCTCTCAGGTCAGGAGGTAGTAGGCCCCGGTGGCCGACCCGGCGTAGGCGCCGACGGCCGCCGCCGCGACCCACCGCGTCGGCCAGCGACGACCCTCGCCTGCCGCCTCGCCGGTGAGGACGGCGTCGAGGTCCGCGCCCAGGTCGGCCGCTGTGGCATGACGTCGGGCCGGGTCGCTGGAGAGCGCACGCTGCAGCACCGCGGCGGTCCGCGGATCGGTGCGGGCCAGCGGACGGGACGGGTCCGACGGGAACGCGCCGGTGAGCAGGACGCAGGTGAGCACCGCGAGCGCGTACACGTCGGTGCGGACGCTGATCCCCTCGCCGCGGGCCTGCTCCGGGGCCATGTAGGCGGGCGTGCCGGTCGTGACCGTGTAGCCCGACGCCTCGGCGACCCGCTTGGCGCTGCCGAGGTCGGCCGCGAGCACGCGGCCGTCGTCGGCGAGGAGCAGGTTCGCGGGCTTCACGTCGCGGTGCACCACCCCGGCGTCGTGCAGCACCTGCACGGCCCGGCACGCCTCGACCGCGAGGCCAAGGGCGACGTCGGGCTCGAGGGACCCGTCGGCCACCGCGTCGAGCGACCCGCCTCCCGCGAAGTCCATGACGAAGTACGGCCGGTCGTCCTCGTCGGTGCCGACGTCGTGGACGCGCACGACCCGCGGGCTCTCGATGCGGCGCAGCAGGCGTGCTTCCTCGAGGAAGCGCTCGCGGACGTCGGCGTGGTGCGACCAGTTGTCGGCGAGCACCTTGACGGCCACGCGCACGTCGAGCGCCGTGTCGTGCCCGCGCCACACGGTCGCGAACGAGCCCGACCCGTGGACGGCGTCGAGCCGGTAGCGTCCGATCTGTCTCATCACGCGACAGTATGGGGTGTCATGGACGACCAGGAGCTGCTTCCGCTCGTGGAGCGTGCTCGGGCCGGGGATCCGGACGCCCTCGACGACCTGCTGCGCCGGCTGCGCCCGCACGTCGTGCGCCGGTGCGCCGCGTTCCTGCCGTACGCGCACGACGCGGAGGAGGCGGCGCAGGAGGCGCTCCTGCTGGTGGCGCAGAAGCTCGACACGTACAGCGGTCGGGGCTCGTTCGGTGGATGGGTCACCGTCGTCACCTCCAACACCGCCCGTCAGGTCTACCGCTCGTTGCGGCGACGCTTCGACGAGCAGTCGCGGGACGTGCTGCCGGACGCCGTCGACCCCCGCACGACGAGCGTCATCGCAGGCACGCGCCTCGACCTGCTCGAGGCGCTCGAGCAGCTGGAGTGCACGCACCCGGCGGCGGTGGAGGCGTTCGTGCTGCGTGACCTGGGCGCGCTGCCCTACGAGGAGGTCGCGGCGCTCACGGGCGCGCCGCTCGGCACCGTGAAGGCACGGATCCACGCCGCGCGGCGCGAGGTGCGCGAGAAGCTGCGCGACGTCGACAACTTTTCGGGCCCGGCCGGCATCTGAAGGGGTGACACCACCTTCAGGAAGAGGAACACCATGATGAGGACCAGGATCGCCGCCGCCGTGCTCGGGATCGCCGTCGTGCTCGGCGTCGCCACCGCGTGGGTCGCTGCAGCCCCCGAGCGTGGCTCGCGGGGCGGCGAGCAGGGCGCGCCGTCGGCCGGCCCAGGGTTGCTGGCACCGGACCAGCTCGTCGTCGCGACGGGTGCCGTCGGTCCCGTGCGGGTGGGCATGACTCGTCAGCAGGCGCTCGCGACCGGCTACTTCGTCGCCGACGTCGCCGACCCCACCGACGGGTGCCCCGTCCGTCCGCTCGCGTGGCGCGACGAGTACGTGAACGCCGTCGACGTGCAGACCTCGCGAGCCGGCGAGGTGCGCTCGATCGGCGTGCGTGGTGAGGGCGTGGACACCGAGGCGGGCTTCGGCGTCGGCACCACCTACGGGGAGCTGAAGGGTTCGACGTCGGAGCCCGAGTCGGTCGGCTTCGGGCAGACCGGCGTGTTCGTCGAGGACAGCGCGGCGGGCACCTGGATCGGGTTCCTGTTCGACGAGTCGCCGGACCGGCTGACGGACGCGTCGCGCGTCTCGTTCGTCGAGGTGACGAAGGGCGCGCGGCCCGAGCTCGTCCGCGACGGCTGCTGAGGCCGGCGTGAGGACCAGGCTCGCGGTCGCCGCCCTGTGCGTCGCGCTCGCGCTCGGCGGCGCCACCGGCGTGCTCGTGTCGGTCGTCGCCGACGAACCGCCTCGGCCGATGGCGACGGCCGCCGTCTCGGCCGAGCGCACCGGGCCGCCGGCCGCGCTGGCGACGTTCACCTACGACCCCCACGAGTTCTTCAGGCTGCCCCTGCTGAGCGGCACTCTCTCTACACGGAACGGGTGCGTCGTGATCGGGACAGGGACGGAGGTCGTGGTCCCTGCCTTCGCTCAGACGCTGGTCTCGTGGGGACGGGACCACGCTCGTCCGGCGTCGGGCGGACGGGACCCGGGAGGCCGAGCGTCTCGGGGACGAGATCGAGGTGGGCGGCGTCGTCAGGTCGCTCGCGAGCGGCGCGTCCGAGGAGTCGGTGACGCTCCCGCCGGCCTGTGCCGCCCTGCGCGGGGCGCAGTTCGTCAAGGTCGTGCCGTGAGGCGTCTGCGGCACGGCCGAAAACCTGAGACAATGCTCAGACTCGCGTCCTGCCCGGACCGGGACACCAGGGAGTGTGCTCGTGCCGTGTGCAGGATGTCGCGACGACGTCGAGTCGCTGGACTTCACGATGGCCTTCCAGCCGATCTTCGACGCCGAGCACGGGCGCGTGTGGGGACACGAGGCGCTCGTCCGCGGCCCCGGCGGTGAGTCGGCGATGTCGGTGCTCGGCCAGGTCAACGACCGCAACCGCTACCGGTTCGACCAGGACTGCCGGGTCCGGGCGATCGAGCTGGCCGCACGTCTGTTCCCGGCCGAGGACGACCTGAGGCTCTCCATCAACTTCATGCCGAACGCGGTCTACGAGCCGGTGGCCTGCCTGCGCGCGACCCTGGCCGCGGCCGCTCGTGTCGGCTTCCCGCTCGCCTCCCTCGTCTTCGAGCTCACCGAGGACGAGCGGGTCGACGAGCCTGAGCACCTCGTGGCGATCGTCGACGAGTACCGCCGCCAGGGGTTCACGATGGCCGTCGACGACTTCGGCGCCGGTCACGCCGGGCTCTCCCGCCTCGTCGACCTGCGCCCGGACCTGGTGAAGATCGACATGCACCTCGTACGCGGGATCGACACCGACGCTTCCCGCCAGGCCGTGGTCCAGGCCGTCGTCGTCATGGCATCCACGCTCGACGTCGTCGTCCTGGCCGAAGGGGTGGAGACCGAGGCCGAGTACGCGACCCTCCTGGACCTCGGCGTACCCCTCTTCCAGGGGTACTGGTTCGGTCGCCCCACGCTCGAGGCGCTCTCGCCCGTCCACCCGCGGGCGCAGGTCGTGGCCGCCGCCGCGAGCTGACGTCCCGTCAGTCGCGGCTGGCGCGCACCCCGAGCTCGACCGCACGAGCCACGAGGCCGAACCCCAGCCAGACGAGCCCCGCCACGGCGACGACGCCCGCCCCGTAGAGGACCGGCCAGGTCTGCGTCGCGATGGCGACGGCCCCCGCGACGAGGGCGACGACCAGCAGGACGGCACCGCCGACGACGGCACGCGCGATGGAGCGGCGGGGCTCAGTGCTCATGCGCCGACCGTCGCACGACCGGCGCACCAAGGCACTTCCTACAGGCGCTTGCTCGCGTCGTGCGGACCCTTCGGGTCGACCCAGAAGTCCAGCGCGAGGTCCTCCTCGCGGCCTCCGTTCAGGTAGACCGAGAAGTCGGTGACGCCCTCGGCCTCCAGCACGTCGTCGTCGATGAAGAAGTGGCCCGTGCAGTCGCGGCTGGGGCGGGTGAGGATCGCGTACGCGGCGTCGGCCATGATCGCCGGCGTCCGCGAGCTCGACTCCAGCCCCGGGCCGACGACGTTGCGCACCGCGGCGGTGTCGATGGCCGTGCGGGGCCAGAGCGAGTTGCAGGCGATGCCGTCGGCGCGCAGCTCCTCGGCCAGCCCGAGCGTCACGAGGCTCATCGCGTACTTCGCGATCGCGTAGGCCGTGAACGTGCCGAACCAGCGGGGGTCGGTGCTGATGGGCGGGCTGAGGGTGAGGACGTGCGGGTTGGCCGACGCGCGCAGGTGCGGGATGCACAGCTTCGAGAGCAGGAAGGTCCCACGGGCGTTGATCTGCGTCATGAGGTCGTACTTCTTCATCGAGATGTCCTCGGTGCGGGACAGGTCGATCGCGCTGGCGTTGTTCACGACGACGTCGATGCCACCGAACGTCTCCACGGCTCGGGCGACCGCGTCCTCCACGAACGCGTCGTCGCGGACGTCGCCGACGAGCGGCAGGGCGCGACCGCCCGCCGCCTCGATGGCCGCGGCCGCCGTGTGGATCGTGCCGGGCAGCCGCGGGTGCGGCTCGGAGGTCTTTGCGAGCAGCACGACGTTGGCGCCGTCGCGAGCCGCGCGGACGGCGATCGCCTCGCCGATGCCGCGGCTCCCGCCGGACATGATCATCGTGGTTCCGGCCAGGGTCATGGGTGCCTCCGAGGTGGTCCGCTGTCATCGGTAGCCTGCTGGCGGGATCAGGAACAGTCAAGGCTGATGGTTTCTCTGGAGGCGACGTGGATCGACCCGCGTGGTTCGACGACGCACTCGCCTGCGCGCCGGAGTCCCCGTCCGTCGAGGTCGACGGCGCCACGTGATGCCCGACCGATCCCTCGTCCTCGCCGCCGTCGTGCAGGCGATCATCGGAGAATGGAGACGACCGTGACCGACCCCGAGTCGAGCCCCGACACCGCGTCCGAGCTGCTGCTCCACGACGCCGAGGGCGTCCTCACGATCACCATCAACCGGCCGCAGGTCATGAACGCCGTCGACGGCGCCATGCTCGCGCGGGCCGCCGAGGCCGTGGAGACCACCGACGCCCGCGTCGTCGTGGTCACCGGCGCCGGCGCCGCGTTCAGCGCGGGCGCCGACCTGCGTCGCCTCGAGCGCGGCGGCACGCACGAGAACGGCAACCGGCTCGTCCGGGCGATCGTGGCCACCGAGCGTCCGGTCGTCGCGGCCGTCAACGGGCCCGCCGCCGGCATCGCGATGTCGGTGGCGCTCGCTGCCGACGTCACCGTCGCGCACGAGTCGGCGTACTTCCTCCAGGCGTTCGTCAACATCGGCCTGATGCCCGACGGCGGCGCCACCGAGCTGCTGGCGGCGTCGGTGGGTCGGGCCCGGGCGGCTCGGCTGTCGCTGCTCGGCGAACGTCTCCCCGCGGCGCGGGCGGCGGAGATGGGACTCATCGACCGGTGCTGCGGCGACGACTACGCCGACCAGGTGGCCGGGCTCGTCGCGAAGCTGGCCGGCGGGCCGACGCGTGCCTACGCCGCCACCAAGCAGGCCATGAACGCCACCACGCTGCGCAGCCTCGACGAGACGCTCGAGCGTGAGCTGCGCCTGCAGCGCGAGCTGGCCGACACCGCCGACTCGCAGGAGGGCATCCAGGCCTTCCTCGACAAGCGGCCCGCCCGCTTCGAGGGCCGATGAGCGCGCCGATCGACGTCCTGGAGGGTCTGCTCGCGGACCGCTGGAGCTGTCGCGGCTACACCGACGAGCAGGTCGACACCGCCACCATCGAGAGGCTGCTCGCCGCCGCGCAGCGCACGCCGTCGTGGTGCAACACGCAGCCGTGGCACGTGGTCGTCACGGCCGGCGGCGAGACCGAGCGGCTCAAGCAGGCGATGGCCGACGACGAGCGGTTCGGTCCCGACCTGGAGTTCCCGCCCTCCTACGAGGGCGTGTACGCGGAGCGTCGCCGTGAGTCGGGCTGGCAGCTCTACGAGGCGGTCGGCGTCGTGAAGGGTGACCGGGCGGGCTCGGCCGCCCAGACGATGCGCAACTTCGAGTTCTTCGGCGCACCGCACGTCGCGATCGTGACGACCGCGAAGTCGCTCGGTGTGTACGGCGCGGTCGACTGCGGGCTCTACGTGCAGTCGTTCCTGCTCGCCGCGCAGGCGCTCGGCCTCGGCGCGTGCGCGCAGGCGGCGCTCGCCATGCGATCGGAGCTGTTGCGGGAGTGGTTCGAGCTCGACGACGACCGCCAGGTGGTCTGCGGCATCTCCTTCGGCCACCCCGACCCCGACCACCCCACCGCCTCCTACCGCACCACCCGCGCCCCCCTCGACCAGGCCGCCGACCTCCGCCTCTGACGACTCAGCTGCGGAGGGCGCCGACGCCGAGCACGGCGGCGAGGCCGAGGGCTGACCGGGGGTGGTAGGCGGCGGTCCAGAGCCCGCCGTGCGCAGCTCCGCGCGCCTCGTCCCTCCACGGCTCGGTCTCCGGCTGCAGGCCGGCCCGCAGGTCGTGCACGAGCAGCGCCGCCATGAGCGTGTTCGACGTCGCCGGGTCGAAGATCTCGACGCCGAAGCGGTGCGCGCCCGCGTACGCGGCGGCCAGCGCCTTGTTCTTCACCACCGACCGCGTGCGGGTGGCGGGCGCGACGTTGAGCGACACCGTGGTGCCTGCGGCTCGGGCGTCGGTGGCGCGCCACCGCTGGACGCGCTTGGCCAGGGCGTAGTTCGGGCCCTGCTGAGGCACGAGCGCGTCGCAGAGGCCCGGGTCGGCGCCCGGCGGGTAGTTGCGCTGCAGCAGCCGGCCGCCGCTCACCACCCGCGTCGCGTGCCGGGCCACCCGCCCCACCCGACCCTTGCGGTACGCCTCCTGCGACCGGGCCACCTCCTCGGCGGGCACGGCGAACACGTCGGTCGGGGTGGCGAGGAACGCCAGCGCCGTCCGCGGGTGCTCCGCGACCAGGTGCGCGGCCAGCGCGTCGGCCGCCATCGACACGCGCACGTGCATGGCGCCGTCGGCGTAGCAGTAGTTGCCGAGCACGAGTCGCGACGCCCCGGCGAACGACCCCAGCCAGTGCGCGACGGCCGGCAGCTCGCGGACGAGGTCGGCGCCGACGTCGCAGCCGCCGTCGCCGCGCCCGCTCGTGACGATCCGCGTGGGCACGTGCACCCGACCCGCACCGTCGGTGGCCACCCGGGCGATGCGCTCCTGCACGTCGGCGCGGGGCAGGTCGAGCGCGACGACCTCGGCACCCCAGCGCTGCAGCGCGCGGTACGGACCCATCTCCGCCCCCGCGCCGAGCACCGCCACGACGTCGCCCTCGAGCCGCAGCCAGTCGGGGTTCTCGTGCACACGCCGCACGGCCTCGGCGCACGAGGCCGTCACCACGCCTCGCTCGACCCACGCGTCGAGCTGGCGCAGCAGGGCGTCGCCCCGGAGCCGCTCGCCGCGGTAGGGCAGCGTCAGCTCCGTCTCCGGCTCGGCGCCTCCCTCGAGGGTCGTCGTGTGCAGCACCTGGTCGAGCGGAGCGCCCGCGACGGCGACGTCGAGGTCGACGTCGCCGAACCGCATAGCCGCGTGCGCGCTGCGCAGCCCGGCGGAGGCGATGGCCTGCGCGGCCGCCGCGTCGCCGATCCCCGCCTCGACGGCTCGCCGGAAGTGCTCGAGGTACTGCCGACGCCAGGCGGTCTCCCGCTCGACCGCGCGCGAGCCGACCGGGTCGGCCGCCCGCAGGGCGTCGGCCAGCACCTCCCGGGCGGTCGCCGACGTGCTCTCGGAACGGAACGCGACTCCCTCGTGCGTGCTCATGGGACCACCCTAGGAACCCTGCAAGGGCAGGGCAGAACGGGCATCGAAGGTAACTGGGAGTGACGTACCAGGTTGCTCATCCGCGGACCCCCTGAACAATTTTTTCCGTGAGCACCCATCCAGACGGCGACGGGCCCCGAATCAGGGGCATGAGCGAGACGACCACCGCAGCACCTGCCACCCGGGCCACCGCCCCGTGGTGGACCGGCGCGCTGTCGGGTCTGCTCGCCGCGGTCGCGGGCGTCGCCCTCGGATCGGGTGTCGCGACGCTGCTCGGCGTGCCCACCCCGATCGAGTCGGTCGGCAACCGGGTGATCGACCTCGTCCCGAGGCCGCTCAAGGAGTTCGCCATCGAGCAGTTCGGGACGAACGACAAGCCCGTGCTCATCGGCAGCGTCGCCGCGACCCTCCTGGTCGCCGCGGCCGTCGCCGGTTGGTTGGGCCTGCGACGGCCGCGGCTCGCCCTCGGCATCACCGCCCTGCTGGGCCTGGCCGCCCTCGTGACCGCCGCACTCGACCGCACGTCGACCGCGAACGTCGTCGTCACCGTCATCCCCTCGCTCGTCACGCTGGCCGTGAGCCTGCTGCTGCTGGTCCGTCTGCTCAAGGCCCTCGAGCTGTCCCGCAAGGTCGGCGACGAGACCCCCGCCGGCTTCGACCGCCGCGCGTTCCTGCAGGCCGTGCTCATCGCCAGCGCCGCCATGGCCATCGGTGGCGGCGTCACCCGCTTCCTCGGCTCGTCCGCGGCGAAGGACTCGCGTGCCGACGTGATGCTGCCCCAGCCCGCGACCCCGGCCCCGGCAGTCCCGGCGGGCGCGCAGGCCGACGTGAAGGGCATCAGCCCCTACATCACGCCCAACCGCGATTTCTACCGCATCGACACCGCCCTGCGCGTCCCGCAGGTCCCGGCGGACACCTTCAACCTTCGCATCCACGGCATGGTCGAGAAGGAGCTCAACCTCTCCTTCGAGGACCTGCTCAAGGAGCGTCTCGTCGAGAGCCGCATCACCCTGACCTGCGTCTCGAACGAGGTCGGCGGGCCCTACGTCGGCAACGCCGCCTGGCTCGGCGTCCCCGTGGCCGAGCTGCTCGCCCGGGCCGGCGTGAAGGACGGTGCCGACGCGGTCAAGACCACCAGCGCCGACGACATGACCATCGGCACGCCCCTGGAGGCGCTCACCGACACCGAGCGCGGTGCGCTCATCGCCGTCGGGATGAACGGTGAGCCGCTCCCGCTGGAGCACGGCTTCCCGGTGCGCATGGTCGTCCCCGGCCTCTACGGCTACGTCTCCGCCACCAAGTGGCTGGTCGACATCGAGGTCACGAAGTTCTCGGACTTCAAGGCCTACTGGACGACGCGCGGCTACGACGCCGAGGCGCCCATCAAGCTCTCCTCCCGCATCGACGTCCCCAAGGCGTTCGAGGCCCTCCCGCGCGACAACGTCCGCATCGGCGGCGTCGCCTGGGCCCAGTCCGTCGGCATCGAGCGCGTCGAGGTGAAGATCGACGACGGTGACTGGCAGGACGTCGACCTCGCCGCCCAGGACAACGTCAACACGTGGCGTCAGTGGTCCTGGACCTGGGAGGACGCCACCGAGGGCACCCACCAGGTGACCGTGCGGGCGACCGACGCCGACGGCACCACACAGACCTCCGACCGTGTGCCCATCGCACCGGACGGGTCGACCGGCTGGCACAACGTCAGATTCCGTGTCGAGTAGCAGGACGAAACACCCAACCAAGGAGAAGAAACATGCGCACGACCACCAAGAGCAAGAGCCTCGCGATCGCAGCCGTGGCCTCGCTGTCCCTGTTCACCGCGGCCTGCGGCTCGTCCAGCGACGACAGCGCCTCGTCCGACAGCGAGTCCTCCTCGACCCCGTCCTCGGAGGCCGCGTCCGACGCCGGTTCCGACCTCGTCGGCCCGGGCTGCGCCGACTACGCCAAGGCCGTCCCGGACGGCGCCGGCTCGGTCGAGGGCATGGCCCAGGACCCGGTCGCCACGGCCGCCAGCAACAACCCGCTGCTGAAGACGCTCGTCCAGGCCGTCTCGGGCAAGCTCAACCCCGACGTGAACCTCGTCGACACCCTCAACGGTGGCGAGTTCACGGTGTTCGCGCCGGTCGACGACGCGTTCGCCAAGCTGCCCGCCGACACGGTGAAGACGCTCGGTACCCCCGAGGGCGCCAAGACCCTCGAGTCGGTCCTGACCTACCACGTCATCCCCGGCCAGATCGCGCCCGACGAGATCGACGGCACGCACAAGACGGTCAACGGCGCCGACCTCGAGGTCACCGGCTCCGGCGACGACATCAAGGTGAACGGCAACGCCGCCGTCATCTGCGGTGGCGTCAAGACCGCCAACGCCACGGTGTACCTGATCGACTCGGTGCTCATGCCGCCGGCCAGCTGATCACGGCATCCCTCCGGTCACGGGGCCCGGCTCTCCTCGGGGGAGTCGGGCCCCGTCCCGTTGCCAGGCCCGGCGGCCCGGCTGGTTCGCCCGTAGGCTGCTGACGTGCCGACACCTGGGACCCGGCTCGCGGACGAGTTCGACCGCGCAGCCCCACGCTACGACCTGCTCACCGCCCTGAACCCGGGCTACCACGGCGCCCTGCGGGACGCGGCGCGCCAGCTCGTGGCCCGGCTGCCCCGCCGCGAGACGTGGCCGACCCTGTGGGACCTGGGCTGCGGCTCCGGGCTCTCCACGCAGGCCCTCGTCGAGGCTGCCGGCCGCGAGGCGCGCATCGTCGGGCTCGACGCCTCCGCCGGCATGCTCGCCGAGGCGCAGGAGAAGACCTGGCCCGACGGCGTCAGCTTCGTCCAGGCCCTCGCGCAGGACCTGCCCGACGTCGCGCGCCTGCACCTCGACGGCCCCGCCGACGGCGCGTTCGGCGCCTACCTGCTGCGCAACGTGCCGGTCGACCAGCGTGACGCGACGGTCGCGGCGATCGCCGACCAGGTCCGTCCGGGCGGCTGGATCGCGCTGCAGGACTACCACGTGAAGGGCTCCCCGGCGGCGCAGGCGGTGTGGAGCGCGGTCTGCTGGGGCGTGGTCACGCCGCTGTCCGTCGCGGTGCGCGGCAACCCCTCCATCTACCGCTACCTCTGGCGCAGCGTGCTCGAGAACGACTCCACCGCCGAGCTGCAGGCCAGGCTCGAGCGGGCCGGGCTGACCGACGTCACGTGGTCGACCGCCGGCGGGTGGCAGCACGGCATCCTGCACACCGTCCTCGCGCGCAAGCCCCTCTGACGCATGGTCCGACGCATCCCGCCGGGGCGTGACCGCCACGCCGTCCTGCACGCCGCCGCGCCGGGGACCGCCAAGCTGCAGGAGCCGCGACACGTCGTCGTGGTCGGTGGCGGCATCGCCGGCCTCGGAGCCGCGGTCGTGCTGGCCGAACGCGGGGTGCGGGTGACGCTGCTGGAGGCCTGCGAGCAGCTCGGCGGGCGCGTGCGGTCGTGGCCCGTCGGCGACGCCGAGGCGGGTGGAGCCGGGCGCACGATGAGCCGCGGCTTCCACGCGTTCTTCCGGCAGTACTACACGCTGCGCTCGCTGCTGCGCCGCGTCGACCCGACGCTCGCGCACCTCGTGCCGGTGCCCGACTACCCGTTGCGTCGCGGCGACGGCCTCACCGACTCCTTCGCCGCCCTGCCGACCACACCACCGTTCAACCTGCTCGCGTTCGTGCTGCGCAGCCCGACGTTCCCGGTCTCGGCGCTGCCGTCGGTGCACGTGCCGAGCGCGCTCGAGCTCGTCGCCACCGACTACCCGGCCAGCCACGAGCGCTACGACGGCGAGTCGGCGCAGGCCTTCCTCGACCGGTTGAACTTCCCCGAGGGTGCCCGCCACCTCGCGCTCGAGGTGTTCGCGCGGTCGTTCTTCGCGCACCCGAGCGAGTTCGGCGCCGGCGAGCTGGTGGGCATGTTCCACGCCTACTTCACGGGCAGCTCCGAGGGGCTGATGTTCGACGTCCCCGACGACGACTACGACACCGTCCTGTGGGCGCCGCTCGGCCGCTACCTGGAGGGGCTCGGTGCCGACGTGCGGCTCGGGACCGCCGTGGCGGGCGTGCGGCCCGAGGGCGACGGCTGGCGGGTCGACGTCGCGGACGGGTCGGTCACGGCCGACGCGGTCGTCGTCGCCACCGACCCGCGCGCCACCCGTGCGCTCGTCGGGGCACTGCCGGCGGACGACGACGAGCGCGTCGCGTGGCAGCGCAGGGTCGCGGGGGGTCGCAACGCGCCGCCCTTCGGTGTGCTGCGCGTGTGGCTCGACGGGCGCGTGGCGCCCGAGCGGGAGGCGTTCCTCGGCACGAGCGGCTACGACCTGCTCGACAACGTCACCGTGCTCGAGCGCTTCGAGGCAGGCGCGGCGCGGTGGACGGCGGAGCACGGCGGATCGGTCGTCGAGCTGCACGCCTACGCAGCCGACCCGTCCCGCGACCCCGACCTGGCGGGCGACGGACCACACGGGATCGACGTCGAGCGGCTGCGCAGCCGTCTGCTCGCCGGTCTGCACGACGTGTACCCGGAGACGCGCGACCTGGTCGTGAGGCACGAGGAGCTCCTGGTCGAGGACGACTGCGGTCTCGTCGGCACGGGACCCTGGCGCGACCGGCTCACCGTCCAGACCCCGTACCCCGGGCTGGTCCTGGCCGGTGACGGACTGCGCGTCGACTGGCCGATCGCCCTCATGGAGCGCGCCGCGACCACGGGCGTCCTGGCGGCGAACCGGCTGCTCGAGGGCTGGGGCGTGCGCGGCGAGGACGTCTGGACGGTACCCCTGCAGGGTCTGGTGCACCGGCTCCCCGGTCGCGGTCGGCGACCGTCGTGAGCCGGCGTCGCGCCGTGGTGGCGGACGAGCCCGACGCACCCCGCGTCGAGCGCGTCGACGCCGCGGGCAGGCCCGGTGTGAGCACCGTGTGGCGGCTGCGCTCGCTCGAGGCCGCGCGTCAGGTGCTGCGCGCGCGGCACGCCACCACGCAGGCCGGGTTCACCGCCGAGGCCATCCCGCAGGGCTACCTCGAGCACCACCCGATCCTCGTGTCCGACGGTCCGCAGCACGACGAGCAGCGACGCAAGGTCGCGCGCTTCCTCGCGCCCACCGTCGTCGCGGACCGCTACACCGACCTCATGCACGACACCGCCGACCGGCTGCTCGCCCAGGCGGTCGCCGACGGCGGCTGCACGCTCGACGAGCTGGCCCTGCTCTACACCGTCGAGGTCACGGCCGAGGTGGTCGGCCTCACGGAGTCGTCGGTGCCGCGCATGGCGCGTCGGCTCGAGGCCATGTTCAGCCAGCCGCCGTTCGACGTCACCCGCCGCGACCTCGGCCGCACCCGACGCCAGTGGATGCAGGCCGCCGTCAACGGGCTCGTCCCCGTGGGGCGGCTCTTCCTGGCCGACGTCCGTCCGGCGGTCCGGGCGCGTCGGCGGGAGCCGCGCGACGACATCGTCAGCCACCTGCTCGCCGAGGGGTACTCGACGGCCAGCATCCTCGTCGAGTGCGTCACCTACGGCACCGCGGGGATGGTGACGACGCGCGAGTTCGTGGTCATGGCGGCGTTGCACCTGCTCGACGACGACGCGCTGCGTGCGCGGTACCTCGTCGCGGCAGAGCCCGAGCGGCTGGCGATCCTCGGCGAGGTCATCCGTCTGGAGCCGGTCGTCGGGCACCTCTACCGGCGGGCTCAGCAGCCCATCGACGTCAGCGACGGCGGACAGTCCTGGACGATCCAGCCGGGCGACCTGGTCGACGTGTGCGTGCGCTCCACCAACGCCGACCCCGAGGCCGTCGGCGCCGCGCCGCTCGACCTCTGCCCCGGACGCTCGCTGCCCGCCGGCGTGGGCGAGCCGGTGCTGGCGTTCGGCGACGGCGAGCACAAGTGCCCCGGCCAGCCCCTCGCCCTGCTCGAGACCGACGCGCTGCTCGTCCGGCTGCTCGCGCTCGAGCCGCGTCTGGTGGCCGAGCCCGAGCTGGGGTGGGACCACCTCGTCGCGGGCTACTGGCTGCGCGGGGCCAGGCTCGCCCTCGGCGACGGCGGACCCGACGGCGGCAGCCCGCGGCGGGGACCCCGCACGAGCACGTCGGCCAGGATCGCGACCTTCGTGCGCGGCCTCACCCGGTGGCGGCCCGAGAAGACGTCGTAGTCGGCAGCCTCGACGAGGTCGAGGATGCGCGCGTACATGCGCAGGGCGGTAGCGACGCAGCGGGCGCCCGGGGGCGGCAGCATCGCGACGCCGGGCGCCGCCTGGCGGTAGAGGGCGCGGTTGCGCTCGACCTGCTCGGCCATCATCGAGCGCCACGCCGGCGTCACGCGTCGTTCGGCCGGGTCGACGCCGTAGCGGGCGAGGTCCTCCTGCGGCAGGTACACGCGCCCGCGGTCGAGGTCCTCGCCGACGTCGCGCAGGAAGTTCGTCAGCTGGAACGCGTGCCCGAGCGCGCGTGCCGGCTCCTTCGCCGCCGGCGTGAGCGGCTGCAGCACGGGCAGCATCATCTCCCCGATCACGGCGGCGGAGCCCTCCATGTAGCCGTCGCGCAGCTCCTCCCAGGTGGCCCAGGTGGTGCGGGTCAGGTCGAGCTCCATCGCCCGGAAGAACCGGTCGAAGCACTCGGGGTCGGTGCCCCGGCGCTGCAGGCTGTCGACGACGGCCGCCATGACCGGCTCGTCGGCGCCGCCCGCCGCGACGCTGTCCCAGAAGTGCTGCTCGAAGCGTCGCAGCCGCGCGGCCGGGTCGGTCTCGTCGTGCCCGGGCACCGCGGGGTCGACGCGCTCGGGCTCGTCGACGATGTCGTCGGCCAGCCGACAGAGGGCGTAGACGGTGTACACGTCGATCCGCTGCTCGCGCGGCAGCAGCCGGGCGCCCCAGTAGTAGGTGGTGCCGTGCGCCCGCGTCAGCTCGGCGCACCGGGCGTAGCCGGCCGCGAGCCGCGGGTCGGGGTGCAGGGGACGGGCCATGGTGACACCCAGCCTAGGACGTGCGGCCGTGCCACGATGGGTGCCGTGGAGCGCGGGCGGACGTGAGCGGCGGACGGGTCGACGTGGCGGTGGTCGGCCTCGGGCCGGCAGGTCGCTCGCTGGCGTCGGCGTGCGCGGCGCGGGGTCTGCGCGTCGTCGCCGTCGACCCGCGTCCCGACGCGGTCTGGACGCCCACGTACGGGGTCTGGGAGGACGAGCTCGCCGGGCTGCCCGCGACGGTGGTCCGGTCCCGGCTGGCGGCGCCGGAGGTCCGGGCCCACGAGGCGCACCAGCTGTCGCGTCCGTACGTCGTGATCGACAACGTCGCGCTGCAGGCCGCCCTGGCCCTCGACGACGTCGACGTGCGCCGCGGCCGGCTCGACGACGCCGAGGTCGCGGCGCTGTCGTCGTCGGCGCGCGTGGTGGTCGACGCGCGCGGCGCCCGGCCGCAGGGCCTGTGTGCCGACGATCCCGCCCCCGCGCAGACCGCGTTCGGGGTGGTCGTGCCCGACGACGTCGCGGCCCCGGCGCTGCAGGGCGCGGAGGGGCTGCTGATGGACTGGCGGACGGACTGGCGGGGGGATGGGGGCGGCGGGACCGCGGGTCTGCGACCGTCGTTCCTCTACGCGATCCCGCTCGGCGACGGGACCGTGCTTTTGGAGGAGACCTGCCTGGCCGCCTCGCCGCCCCTGCCCGTGGCGGAGCTGAAGGCGCGGTTGCTGCGTCGGCTCGCGGCGCGCGGCGTCGACCCGTCGGCCGTCGACGCCCCGCTGCACCGCGAGGTCGTGCACATCCCGATGCGTGGTCGGGGTCGACCGCCGGTGCCGGGCACACTCGCGCACGGCGTGGCCGGCCGGGGTGGCCACGTGGTGACGGGTTACTCGGTGGCGCACGCGCTGCGTCGCTCGCGCGCGCTGGCGGACGAGCTGGCCACCGGTCAGGTGCCGCGTCGGGTCGATGCGGTGGCACCGGCCGACGCGCTGCGCGAGGCGGGTCTGCGGGCGGTGCTGCGGCTCGACGTCGACGGCACGCTCGCCCTCTTCGACGGCTTCGGCCACCTCCCCGCCCACCTGCAGCGCGCCTACATGGCGCGCGACGGCGACCTCACCGACGTCGCGGCGGCCATGTGGTCGATGTTCCGCCGGATGCCCTGGTCGGGCCGCCGCGAGCTCGCCCGCGCCACCCTCCTCCCCTAGCCCCTCCCCACCCACCCCCCACCGACTTTTGGACAGTTGCGGGGCGTCCGGGGCACCGGAAGTGCCCCGGACGTGTCCAAAAGTCGGGTGGGGTGGGGTGGGGGGGGGTGCTCAGCGGACGAGCTGGTTGACGCGCTCGGCCGCCAGGCGGCCCGACGGGAGGACCATGGGGACGCCGACGCCGGGGACGGTGCCCGAGCCGGCGAAGACGAGGCCGGGGACCCGCTTGTCGACGTTGGCGGGACGGAACGGGCCCGTCTGGGCGAACGTGTGCGCCAGCGCGAACGGGGTGCCCGCGGCCATGCCCTGCTCCTGCCACTCCAGCGGGGTCACGAGCTCGTCGACGACCACGTCGGTCGGGTAGCCCGACCGCTCCAGGAACGCCAGCAGCCGCTCGCGCATCGGCTCGCGCTCGGCCTTCCAGTCCAGCCGTCCGACGTCGAGGTTGGGCGTCGGCTCCAGCACGTAGAGGGTGCTGAGACCCTCGGGCGCGGCCTCGTCGTCGTCGAGCGAGTGCACCGTCACCAGCCGCGACGGGTCGCGCATGAGCGTGCCGCGCTTCATGAGGTCCTCGAAGGCCTCGTTCCACTGCTGGCCGAAGTGGATGTTGTGGTGCGCCTTGCCCTCCGGCACGCCCTTGACGCCCACGTGCCAGACGACGCACGACGGCGAGTAGTCGCCGCCCAGGCGTCCGCCGACGCCCCGCACCGCACGCGGCGGGCGCAGGTCGGGCAGCAGCCACGTGTACGCGGTCGGCAGGTCGATGGTGCACACGACGGCGTCGGCGGCGACCGTGCCCTCCCCCGTCGCGACCCCACGCACCCGACCCCCGGAGTCGCGCACGAGCGCCGTCACCGTCGTGCCGTAGCGGATCTCCGCGCCGGCGTCGGTGGCCGCGTCGGCGAGCGCCCGCGGCACGGCACGCATGCCGCCCTTCGGGAAGTAGACGCCCTCGATCGAGTCCATGTAGGTGATCACGGCGTAGAGGGCGAGCGCGTCGTCCGGGGCGAGCCCCGCGTACATCGCCTGGAAGGAGAACAGGCGGTGCAGGCGCTCGTCGGCGAACCGACGCCGGATCATCGGCCCCAGCCGCCCGAAGCCGCCCATCGCGAGCAGCCGCGCCGCCGCGGCCGGACGCGACAGCAGGTCGGTCGGCCGGTCGAAGTTGCGGTCGATGAAGTGCGGCATCTCCGTGAGGTACAGCCGCCGCAGCCAGGTGACGAACTCATCGAACGCGGCGGCGTCGACGCTGCCGCACTCGCGGTGGATCTCGGCGCGCATGGCCTCGTGGCCGTGCCGCACCTCCAGGGTCGACCCGTCGGCGTAGAACGCGCGGTAGGCGGGGTCGAGCAGCGTCAGCTCGAGCCGCTCGGCCAGGCTCGACCCTGCCGCGCGCAGCGGCCGGTCGATCAGGTCGGGCATCGTCAGCACGGTCGGTCCGGTGTCGAACGTGAACCCGTCGCGCTGCAGGATGCCGGCCCGACCGCCGGGCACGTCCTCGCGCTCCAGCACCGTCACGCGGTGGCCGTCGCCCACCAGGTGGCAGGCGGCGGCCAGGCCGGCGAGCCCTGCTCCGACGACGACGACGTGACTCATGCGGACCTCCAGGAGACGGTGCGGGCGACCGCGCGCAGTCCGGCGACGCCGGCCGCGGTCAGGGGGGAGCCGACGAGGGCCTGCTCGGCACGCTCGGTCTCGTCGACGATGCGCTGCTCGACGTCCTGGCGGACGCCGGACTCCTCGAGCGCGCGCTGCAGCAGGGCGACGTCGCCGGGACGTGCCTCGGCCGTGCCGACCCGCGTCATCGCGGCGGCGGCCTCGCCCGTGAGCCGCTCGGCACCGAGCGCCCAGATCATGGTGGTCTTGCCCTCGCGCAGGTCGTCGCCCGACGGCTTGCCGGTGACGTCGGGGTCGCCCCAGACGCCCAGCACGTCGTCGCGCCAGGCGAACGCGCGGCCGAGGTGCAGCCCGAAGCGGTCGAGCACCTCGCGCTGCGCCGCGGTGGCACCGGCGGCGATCGCGCCGAGCTGCAGCGGTCGGGCCACGGTGTACGCGCCGGACTTGAGCACCGCGACCGCCTCGACGTGCGCGAGGTCGGTCCGACGGCTGGCCGCCCCGGTGAGGTCGGCCCGCTGGCCGGCGATCAGCTCGAGGGTCAGCTGGTACCAGGACTCGCGCAGGACCGCGGGCAGCGTGTGCACGAGCCGGTCGGCCTCGTGGTGGGCCAGGTCGCCGAGCAGGATGGCGACGTTCTCGCCGAAGCGGGCGGCGTCGCCGTGCGCCCGTGCTGCGCGGTGCTGGGCCGCGGCGACGACGTGCGCGGCCGCAGCGCCGCGTCGCTCGCCCGACTGGTCCATCACGTCGTCGTGCACCAGCGCGAAGAGGTGCAGGGTCTCCAGCGCGGCAGCCACGCGGACGACGTCGTCGTGGGCGGGTGTCGCGAGCGTCCCGCCGGCGGCGACGAAGCCCCAGTGGCACATCTGCGGACGCAGCCGCTTGCCCCGACCCTGCAGCAGCGTGTGCAGCCATCCGGGCAGGTCGTCGGCGAGGGGTCCGGGGGTGCCCGCCGGCGCGAGGCCTTCCCAGACGGTGCCCATCCAGGCGAGCTCGGCCGACAGCAGGTCGCTGACGGCGTCGAGCGTGACGCGCACCGGCGCGTCGGCGTCCGACGACTCGAGCCGGCCCGCGGGCGGCGGGCCGAGGGGGAGCCGGGCACGCTCGGCGTCGAGCTGCGGCACCTGAAGCACCGACCACGGGCTGTAGACGGCCGGCGTGGCACGCGCGGCGGCCACGAGGTCGGACCAGGCGACCCAGGCGTGCTCGCCGACCTCGTCCGGGTCGGGCGAGAGGGGCCCGTCCGCGCGGGCGACGAAGACGGGGCAGACCTCGTTCTCGACCACACCGCTGGCGTCGACGGCGCGGTAACGGAAGTCGGGCAGCAGCAGACGCAGGTCGCGCACCTCCACTCCGAGCTCCTCGCGGACGCGCCGACGCACGGCGTCCTCGACCGCCTCGCCGGGCCGGGGGTGCCCGCAGCACGAGTTGGTCCAGACGCCGGGCCAGGTCCGCTTCGAGAGCGCCCGGCGGGTCAGGAGCACCCGGCCGGCGTCGTCGAACAGGTGCACCGAGAACGCCTGGTGCAGCGGCGTGTCGGCGCCGTGCACGTCGAGGCGCGGCGCCGTGCCGGTGGGTGTGCCGTCGTCGTCCAGCAGGACGACCAGGTCCTGCTCGCTCTCGATCGCGGTCATCGCGGTGCCGCCTCCGTCCCCTGGGTCCCCTCCATCCTCTCGGACACGCCGCCGGTCCGCCCGGCGACGGGCCCGCCCGACACCCGCTAGCCTGCGACCGTGGGCGCCATCCATCTGATCCGGCACGGCCAGGCCTCGTTCGGCAGCGACGACTACGACCAGCTCTCCGCCCTCGGCACCCGTCAGGGGAGCTGCCTCGGGCTCGCCTGGGAGGCGGCCGACTTCCGGCCGCACTGGTCGGTGGCCGGCTCGCTGCGACGGCACGCCCAGACCGCCGTCGCGGTGCTCGACGCGGTCGACGGCGACCTCTACGACGTCGACGCCGGGTGGGACGAGTACGACCACCTCGCGCTGGCCGGCGAGACGGTCACGCCGACGACGGACCCTCGCGAGTTCCAGGCGCACCTCGACGCCGCGCTCGGCGCGTGGGTCAGCGGGGCGCCGTCACCGGTCGAGTCGTTCGCGGAGTTCTCCGCCCGGGTGCTGCGCGCACTCGACGAGGCCGTCGCGCAGGCCGGGTCGGGCCGACGCGTCGCGGTGTTCACGTCGGGCGGGCCGATCGCGTTGGTCGCGTCGCACCTGCTGGCGGGTGACGCGTCGCTGTTCATCCCGCTCAACCGGGTGGTGGTGAACGCGTCGGTGACCACGCTCATCGTCGGGCGCGGCGGCACGCGGCTGCTCACCTACAACGAGCACGGCCACGTGCCCGCCGACCAGGTCACCTTCCGGTAGGGCTCACTCCCACTTCATCGCGAAGCCGAACGCGGCCACGATGAAGCCCATGCCGATGACGATGTTCCAGTCGCCGAGGTCGGAGTAGACCGGGATGGTGATGTCGGTGCCGGAGATGACGTAGAAGACCACGATCCACAGCAGGCCGACGACGGCCGACGCGATCATCAGCGGCGCGGCGAACCGGCTGCCGGTGGGCGTGCCGGGCTCGGGCTCGGGGCGGGTGCGCGAGGCGACCGACGAGGCGGCGAACGCGATGACCGCGGCGATCGCGAAGTTCCAGGCGCCGAGGTCGAACAGGCCCGGGATCGCGCCGATCTTCGGGAACGAGCGGTCGGAGACCGTGAAGAAGGCGCCGACCGCCCAGGCGACGGCCACCACCAGCAGCAGCAAGGCGAGCGGGTGCGCCCAGCCGCCTCGGCGCGTGCGGACCGTGCTCGGGGTGCTGTTCTTGGCCACGGGGATCTCTTTCGGTGCCGTCTGCAGGTTCTGGGCCGTCTGCAGGTTCTGGGCTAGCGTAGTCGGCGTCGCGGACGGTGTCGGAGTGGGGAGAGGTGCTCGCATGTCGGGGACGCGTGCACGCTCGCGGACGAGGTCGTCGCGCGGCTGGTCCGTCGCGGTGCTCGGGGTCTGCCTGGTGGCCGGCCTCACCGCCGCGGCCGCGCACCGCACGTCCGACGGCCAGGACCTGCGACCGGCCGGTGGCGACGTCGCGTCGCTGGTCGGCGAGCGGGAGCGTCGGGTCGAGCAGCGACAGGCCGACGTGGTCGACCTGCAGCGCGAGATCGACGCCGCGACCGCCGCTGCCGACGACGCCAGCGGGGTCGAGGCGATCGTGCGACGGCTGCGCACCCTGCGCGACCTGGCCGGGCTCAGCACGGTGCGCGGGCCGGGCATGCGGGTCACGCTGACCGACGCCCCGCGCGACGCCGACTCCGCCGGGATCGACCCGAACTACCTCGTCGTGCACCAGCAGGACCTGCAGGCGTTCGTCAACGCCCTGTGGGCCGGGGGCGCCGAGGCCGTGAGCCTGCAGGGCCAGCGGCTCGTGTCGACGACCGCGATCGTGTGCGTCGGCTCCAACGTCATCATCGACGGGCGGCCGTTCTCGCCGCCGTACGTCATCGAGGCGGTGGGCGACGTGCCCGGCATGACCTACTCGCTCGGCTCGTCCCCCGAGGTGGCGAACTTCGAGCGCTACGTGACGAAGTTCCGGCTCGGCCTGAAGGTCACCACGGGCGACGACCTGGTGGTCGCGCCCTACGGTGGCGCGACCGTCCTGCGGTACGCGTCGGCGCTCTCCTGACCGGCGTGGCCGCCGGTCAGGAGAGTCCGGCTACTGCCCGGGGGTGAGGTCGAGGTCGGCGGCGCCGTCGCCGTTGCCGTCCGGGGCGTCACCGTTGCCGTCGGCCTGGTCGCCGCCCTGGTCGTCGCCCTCGTTGCTCGACACCGTGATCTCGATGGTGGTGCCCGGCGGCACCGACGTGCCCGCCGGCGTGCCCTGGTTGGTGACCTGGCCCTTCGGTGCGGTGGCGGTCGGGTCCTCGGTGACCGAGACCTCGAGGTCGGCCTCCTGCAGGGTCTTCTCCGCCTCCTCCTGCGTCATGCCGACCAGGTTGGGCACCTGTACCTCGCCCTGCGACACGATGACGGTGACCGTCGTGCCGGCGTCGACGCTGACCCCGGCCGCGGGGTTGGTGTTGATGACGGAGTTGCGGCTCTGGTCGGACGCGCGTTCCTCGCGCTTCACCTTGAGCCCCTGCCCCTCGAGCGCGGCCTTCGCCTCGTCGAAGGTGTAGCCGACGACGTTGGGCACCTGGACCTGCGCCGGTCCGGTGGAGACGACCAGCGTCACCTCGGTCCCCTTGTCGACCTCGGTGCCGCCTTCGGGGTCCTGGGAGACGACGTTGCCCTCCTCGACGTCGCCGTCGGCGCGCTCCTGCGTCTGCACGGTGAAGCCGTCGCGCTCGAGCGTCCGCTGCGCCGCGACGGCGTCCTGGCCGGTGACGTCGGGGACCTCGACCTGGGCGGGCGCCGGCGGGGGCTGGTTGGCCTGGTTGTAGGCGTAGAGGCCGATGCCGGCGAGCAGCAGGAGCAGCAGGATCGCGAGCGCCCAGTACAGCGGCTTGCGGTTCTTGCGCTCCTCCTCGTCCTCGACGGCGGGCTGCGTGCCGGTGGCCGCGGCGGCCGCCACGGCCGGGGCGACGGCGGTCGCGGCCGGCACGACCGAGGTGGCCGCGGTCGGGGCCTCGACCTGCTGGCCGGCGATGGCCCGCTCGAGGTCCTTGCGCATGTCGGCGGCCGACTGGTAGCGGTCGTCGGTGCGCTTCGCGAGCGACTTCGCGACGATGTGGTCGACGGCCTGCGTCACCTCGGGGTTCAGCTGCGACGGCGGTCGGGCGTCCTCGCGGACGTGCTGGTAGGCGACCGACACGGGGCTGTCGCCGACGAACGGCGGACGTCCGGTGAGCAGCTCGTACAGCAGGCAGCCGGTGGAGTAGATGTCGGAGCGGGCGTCGACGGTCTCGCCCCGGGCCTGCTCGGGTGACAGGTACTGGGCGGTGCCGATGACCGCGGCGGTCTGCGTCATCGCGCTGGAGGAGTCGGCGATCGCGCGGGCGATGCCGAAGTCCATGACCTTGACCTGGCCCGACGGCGTCAGCATGACGTTGGCGGGCTTGATGTCGCGGTGGATGATGCCGGAGCGGTGGGAGTAGTCGAGCGCGCTGAGCACGTCGGCCGTGATCGACAGGGCGCGCTCGGGCAGGATCTTGCGGTCGTCGCGCATGATCTCGCGCAGCGTCTGGCCCTCCACGTACTCCATGACGATGTACGGGATGTGGTTGCCGTGCTTGTCGGTCGACTCGCCCGTGTCGTAGACGGCGACGATCGCGGGGTGGTTCAGTGCGGCAGCCGACTGCGCCTCGCGGCGGAAGCGGGCCTGGAAGGTGTCGTCGGAGGACAGGTCGGCGCGCAGCTGCTTGATGGCCACGGTGCGGCCGAGGCGCAGGTCGCGCGCGACGCGGACGTCGGCCATGCCTCCGCGACCGAGCAGCCCGCCGAGCTCGTAGCGCTCGCCGAGCAGGATGGGCTCGTCGCCGGATCCGGTCATGGGGTCACTCTCCCTAGGGGGGTCGAAGTCACTCACCGAGCACCGCCTCGATGACGGAGCGTGCGATGGGGCCGGCGAGGCGTCCACCGGCGATCTCGTTGCGGGCCGTGCTCGAGGACTCCACGACCACGGCGACGGCGACCTTGGGGTCGTTCGCCGGGGCGAGGGCCACGAACCAGGCGTAGGGGGGGCGGTCGGGGGTCGACTGCGCGGTTCCCGTCTTGGCGCCCACCTGGACACCGGGGATCTGCGCCGACGTGGCGGTGCCCGACTGGACGGTCGCCACCATCATCGAGCGCAGGATCGCCGCGTTGTCGGCGCTCATGGCGCGGTCGAGCTCTTCCGGCTCCAGCGAGTCGAGCACGCGCAGGCTGGGCGAGCGGACCGACTTGACCACCTGCGGCTTCATGACGACGCCGTCGTTGGCGATGCCGGCGCCCACCATCGCCATCTGCAGAGGGGTGGCCGCGACCTCGAACTGACCGATGCCGCTCTGCGCGAGCTGCGGGGCCTCCAGGTCGGTGCCCTCGGCCGTGAACTGGCTGGCGTTGCTGGCCAGGCCCTCGAGCGGGTCGGTGCCGAAGCCGAACTTGCGGGCCTGCTCGTCGAGCTTGTCCTGGCCGATCTTGCCGGCCAGGTCGCCGAAGGAGACGTTGCAGGAGACCTGCAGGGCCTGCTCGAAGGTGATCGGGTCGCCGCCGCAGTTGCCGCCGTTCTCGTTGGGCAGCGTGTACTGGATGCCGGGGAAGGAGAGGCTGGCGCCACCCTTCACGCGGCTGTCGGCCTTGAGGTTGAGGTCCTCCAGCGCCGCGGCGGCCGTGACGAGCTTGAACGTCGAGCCGGGCGGCAGGATCTGCTGCGTCGCGCGGTTGGTCAGCGGGTCGTCCTCGTTGGCCTGCAGACGCTTCATCGCCTCGGTGACCTTCGAGAAGTCGTGGCTGGCGAGCACGTTCGGGTCGTAGGAGGGCTGGCTGACCATCGCGAGCACGGCGCCCGTCTTCGGGTCGAGCGCGGCGACCGCGCCCTTGGTGCCCTCGCCGAGCGCCTCCAGGCCGCTCGCGGCGACCTTCTGCGCGCGCGGGTTGATGGTCAGCTCGACGCTGCCGCCCTGGGGCTTCTTGTTGGCCAGCAGGTCGACGACACGGCTGACGAAGAGTCGGTTGTCGCTGCCGGACAGCACCTGGTTCTGCGAGCGCTCGAGGTTGGCGCTGCCGTAGATGTAGGAGAAGTAGCCGGTGAGCGGGGCGTACAGCGTCGACTGCGGGTACACCCGCTGGAACTTGTACTGGTCCTTGCTCGGCTTGCTCTCGGCGACGGGCTCGTCGCCCACGAGGATCGCGCCGCGGTCGCGGCTGAAGTCGGCGTCGATGACGCGCTTGTTGCCCTGGCGTGCGTTGAGGTCGCCGGCCTCGACGAACTGCACGTAGTTGACGTTGATCAGCAGCGCCGCGAACAGCACGAGGCAGGCGACGGCGAGGTTGCGGATGGGCTTGTTCACGACAGCTTCACCACCTGGGTCTCCTCGTCGTGGTCGAACTGCGACACCTCGGGCGCGGGGCGTCGGGTCTGGTCGCTGATGCGCAGGAGCAGCGCGATGATCGCCCAGTTCATGACCACGGACGAGCCGCCCTGCGCCATGAACGGCGTGGTCAGGCCGGTCAGCGGGATGAGGCGGGTGACGCCGCCGATGACCACGAAGATCTGCAGGGCCATCGAGACCGCGAGGCCGGCCGCGAGCAGCTTGCCGAACGCGTCACGGCAGGTGAGCGCGATGCGCATGCCGCGCTCGACGACCAGGCCGTAGATCACGAGGATCGCCATGAGTCCGGTGAGTCCGAGCTCCTCGCCCATCGCGGAGGCGATGAAGTCCGAGAACGCGAACGGGGTGAGCTGCGGACTGCCCTGCCCCCAGCCGGTGCCGAGCACGCCGCCGTAGGCCATGCCGAACAGGCCGTTGATGATCTGTCCGTTGCGGTCGGGGTCGGAGAACGGGTCGAGCCAGGCGTCGAAGCGCACGCGCACGTGCCCGAACGCGAGGTAGCCGAAGTAGGCGCCGGCCACGAACAGGCTGCCGCCGACGACGAGCCAGCCGGGCCGCTCGGTGGCGATGTAGAGCATGACGACGAACAGGCCGAAGAACAGCAGCGACGAGCCGAGGTCGCGCTGGAAGACGAGGATGGCGATGCTGATCAGCCACGCCGCGCCGATGGGGCCGAGGTCGCGACCGCGCGGCAGGTCGATGCCGGCGAAGCGTCGGCCGGCGAGCGCGAGGGCGTCGCGCTTCACGACGAGGTAGCCGGCGAAGAAGATGGCCAGGCAGATCTTGGCGGCCTCGCCGGGCTGGAAGCTGAACGGGCCGATGTTGATCCAGATGCGCGCGCCGCGGATGTTCTGGCCGATGACGGGCAGCAGCGGCAGCACCAGCAGCGCGAGGGCGACGAAGCCGAACGTGTAGGTGTAGGCCTGCAGGCGGCGGTGGTCGCGGATGACGAGCAGCACGACGGCGAACAGCGCGATGCCGATGCCCGACCACATCAGCTGGTTGGTGGCGAGCGGGCCGAACGCGTCGTTGCCCATCGCCTGGTAGCCGAGGTCGATGCGGTAGATCATCGCCAGTCCCAGCCCGTTGAGGCAGATGACCAGCGGCAGCAGGACGGGGTCGGCGTAGGGCGCGACCTTGCGGACGAGCAGGTGCGTGGCGACGGCGGCCGCGACCAGGAAGATCACGAGCCGCAGCGCGTCGGCCGGCACGCGACCCTCGGCGCCGAGGCCGACGGCGCAGTAGGCGCCGACGCCGATGAGCACGGCGAGCAGGGTCAGGGTGAGCTCGGCCCCGCGTCGCTTGCGCGGGACCAGGGTGGGTGTGCTCATGCGGACCGCTCCCGGTCGGCGGTGCGCGACGCGGAGGGGGACGGCGAGGGGGAGGGGCTCGGCGAGGGCGACGGCTCGGGCTCCTCGGCGAGGCCGCGCAGGTTCTCGACGATCTGCTCGGCGTCGGCGCGGCTGTCGGCCTCGATGCCGCCGCGCACCTGCTGCGCGCGGAAGGTGGGCAGGGTGTCGAGCTCGACGTCGGTGACCTCGTCGACGTGCTTGAGGGTGACGAGCGGCAGGTCGGCCTGGACGCCGCGGTAGATGACGACCTTGCCGTCGGCGGAGGCCACGTAGTACTGGTCCTGCGACCAGCGGTAGGCGTAGAACGCGCCGGCGGCGACGATGCCGACGACGACGGCGAGGGCGACGAGGCGGCGCACCCAGCGCCACTTGCTCGGCGGGCGCGGCGCGTAGCGCAGCTCCTCGGGGTCGACCTCCTTCTCGCGCCTGCGCTCCTTGCGCTCCTCGCGCGAGCGGGCCTTCCCGGAGCCACCGGAGGCGTTGCCGGTGCGGGGGCGGGGTCCCTCTGCGGCCGCGCCGACGAGCTGCGGGCGTCCGTCGGCCGACGAGAGCTCCTCTTCCGACACGGCACCGGAGGGCACGAGCTCGCCGATGACGACGGTGACGTTGTCGTAGCCGCCGTTCTCGAGCGCGGTGCGGACCAGGTCGGACGCGGCCTGGTCGATGGTCTCGGCGCTGAGCAGCTGCTGGATGGTGGCGTCGTCGACCATGTCGGACAGACCGTCGCTGCACAGCAGGAAGCGGTCGCCAACCTGCCCCTCGAACCACTCGAGGTCGGCGTCGTTGTCGTCGCGGCCGAGCATGACGCGCAGCAGGAGGGAGCGGTGCGGGTGCACGCGCGCCTCCTCGGGCGTCAGCTTCCCCTCCTCCACGAGGCTCTGCACGAACGTGTGGTCGGTGCTGATCTGGGTCAGCTCGCCGTCGCGCAGGAGGTACGCGCGCGAGTCGCCGATGTGGGCGGTGGCGAAGCGCTCGCCGTCCCACAGCATCGCCTCGAGCGTGGTGCCCATGCCCTCGACCGACGGGTCCTCGGCGACGAGCTCGCCGAGGCGCTGGTTGGCATGGGCGACGGCCTTCTGGAGCGCCTCGAGCGGGTCGATCTCGGGCAGCTCGCGGTCGAGCTGGCGGATGACGTTCATGGTCTCGGCCGAGGCGAGGTCGCCGGCGGCCGCGCCGCCCATGCCGTCGGCGACGGCGATCAGGCGGCTGCTCGCGTAGCCGGAGTCCTGGTTGCTGGAGCGGCGCAGGCCGACGTCGGTCAGCGCGACGTAGCGCAGGGTGAGGGACATCGTCCTACTTCCGCAGCTCGACGATGGTCTTGCCCAGCCGGACCTGGATGTTCAGGCCGATCGGGGTGGGGGACGTGATCCGCTGGCTGCCGAGGTAGGTGCCGTTGGTGGAGCCGAGGTCCTCGACGAACCACTGCTCGCCGTTGGTGGCGAAGCGGGCGTGGCGGGTGGAGACGTAGTCGTCGTCGAGGCGGATGGCCGCGTCGGTGCCGCGGCCGAGGAGGACGGGTCCGTCGCCGAGCGGCACGCTCTGGCCGGAGTTGGGGCCGGAGACGACCTGCAGCTTGGTGGGCGCGCCACGCGGGGTGCGCTGCTTGCGGCTCTTGGCGGGCTTCGCGGCGGCTGCGGCGCGGGGCTGCTTGGCGGGCTTCTGGTTCGGTGCCTTCGCGCCGAAGATGTCGGAGCGGATGACCGACACGGCAGACAGCACGAACAGCCACAGGACGGCGAGGAAGCCGATCTTGATGAGGGTGAGGGTCAGGTCCGTCATCGGTCCTCGCTCGTCGTGATGCGGATGGTGAGGACCGTGTTGCCGAGGCGGATCTCCGAGCCGTTGCCGACCGAGGCGGTCTGCACGCGGTGCCCGTTGAGGACGACGCCGTTGGTCGACTGCAGGTCGGTGATGGTGACGGTGGTGTTGCCGCCGGACTCGTGGACCTTGATGTCGGCGTGCCGGCGGGAGATGCCGGGGTCGTCGATGCGCAGGTCGGCCTCGCTGCCGCGTCCGACGACGACGCCGGGCGGGGTGAGGGGGTGCTTGAGGCCGTTGACCTCGAGCACGACCTGCGAGCTGCGCACGGCGGTCTCGGTCATGCGGGCGCCCTCGACGGGCCGGACGGCCGCGTTGGTGCGGCTGCGCACGCGGAAGCGTCCGGTGCCGAGGTCGGGCGCCTCGACGAGCTCGATGCGCAGGGGCCCGGCGAGGGTGTAGCGCTGCTCGGTGACGTGCTCCTGCACGAGCGTGGCGAGCTCGGTGGTGAGGGTGTCGCCGAAGGGGGCGAGCCGGCCGTGGTCGGTGGGCGAGAGCTCGACGGTGAAGTCGTTGGGGACGAGCATCCGCTGGCGCGAGAGCACGTGGGCGGAGTTGTCGACCTCGCGCTGGATCGCGGCGGCGATCTCCACCGGCTGCACGGCGCTGCGGAAGGCTCGGGCGAACGCGCCGGTGACTGCGCCCTCGAGCCGCTGCTCGAAGCGGCTGAGCACACCTGCCATCGGTTCTCGCCTCCTGCCGGGTCACGTGCGTGGGGTCGTCGGTGGTCCCGACGATGGTATCGGCAGGCACGACGCACGCGAATTGACGTGGGAACGCGTTCCATTCTTCCTGCCCCACCCCAGCCCCGCCGCCCTCTCCATCGGTGGCTCATCAACCCGCGCGCCGGCATCGGTGCCCCAGCACCCCCAGGAGCCCTGCTGCGGTTGCCCAGCCACCGACGGGCGGGTGCGGGCGCGTGGGAGCCGTGGTGTTAGACTCGGCGACTGTTCCTCAGGGAACGACGCGCGAGTGGCGGAACGGCAGACGCGCTGGCTTCAGGTGCCAGTGTCCGCAAGGGCGTGGGGGTTCAAATCCCCCCTCGCGCACCAGACGAGAAGCACGAGGAAGAACGAGAGAGCCGTGGGCGGCAACGCCGGCGGCTTTTTTCGTGCATCGATGTCGGGCTGGACGAGCAGGGACAGGCCCCCGTCGTGCCCGTCTCCGATTGTTGCGCAGGCGCGTTCGAGGACGCCCTGGCGCACCGATCCGTCGTCGTCGACGCAACGTGCAGGACCCGGGTCTCGGAGTCTGCCGCGGTGTTCACCTCTTGCGTGCCAGATTCACTGGCAGGTGCGCGAGCGAGGGGTGGATGGGGTGGTCGTCGACGACGATGGTGTCGTTCTCGGGCACGGTGTTCTCGAGGAGCTGGTCGCGGATGACCGCGCCTTGCGCGGTGAGCCAGTCGCGCACGCTCGCGTCGACGGTGAAGGCGTGGCGGGGGGAGCCCAAGACGATGGTGCGGATGGTGCTGTAGAGGGGGTACTGGTTGGCGAGGTCGTCGAGAACGGACTGGCGCGCCGGGATGAGGTACTGGGGGTTCTCGTCTGCGGCGCGGGCTCTGCAGCCCTGCCCGAGCACCTGCAGGGACGTCATTACCTGCGCCAACGCCTGTGCTGATGCGGTGTCGGGTGTCCGAGGGTTGATGCCGACTCCGTCGACGAAGAAGCAGTTCTCGCCCTGGGCGCTCGCGGGGGCGAGTGGTTTGGCTCGGACGGTGTAGTTCTGGATCTGATCGACGGGGAACGTCGCGAGGCTCTCGGTGACGCCGGCGAGGGCGCGCCCTGATCCGGTCGTGAACCACTGCAGCCGTTGGGAGGCGGGATCCTCGTATCCAGCCTGCGCGCGGCCTGCGGCCTTGGTGTAGTTCAGCAGGGAGGCGATGGCGTTCTCATCGACCGTCGGTGGCGGCTGGAACGGCACGTCGTAGCCGTGGTCCTGCTGCTGGAGTGCTTGTGCGTACTCGCAGGCGTCGGTGGTGCGGCCCGTGTAGTCCAGGAGCAGGCCCGAGTCGGTCGGCGGTTGGGGTGTGGTGGGGTCCGTGGCGACGCCGAGGACGTCGAGGATGCCGTCGCTGCCGACAGCGTCGAGCAGGTCGACGTCGAGGCTGCGGACGATCAGGGAGCTGAGGCAGCCGAGCTGGGGGTAGGCGACGACCTGCCCTTCGACGGTGACCGCTCGCTGGGCGAAGTCCATGAAGTCGCCGTCGAGGGGCTCGCTGATCGGCAGGAGGTAGCCGGCTGTCTGGAAGTGGTTGATGAAGATCGCGTCGAAGGTGAACACGTCGAGCGTGCTCGGTGGATCGGCGGAGTAGCAGTCGTAGTCGACGAAGTTGAGCTCTGGGCCGTCGGGTCGTACCGCTTGCCACTGGGCTCGGATCGCGTCCTCGAACTGGAGGGGGCGGGGCAGGTAGGGGTAGATGGCGACGTTGAGGACGGGTTCGGTCGTCGTCGACGGCCGAGGAAGTCTGAGTGGTCGAAGAAGCGGGGTGTCCTTGGGCATGAGCGGTCCAGATCGTGAGAGGGATGTCGGACGCTAACCCGCTTGCCACGAAAGCGAAGGCGAATGCCCTCATCTCGCCGAGTCATGAGGTGATCAACCTTCACGACCTGGGGCGTCGGCAACGCGGAGGAGGCGGGTTCAGGCGTGGACTCCGACGCTGACGGAGGTCGTCGAGCTCCTGGGCTCTGAACGAGTCACGCTGCCCCGCGTCATCACGTTCCTGTCCTGCAACGTCTAGCCGGCCGAAGCGTGACGCCGTAGTTCGCAGGAACTATCGAGAGCCCCTTTTTCGCGTCTCGATCGGGTTCGGCGGGTTGTACGTCCCATTTATCGCCCCGTCCATTGACGAGGTGGCAGTGCATCCCGATTCTGAACTTCCTCGCCACGAGTTCAGCGATGGCCCCTCCGGCAGCGTAGGGATCTTGGGGATTTCGAGTCTTCGCTGGGATGGGTTGCACGGTTTTATCTATCAGTTTTCATGATCGATCAGTCAGGGGTGTTTCGCATGGAAGATCAGTCTCGGACAGGTGCGCCTATCCTCAACAGTGTCTTTCCCCCAGACGGACGTGTCCGGGTGGATCCGACCACCGTCACGCCGTTCTCGTGGGTCGGCCAGCTCGCCATCACCTTTCCCGACGGGAGCCGCGGCACCGGAACCGGCACGCTCATCGACCGAGACCGGGTGCTCACCTGCGGTCACAACCTTTATCAAGACAGGCGCGGGGGGAGGGCGAGCTCGGTCATTTTCTCGCTCGCGCAGAACGGCACGGACCGGCCGTACCCTCCGGTCGGCTTCAGGGATGCTCACGTGAGTGAGGAGTACAGGACGCTGTCGCCCGCGGACCCCGCCGCGACCGGCGGAGTGGTTCGTGATTACTCCCGGTACCTCTACGACTTTGGCGTGGTGTCCCTGCAGACAGGACTCGACCCCGCGGAAGGTGCCTTCCCCTTCCTGTACGACGCCAGCGACGAGACTCTCGTGGATCGAACCGCTGATATCGCTGGGTACCCGGGCGACAAGACGGCCGGCACCATGTGGAACGCGGCTGGCCCCTTGACGCCGCCGCCCGCTGCTGAGTTCCTGTGGTACCGCATCAGCACGTTCAACGGTCAGAGTGGCGCGGCTGTGAGGTGCACCTTCGAAGAGGACGAGGAAGGCGACGTTCCTCGGATCGTAGGCATCCACGTGGCCGGCAGCAGCGAGCTGCAGTCCAACTTTGCCGTCAGATTGACCAGCGACGTCATCAGGACCATCGAGACGTGGCTCTAGGAACCTGCCGTGCTTCCCAACGACGAGTCGCGCGAGGATCCGTGCTCGCGTTCGTGATCTCAGTTTTCTACAGCTTGACCCTGCCGCGAACGAGGGAATCAGTTCGCATGATCGATCAACGATAAAGGCGATGGAACCATGACTGACTACAATGCCACCCTCTACGAGAAGCTGTACTCCAAGCTTGCGATCGCGGTCGGTGCCGGTTCGAAGGAGAATCCGGGAACCATCGGAGAGTCTCTCCTCTCCATCTACAACCCGGGTCAGTACCTGCCCGTCAACCTCGACCCGGTCAACAACGCGGACGACGACCAGGAGATCTCGCAGCTGTTCGACACGGCGCCCATGTTCAACTTCACCTACACGCCCGGTGCTCTGCGCGTCTCCGATGCGTACAAGAGCATTCTCGACCTCAAGACCTACCCCATCGCCGATCTGAGCGAGAAGGAGAAGGCGAAGCTCGCAGCGGCTGAGAAAGACTACGAGGAGCGTCAAGAGAAGTGCGACGCCGCCGAGACCGCGTACTGGGCCGTGGTGTCTGAGTACGACGCCGCGCAGGCCAACTACGAGAACAAGACCGGGCCGGCACCGTCGGCGGCCCTCAAGGCCAAGGTCAAGTCGGCCATGGACAAGTGGGTCGCGGCTGGCAAGATCAAGCAGCAGACCAATCTCGCCATCATGAAGCAGCTCCAGGGCCGAGACGGGTCGGCGTTCTGGGACAAGCTCGACCAGCGGTTCGCCGAGAACGAGCGCGAGCTGCCGAGTGGTCTGCGCTTTCCCCCCGCCACTCTCGCGCCCCGGTACGCAAGCTGGTTCAAGGACGAAGGATGGACGAAGTTCGAGTTCGTCGAGAAAGACCTCAACAACCAGTCGACGTCGACCAACATCGGTGTCGCCGGCAACCTCGATGGCAAGTTCGGCATCGTCACTATCTCTGGCTCCGGCAGCTATCAGGAGGACAAGGAGTACATCAAGGTCGAGGAGACCAGTCTCTCCTTCAAGTGCGAGCTGATGAGGGTCACCATCAGTCGCAACTGGATGAACCCATTGGTCTTCAACAGTCGGGCGTGGAAGTTCGAGCCCACGGCACCCGCTGCGGAGCTGTCGTCTGGCGGGAGCCTGAAGGACAAGATCGTCCCGACGGGCGCCTTCGTCGCCATCCCGACGACCGTCATCCTGGCGCGCAACGTCGAGATCCTCGGCAAGTTCCAGAACACCGTCGAGGAACGCATGAAGCGCGAGATCGAGGCTGAGGCCAGTCTCGGCATCGGACCGTTCTCGATCGCTGGCTCGGTGCAGTACAAGGACCGCCGCGAAAGCATCAAGGGGACGTTCGCTGAGAACAAAATCTCGATCAACAACACGCAGATCATCGCCGCGATCAGCCAGGTTCTTCCTCAGGTGCCGAACCCCGACCCGAACCTCCCGTGGGCTCCCGCGTGATGGGTGCTGGGGCGTGGCAGAGCGCTTCTCAGCCATGGGAGAGGGCGACGCCGGCATGAGCCGAACCGATTCAGCCGAGTTCGTCCAGCTGTACAGCAAGATTGCCCAGGCGTTGGCGGTCTCCGGGGTGGTCGGGCAGAGTCCCGATGCGCTCCTCAGCATCCAGTGGCCGGGAATCGTCGTCACGCCGCACCTCGACCCTGACGACCCCGAGACCAAGTACATGGTCAGCAATTTGCTCAACGCGGCACTGGAGTGCAACTACGTCGTGACACCGAAGGCCGGCCTGGTCTCCGACATCTATCAGCTGATCCTCAACGGCAAGGAGACTCCCGAGATCGGACTCTCGCCGGAGCAGAAGGCTGAGTTGGCGAAAGCTGAGGGTTACCTCGAGGTGGACGGTGAGCCGAGCCCGCAGCTGCGTGACTACGTCGAGTACGAGGCGGTCTTCTACGCGGCGCAGGATCTGCTCTTCGAGGCTCGCGCGACTGAACAGAACGGCGGACCTCTCGTCCCGCCAGAGGTGATCGCTCGCTACCGCGAGGCTCGTCAGGCCTGGGACGAGCATGGTCACAGAGAAGAGGTCGAGACCGCTCTGGCAACCGTGAAGCAGCTGCAGGCCCGTGAACCCTACGTGTACTGGCAGCAGCTGGCAGACCGATTCGACACAGGCACCGAACGGCTCGCGAATGGGAGTGCGTTCCAGGTCGTGGACAGCGTGCCGCGCTACAAGGACTGGTTTCGCGATGAACAGTGGACTCCGTTCCGCTTCGACCCGGACGACTTCGCCAACCAACCCCGCTCAGGTGGGACAGGGATGCGAGGGTGCGACGGCAGATGTTGCTGCAGCGTCCGCTCAGGAGACGAAGTATCTCCAGGGCGAATGCCTGCGTGGAACCGGCAGTCCTCCATCCTTGCCGCTCGACACGTCGAGAGCGGGATGGACGAAGCAGGCCCAGCGGCGAGCGGCGCGGAGAGTCCGTTCTTCCTGTCATGCTCGATGAAACGGATCTCGATCGTCCGACCGTGGATGGACTCCTCTGTCTTCTCGAGCCGATTATGGAAGTGGTCAGCGCAGAGCATCGGACGCGGCACCGTCATCTCAACCGGCGGATCAGTCGTGGGCAATGAACCCGCCACCGGAGTTCTTCCCATCCTGCCGACCACGGCTCTCCTGGTCAAAGATGTCGAGCTCATCCTCTCCTCGCGCGAAGCGTATGACTGGATACTCGACAAGATCGAAGCAGGGCGGGAAGTGCGCTACGGCCCATTCAGTCTCAACGCTTACAGCGAACCGTCAACGCGTCACCTGCGCATGGTGCCGGGTGCCTCTGGCGTCGTCAGTGGTAGCCCGCAGATCCTCGGGTTCATCTCTACGTTGATCGGACGGTGCCCCCATCCGGATATGACCCTCCCCTGGCCAAGCTGATCGCACGCAGCAGAGTGGATGGTCGAGGGGCGCTCCCGCTCGATCCAGGGCGTCGTGCTCGGGGTGGCCGTCTGGGGTGTGCACCTGTCGCGATGGGGGATCCTCCGGACCGGGGCTTCGTCGAGACGAGCGTGCCTGTCGACGCGGTTCTCATCGTGCCTAGAGGGATCGCCCACGGTGCGAGGGCCCGCGCCGCCGGATCGGTGCACTGATTAGACGTGCGGCAACTCGTCCGGGTGCGCTCGCACGCCGGAAGTGTGCGGGACTGACGGCGTGCAGTCGCTTGAAGGCTGCGCTGAAGGCGAACGCGTCGCCGTAGCCGACTCGGCGGCGTGCCGTACTGGAAGGTCTCTAGCGGAGCCAGTGGCACAGTAAGATTCCCACCAGTGACAAACCTCCATCCGCGTGTTCTCGCGATGTTCGTGAGGAGTGTCGCTCTGCTGGCAATGCCGGCAAGCGCTAGATCGCTTGGCTCGAGTCGCTGGGCCTGGGTGCTCCTCCATACGCCGATGAGCTCGCGCTCGAGAGCGGCGTGCTCTTGCTGCCGCAGTTCGAACGAGCCGGCTGGGTCGCGACTGACCGCTCGCCATGCTGCCGAAGCACTGGATGCTGTGCTCGGAGAGTGGAGCGGTTCGGTTCATGAGGACTTCTGGCACCTCGACTCCGTGCCTGACTCCCCGGAGTGGGCGCGTCTGCGGGACCTGGCTTTTCAGGCACTGATCAAGTTCTAGCCTCGGCCCGCCGTATTCGTGGTACCTGCGCACCCAGGAGAGCGAGTCTCCAGAGACTTGATGCCCCGCCTCGACCGGGAGGTCAGGGGAAACGAAGGCCAGTCTCGGATGCAGATCCATAGGGCGAGGAAGAGAGAAGCTCTGCGACCTGACTTCAATGTCTCGCTCGGTCTGACCGGAAAAAGTGTGGAATCGGCCAGCGGGCGCGAGTTGATGGGCTCACTGACGCAGAGGGCGAGATCTTGGCAGCGGGACTCCACGAGTTGTTTATGGATCACCTCTCCCACACAGGTCGGTTGGAGTAGGCCAACTGCTCCGGGCGAGCGCGCGTGCGGGATCTACAGCTAGATCTCCAACGGACGAGAGTGGACCGGTCCCTCTCCAGACGCAGCTATGGCCTTGGGGACTGCTGCACCGATGGGTGACAGGTGGGGTTAGGCCGCCAGGGCGACGGTCTGGTTCATGATGGTCTCCCACTCGATGGGGGTCAATCGGCCGAGGACGGCTTGTCTGCGTCGGCGGTGGTAGGTCCGTTCGATCCAGGTCACGATCGCGATCCGCAGCTCTTCGCGGGTGGTCCAGTGACGGGTGTTGAGGACGTTCTTCTGCAGTAAGGCGAAGAAGGACTCCATGGCGGCGTTGTCTCCTGCTGCGCCGACTCGTCCCATCGATCCGACCATGTCGTGGCGGGCGAGTGCGGCGATGAAGCGGCGGCTTCGGAATTGGCTGCCGCGGTCTGAGTGCACGATGCAGCCGGCTACGTCGCCGCGGCGGGCGACAGCGTTCTCCAAGGCTCGGACGGCGAGGTGGGAGGTCATGCGGTCGCTGATGGAGTAGCCCACGATCCGGTTGGACCAGTGGCCTTGATCGCGCAGAGGTAGACCTTTCCCTCATGGGTGGGGTGTTCGGTGGGGGCACCTCCCTGCACGGAGTGCTCGGGGGAATGTCGGTCAGCCAGATCTGGTTCGCCCTCCCGGCCTGGAAGACCCGGTTGAGCAGGTCGTCGTGGGCCGGCGGGCCGGGCTTCTTGCCGTTCCTGCCGCGCTTCTTTCCGAAGGAGGACCACCACTGGTTGTCTGAGCAGATCCGCCAAACGGTCCGCTCGGCCGGTCCGAACCCGGCCTCGCGGACCTCATCGACCATGAACCGATACCCGAACTGGGGGTCCTGGTCGTGAGCGTCGAAGACGGCGTTGGCCAGGTGGGCGTTGTCCCACTCTGAGGTCGTGACCGGGGCAGCGAGCCAGCGGTAGTACTGCTGGCGACACAGCCCGAGCACGCGGCAGCTGAGCGAGACTCCGATCCCGTCAGCCGCGAGCTCCCTCACGAGTGGGAAGAGCCTTTTCCCGGCAGATTCGCCTGAGACAGGTAGGCCGCCGCGCGGCGCAGGACCTCGTTCGCCCCCGCGAGCGGGAGGTGCCCCCACTGCTCGAGCAGGCGGATCCGCTTCTTCGCCTCGCGCAGTTCGGCGTTCTCTGCCGCGGTGGTTCCGGGCTTGAGGCCGTCCTCGACGTTCGCAGTCTTCATCCAGTTGGCCAGGCACGACTCGCTGATCCCGAAGTCAGCGGCGATGTCCTTCAACAGGACTCCTGGCTCGCGGCTCCTGGCGACCCGCACGACGTCCTCGCGGAAATCACGGGGATAGGGCTTGGGCATGGTGCACATCCTTCCAGCGGCACCTCACGGCACCACAGATCAGATGTCACCTATCGGTGCAGCAGTCCCTTGGTCTGTCGCGAGCAGCGCGGTGGCTGCATGAGGCGCACGTTGGCTCATCCATATCTTAGATGGCGCATCGTCACATTGTGGTCGGTCCCGGTGTGCCAGGCCGAGGTGGGGTGGCCATACCGACCAACACGACCGAGACCGACGGCATGCCGTTTCAGTCGGTGCCGGTGAAAAAGCCTTAAGCTATCGAAGTCTGCCCAGCATCGCTTCGAACCGGACAGAGACCGACGCGGATCCGCCTCCACGCTCGAACGGCCGATCGGGGGCTAGTGTCTCCAGTGCTTTCTCGATGCTCGATGTGGCTACGTGGGGTAGTGAACGCGCGGCTTAGACGGCGACCTGGTCTCAGTGCATGCGTCACAAGGGCGTTCATCGTTGTTCGAACGACTATTTCTGTCATTCTTCGTTTCCCGGCCTTCCGGCAGAGCCAGGATCAGCACATGACAACGCCACAAGACGATCTCCTCGACGGGGAGCTGATCGCGTCAATCGCGGACGGGACCTGCGTTCTGTTCCTGGGTGCGGGATTCACGAGCGCATTCAGCAGCGTCGGCGGCGAGAACGTGAAGACAGCCTCAGAACTCGGCGAGTCGATTGTGAAGTCGCTGATCGAACGACTCGACGGGAGCTCCCACGTCCCTGCGCGCGTCATCGCCGCGACCACGAGCCTGACCGAGGACGGCAGGCGGACCTATCAATTGCGACTCGCGTCCCAATTCTTCATCTCTGAACTCGTGCGGTACGGAAACATCGATCCTGAGGTGGCGCGAGAGGACCTGGTCGAGCTACTTGTCGAGGAGACCGGCCAGTCGTTCAGCCTGGAGACGGTCACGGCGGCGGCACCGCTGCTGTCCCTGCCATGGTCATCCATCTACACGACGAACTACGACTCGCTCGTCGAGTCCACGCTGGCGGCGATCGGCGTCCCGTATCAGGTCACGAGCAGGCCCAGCGACCTAGTTGAACGGGCTGGCGACCGTCTCGAGATCGTGAAGATTCACGGCAGCATCGACGAAGTACACCTAGATCGCGAGCTTCCCCTTGTCGTGACTTCCGACGACTACGCGAGTTTTGGATGGACACGCGGGCTTCTCCTGGACGAACTCAGAGTCAACCTCGCTCAACGCGACGTCCTCTTTCTTGGATACGGGCTGCAAGACGAGAACCTCGACACGGTCATCCGGGAGGTCTCGCGGGCGATATCCCATACGCCGCGTTCCTTGTACGTGCAGACGCGAGGGACGGCTGAAGAGCCGTGGTGGAACTACCTGCGACTCCGGAACTTCAAGGTGAGAAGGTCGCAAGACTTGGTCCGCCTCGCGGGCAGGCTCAACGAAGCACTCACCGACTTCAGGACCAGTCACGATGCCGGTTACGTCGACTACGCCGTCACCAGTCGCAACGGAAACGACGATAAGTACGACACGGCCGAACTGATGAGTATCAAGACTGCCGTGGCGCGCGAGACATGGCGATCGTCACGAACATTCGCTTCAACGGTTGACCTTTCCTCCTGCGGCAGTGACCCAGTAGCCGCCCTCTACTTCTTCATGAGGGCCAAGCGAGTCGAATCTACGGATCCCGGCGCGCAGCAGATGCTTGTCGCCCGCAAGACCGCGATACGCGAGTGGTTGAAGAGCCACACACTCCACGTAACTCCGACGCGACCGAACTGGCACCGTACCCTCGAATGTCTCGGACTCTCGGCACCGGAACTCGACGACGACCATGTGAGACGCGTAGTGGAGCTCGTGCGAAAGAACTCACAAGTGCACTCGGACTCGCTCTCCAAGTGGTTGACTCTCCAACTCGTCCGGGATCTCCAGATGAAAACCGACCCGGACGAACTGACAGCACTCAACGGATTCGTGATCGGTGAAGCACGTTCCTGGCGGGCAGAGCCGAACTCCCGAGCTGGGTCGCAATGCCGGCCCGTGGTCCCCCGCCTGGCGTGGATCCTTTGCCGAGTCGGGGGCTACGAGGACTTTCTTCGTCCGGCCGACCAACAGACCTGGGGAGATCTCTTGCTCTCCTGGGAACTCAGCAAAGTCAGCGGACGACCCGTGCGGCTCTCGGACGAACCCGAGCAGGTGAGACGTCTGTCAGACGGTGTAAGGGTAGACAGCCGATGGATTCGCAGACTTACCGGACCCTCCGCAGAATCCTGGAGTTCGCTCGCAACGGCCCCGCTCAGCCGCCGTGCATCTTTGCGAGCGGAACTGGATCGAGCGCGTTCGGCTGGACCCGCAGCGGTAGTGACTCTGCTCGAAGGAATCGACCTCGAGCTCCGAGGCAGCGACCGACATTCGGACGTCGTCGAACCCTTCTTCGCGTCCTTCGTCCTGCTGGAACATCTTTCAGCGCTTCTCAAAGACCCCAATTGCGACGACGCGACGCTGTCCACCGCGCACCGGCAGCTAATGAGTGCAGCCAACGATGCGATCGACGACCTCGAGGCCGACCCGGACGGCTCCAGTGTGCAGTCCAGCCGTGCGAGCCATTTCGCCACAGCTATGTGCCGGGATCTGCTGTACGGGACACGCACGTTGGAGCAACGACAGATGATGTCGGGTGTCGAAGCCGACCGCTTCGTCCATCTGACTAAACGACTTGCAAGGCTCAGTGGGTCCCATCAATGGATGGTCGAGAATCTTCTCAACGTGTCGGTCCACCTTTCCCGACTGCCCGAGTCGACTCCGCTCGTACAAGATGTCCTCGATGACATCCACGCTCAAGTGACTCGCGAACCGGTATGGGAGTCGCTCAGTCCCCTCCTTCGGTACTACGTGGCGAAATCGGAACAGGCGAAAGGATGGAACGTCCGTGGCTAAGCGAACTGTGGTGGCCGTCGATGCGCGCCGAGCAGGCGCGAGCGGCATCGGTCGATACACCCAGTGTCTGGTCGAGGCCTTCCGATTCTCCGAAGCACTCCGGCATCGCTTCGAGCTGGTCGAACTAGTAAACCCCTCGGCCCGCATGAGCCAGACCCAGTACCCTTGGGACGCGGCGCTTCTTTCCACGTGGGCGAGCAATGGTCTTTCGCAAGCACTGAAAGACGTCGGCGCCGGACTGTTCATCGCCCCGCAGTACTACGTGCCGCCGGTCGACGTGGTGCCACTGGTCAGAGTCCTCCACGACGCTCAGCCCTTCTGGGGTGACTTCCCGTCGCCATCCCGAGACGTCTTCGAGACTCTCTATGGCGCGGACGTCCTCCTGGGCCTCGCACGGGAACTAGGCGTCGAGTCGGCCTGGCTGGATAGAGACTCGCGTTCCGCTGTTGCGAACCTCATCCAGCGTATGTACGAGAAGGGATCCGAGAGCGCCGACGAGTTGATGACGGTATCCCACTTCAGCGCAACTGACCTCGTCAGATACCTTCCCCAGACCAAGGGACGGTGGCACGTTGCCTATCCGTTCGTCTCGTCTACCCTCGCGCCATCGAACGCACCGGTCCCGAGAGGCGACCCGATGATCATCGGGGTCAGCAAGATGGAGCCGCGCAAGAACCAGCTTGCACTGATCAATGCGGCGAATCGGCTTCGGTCCGAACATCCCCATCTCCGCCTGGTGCTGGTGGGTGGTGCGACAGCCAGTTTCCCCGCTTATGCAGACTCAGTCAGACAAGCCGCTAGACGAGCTGACTGGGTGACGTTGTTGGAAGACGCATCAGACGCGTTGCTGGCCGACCTCTACCGGTCGTGCGATCTCTTCGTGTCGGCATCCGTTTCCGAAGGCTTCGGGTTCCCCGGGTTGGAAGCCTTGGAGGCTGGGGCACGGGTCCTCGTCGGTTCCGAGACCTCGATGCGAGAGATCTACGGGTCCGCAGCCTCCTATTTCAACGAGTCAGGTCTCCGTGCCGAGGAAGGTTCACGTGCTTATCGCCGAGCGCTCGATCACCTGTACGGCGCGATGCGGCTGGCACTGAACCGCTCGATGCCGATCGATGGTGGCATATCCTCGCGAGTCCTCCCGACAGTGGAGACGTTCGGCGACGATCTGCTCGCTGTCATGGAGCGAGTTCTATGACCATCGTCTTCGTGCGGCACGCCGCCACGGACGCCAACGAAGTCGGACGAATGGCCGTCGGAGTGCCAGGACCACCGCTCTCAGCCGCCGGACGATCTGCCGCAACGGCGAAACGCGCCTACTGGCGGGCTCAACTGCCGCCGCACGAAGTATTCGTCAGCCCTGCTGCTCGGGCCATCCAGACCGCCGACATCCTTTTCCCGGAGTCTGAGAGCACGATCGTTTCTGGATTCGCGGAAGTCGACCCAGGGGACTGGGGCCGCGACGACTGTTCAGAAGGAACACATCAACACGCCAGCCTGCTCAGGGACTGGGAAGCCGGACGGAACTTGAATGCAGCACCTCCGAACGGCGAGTCCGGTGATGCCGTGCTTCGACGCCTAAGCGAAGCGGTAGCAACGCTGACTGCTTGCGAGGGGAAGCGGCGGATCATTCTCATCAGCCATTTTGCTGTGGCACGCATGCTGCTTGCGCACTTCCTGCCAGACTGTGAACCGCCGCGGCGAGGGTTCCCGGCGCTACTAGACGCGTTCAGGCTGGGGCGACTTGAGAATCCGACGGGTCTCGAGCCGCAGTAAGGTTGCGCAGGGACCCAGAGCTCGACCATGGACAGTCGATGCCTCGGGAACGGAAAGTCGTCCGGAGCATCGAGGCGGCGGCAGGACCAACTTCACGAATCGTGGGGGCCTTGGGAAAGCCGCCTCGCTCGCCGAGGGCGCGCCGCTGACGGCACGCTCGGTAGCGATGATCTGCCGTCAGCTTTCGTGGCAGGTGCCCGACTCCGTCGAGGGTGACGACGCGGACGTCGGGGACGGTGCGGGCGAAGCGCTCGACGTCACGGGCGGTGGAGAGGGGGTCCTGGGCGCCGCGGATGATCAGCGTCGGTGCGGACACGTGCTCGAGGCCGGCTGAGGGATCGCTCGTGAACGCCGACAGCAGCGTCGGCAGCGATCCGCGGGCGCCCAGCTCGCGCATCACGTCGCGGGCGACGTCGGGCGACAGGGTCCTCGGGGTGGGCGACGTAGCCGCGCATGAGGACGCGCCGCACGAACGCCGACTCCGCGACGACATCGGCCGCCGCCGACGGCAGCGGGAGCCCGATGGTCGCGAGCTGCTTGACGAGGGTGGTCACCGCGCGCGGCTCGCTGGTCAGGGTGCGCAGCGGGTGCCGGGGGAGGTCCGTCAGGGCGAGCACCGGACCCCCGGTGAGCACGAGGCGCCGGACCCGCCGCGGGTGGTCGACGGCGAGTCGCGTGCCGACGATCGACCCCATCGAGTGGCCCACGACGTCGACGGCGCCCAGCCCCAGCTGGTCCGCCAGCTCGTCGACCGCGGCGGCCATGGCGTCGAACGTCAGCCCGGCGGGCGGCATGGCCGAGCGCCCGAAGCCGGGAAGGTCGACGGCGAGCACGCGTGCCCGCTCGGACAAGGCCGGGATGACCGGCGTGAACCAGCGCCAGCTGGCCGCGATGCCGTGCAGCAGCACGACGACGCGCTCGGCGTCCGGGTCGCCGACGTCGACCAGCCGCAGGTCCGCGCCGCCCACCTGCACCGTGCGCTCGCTGCTCTCCCACTCGACCTCGCGACCCATCGCCCGGCCCCTTCCCTCAGACGCCGCGGCGCGCGGCCTCGCGACGCGCGAACTGCTCGTACGACGTCGGCGCCCGGTCGAGCAGGGTCGGCAGGTGCGAGAGGTCGCCGGCCGGCAGGCCGTGCTCGTCGTAGTGGCTCATCATCGTCCGGTACGTGTCGACGGCGTCCCTGCTCCAGGTGTTGATCCCCCGGACGTTCCGCGCACCGTCGAGCGCCTTGAGCAGACGCACCACCGACGTCGCCCGCGGCGAGGGGAGGGCCGCGACCAGCTGCGGGAGGACGTGCACCGACCGCAGCGGGTTCGTGATCGACGCCGGCGGGATCCGCACTGCCGTGACGCGATGCCCAACGACCTCCGACCAGGCGGTCGCCATCTCCTCGCGCGTCAGCTCTTGCGCCGACAGGTCGTACGTCTGCCCGACGTGACCTGACGGGTCGCGCAGCACCCGCACGGCCGCCTCGGCCACGTCCTCGACGTCGACCACGCCCATGACGCTCTGCGTGCTCACCGGGTAGGGCATGGATCCGACGCGGATGAAGTCCCACAGCTCGAGGTAGTTCTGCATGTAGTGCGACGGCCGCAGCACGGTGACCGGGATCCCGGACTCCTTCAACCGCTGCTCGGCGACGTCCTTCTGGTGATGGTGCGGGAGGACGTGCAGGTCGGGGTGGACCACCGAGTGGAACACGAGGTGCCGCAGGTCGCCGCTCGTCGCCGCGTCGATGAAGGCGTCGAGCAGCGGCTGCTCGTCGATGATCTGCGTCGGGGCCGCGTGGTACGCGCGACCAGCGCCGCGCAGCGCGTCAGTCAGGGCGGACGCGTCGCGCAGGTCGCCGACGACGACCTCGGCGGCGCCTGCCCGCCGCGCGACGCCCGCCTGTTGATCGTTCTTGACGAAGGCGCGGACGTGCTCGCCCGCGGCGGAGAGGCGCTCGACGAGCGGTCGACCGACCCCGCCCGCAGCGCTCGTCACGACGATCAGGTCCGACATGGGCGTCCACCCTTCACCTCTGGCGGCCTCGGCCGCGGGCTCCTTGATGCGAACTATGCACGACGCAAACGTCATTCGCAAAACTCACGGATCTGCTCTACCGTCTCGTCGTATGACCTGGACACCTCCGCCGGACGTGACCGGCACACGCGTCGTGCTGACCGGTGCCACCGGCGGCCTCGGCTTCCACGTGGCACGTTCGCTGGCGGACCGTGGGGCCGAGGTCTACATGACCGTGCGCGACCTCCGCCGCGGCGCCGGGCTCGTCGAGCGGCTGACCGAAGAAGCCCCGCAGGCGCGTATGCAGCTGCTCGAGGCGGACCTCGCCGACCTGGGGTCGCTGGAGCGCGCGGCGCGAGAGCTCCGGGAGCGGACGCCGTCGGTCGACGTCCTCGTCAACAACGCCGGCATCATGCTCGCGCCCGACGTCCGCACCGTCGACGGCCTCCCGCTGCAGATGGGGACGAACCACCTCGGCCACTTCGCCTGGACCGCGCACCTGTGGACCCACCTGGCGCCCGCCGGCCGCGTCGTCACGGTGAGCTCGGTCGCCGCCGCCAGCGCGCGACGCCTCGACCTCGACGCGTGGGCTGCGTCGTCGACGCGACGCCGTGACCGGCGGTGGCGCGCCTACGCGGAGTCCAAGCTCGCGAACCTGCTGTTCACGCGGGAGCTGGCCCGACGACTCTCGGCAGGCGCGAGCGCGCGGACGGCCGTGGCGGCGCATCCCGGCCTGGCCGCGACCGAGATCACGCAGACCGGCATGGCGATGGGCCACCCGGTGCTCGGGTGGCTCCTGACCCGCGCGATCCGACCCGGTCTGCAGAGCGCGCACGCCGGCGCCCAGCCGATCCTGCGAGCCGCCCTCGACCCCACGCTCTCGTCGGGCGACTGCGTCGGACCCTCGTGGCCGGGCCACACCCGGGGCCGCCCCGTCCTCGTGCGCATGCCGTCCCGCGCGCACGACGAGGAGCTCGCCGCGCGCCTCTGGTCGGCCTCCGAGCAGGCGGTGGGTCTCGCGTTCCCCGTCTGACGGCCGGCGGTCAGTGTCGTCGTCGTCCCTATGCTGAGCCCGTGAGCCGACCGTCCCGCTTCGACGTCGCGCGACGTCGCGCCGCGGTCGCCCGCGCCTTCGACGAGGGGGTGGGCCCCGAGCAGGTCGCGACCGAGCTCGACGTCCACCCCGCCACGATCTACCGGTGGGCGGGAGAGCTCACCGGGAGCCGCGCCGAGCAGCGTTCCGACGGGCACGAGGACGTGTCGAGCCGGCTGGTGCGCAGCGCCCAGCAGCTCCTGCGCGAGCACGAGTACGCGGCCGTCACCATGAAGATGCTGGCGGGCGGCGCCGGGGTCTCCGTGCGGTCCGCCTACCAGCGCTTCGACACCAAGCAGGACGTCTTCGGTGCCGCCGTCGACGCGGCCGCGACCGAGATCATCGAGCGGATCGCGCAGGAGACGCCTCGCCACCTCAGCCCGGAGCCCCTGGAGCAGCTGGAGGAGCTCCTGGTGGTCGCGGCGCGATGCGTCTACGCCGTCCAGGGCGCCCACGTGCTGTTCTGCGACGTCGGCCTCCCGCGCGAGGTCGTCGACACCGGCCGCTGGCACCAGCTGTTCGTCGACGTGGTCGCGCGGCTCCTGCACGAGGCGCAGCGGCTCGGCCAGCTCGGCCCGGACGACGACCCCGACCACCTCGCCGTCGGGATCGTCGCCGGGGTCCGCGGCGTGCACGCCGCCGTCCTCGGTGGATCGACCGACGCGACCACCGGCCAACGACTCGTCCGCGTCCTCGCTCAGGTCGGCTCGACGTCGCCCCGCGTGGTCGGCGGCTGAGAGTCCCGGCGCTCAGTCGTCGAGCGCGTCCAGCTCGTCGAGCGCCTCGCGGGCTCGGGCGAGGCGGGCGGCGGGCTCGTCGTCCCACCAGCGGGGTCCGCGCTCCCCGAGACCATGCTTCGCCAGGCCGACGCGGTGCCGGGCGGCCGCCACCGCGTCGTCGTCGCCCGCCTTCTTCGCCACGCGCACGCCGGAACGGCCGCGACCCAGGTGCGACGTCAGCCGCTCGACGACGTCGTCGGGCAGGGAGGGGTCGGTCCGGCGCCAGCGTCGGCCCTTGACGACGAAGTAGTGCTCGTCCTCGGCAGGGCCGTCCGAGGGGCCCGCGTCGCTCAGGGTCAGGCCTTGACGGCCACGACGGGCGCGTCGGCCTCGAGGAGGATGCGCTGCGAGGTGCTGCCAAGCACCAGCTTGCCCACCGGCGAGCGGCGTCGCTGGCCGATGACCACGAGCGACACGTCGTCGCCCTTCGCGTGGTCGAGGATCGAGTCGGCGGCACCGCCGGCGCCGCGGAAGTGCACGACGTCGCCCTCGACGCCGGCCTCCGCCAGCCGCGCCTGCAGCGCGTCGATCTGCTGCTCCTCCGAGATCGCCTCGGCCGTGTCGGCGCCCGGCGTCGCGACCACCGTGAGCCGCGCGGAGTCGCGCTGGGCCTGGGCGAGCGCCCACGCGAGCGCGGCCTCACCCTCGGGGGTCGGGACGTATCCGGCGACGATCGTGGTCATGCTTCCTCCTGGTCGGTCCCTCCCACCGTAGCCCTCAGCGGCGGCCACGCGCGGCGAGCGCGTCGACGCTCCAGCGGCCGGGTCCGACGAGCGCGAGCAGGAACGCCACGGCCGCGAGGACGAGCACGAACTCCGACCCGCCGTCGGAGACCAGGAACGCGTCGCGGTGGGCGTACCAGGCCGCGCCGAGCATGCCGAGCCCGAGCAGCGGGGCGACGACCGTCGTCAGCGCGCCGAGCACCAGCAGGGCGCCACCGACCACCTCGAGCGTGGCCAGCGCGACCGCGGCCACGTCGGCCAGCGGCACGCCCATCGCGGCAAAGCCGTCCTGCGTCCCGCCGATGCCGCCGGACCACTTCTGCCAGCCGTGGACGACGAACGTGACGCCGACGACCGCCCGCCCGATGAGGAGGCCGAGGTCCTGCGCGGTGGCGTGTCGGCGGTGGTCGAGTGTGCGAGCGATGGTGGACATGGGAACCCCCGAGGTACGTGGACGGTACGTGTGAGGGACGAACGACTGCTGGGTCGAGTTCCGCGCGGGTCGTGTGAGGCGAGTCGCGCGAGGTCGTGAAGCGGTCCGCGCGACCGGCCGCGAGGCCTACGATCCTCGGGTGGCGACCTACCTCTCCTTCCTGGCGTTCGCAGCGCTCCTCGCCGTCGCGCCGGGCCCCGACACCTTCCTGACCCTGCGCGCCAGCGTGGTCGGCGGACGACGTCGGGGCCTGTTCACCGCGGCCGGCATCTCGACGGCCGGTGCGCTGCAGGGCCTGCTGGCCGCCATGGGTCTCGGCGCGGTGCTCGCCGCGTCGGAGCCGGTGTTCCAGACCATCCGCTGGGCCGGCGTCGTCTACCTGACGTGGCTGGGCGTCGGGGCCCTGCGCGCGGCGCTGCGTCGCGACGGGTCGGCCTGGACCGTCGGCTCCGGTCGCGCCCAGGTGCGCCGCCGGACTGCCTTCCGGCAGGGCTTCGTCTGCAACGTGACGAACCCGAAGGTGCTCGCGTTCAACCTGGCCGTGCTGCCGCAGTTCGTCGGCCACGACCAGGGGGTCGCGGTGCTCGCGGCCTACGCGTTGACGCTCGTGGTCGTCGGCGCGGTCGTGCTGCTCGCGGTCGTCGTGGCCGCCTCGGGCGCGGCGTCGCGCATCGCCCGCCCTGGCTTCCGCCGCGGCGTGGACGGCGGCACGGGCGTGGTCATGCTCGGCTTCGCGACCGCCCTCGCCGCCGAGGGTTGAGATCCCCGACGGTCCTCGCGAGCGACGTTCAGTCGGGCGGCGACGTCTTGAAACGAGCGGACACCTCGTCCGAGAGCCCCGCGTCGACGCGCGTGCGCATCTCCGCGGTCATCTCGGGCAGCGCATCGCGCGGGAACCAGCGAGCCTCCGTGTTCTCGCCGTCTGCCGGGTAGGGCTCGCCCGAGACCCAAGCCAGTCGAAACGTCAGGTCGACGAACCGGGTTCGGTCACCGTTGGGGTAGACGACCTCGCCGCTGACGTCGACCGAGGCGAGTCGGATCGGATCGGCGACCACGCCAGTCTCCTCGAGGGTCTCGCGCACGGCTGCCGCAGCAGGTTGCTCGCCGGGATCGATGATGCCGGTCACCGGCGTCCACGCACCGGTGTCGGATCTGCGCACCATCAGTACGAGATCGTCCTTGCACACGACGGCGATGGCGCCCGGCAGCCAGAGCGGGTCCGTGCCGATCTTGGCGCGCAGGGCGAGGACGAAGTCCGGGGTGGCCATGCCCCGAGCCTAGACGCCGCGGAATGGTCCACCGGTCGCGTCCGTTGACACCTCCATGCGTGCCATGACCTATGCCCAGTACGGCGACGACGACGTCCTCGAGCTCACCGACCAGCCGACCCCCAAGGTCGGGCCGGGCGAGATCCTCGTGGAGGTGCGCGCCGCCTCGGTCAACCCGGTCGACTGGAAGCTGATGAGTGGCGGCCTCGACGCGATGATGGACGTCCGCTTCCCGGTGGTCCCGGGCTGGGACGTCGCCGGCGTCGTCTCCGCCGTCGGCATCGACACCCCCGAGTTCGCGGTGGGTGACGAGGTCGTCGCCTACAACCGCCAGGACTACGTGCACCGCGGGACCTTCGCCGAGCTGACGACGGTGCCGGTGCGAGCCGCCGCCCGCAAGCCACGCGACCTGTCCTGGGAGGAGGCGGCGTCGCTGCCGCTCGCCGGACTCACGGCGTTCCAGGCGCTCGAGCGGCTCGAGGTCGGCCCCGAGGACACCGTGCTCGTCCACGGCGCCGGCGGCGGCGTCGGCTCCTTCGCCGTCCAGCTCGCCGCCCGCGCCTTCCGGGCCCGCGTGATCGGCTCGGCGTCCGCGTCGCAGCACGACCGCATCCGCGACCTCGGCGGCGAGCCCGTCGAGTACGGCGACGGTCTCGCCGACGCGGTCCGCGAGCTCGCGCCCGACGGTGTCTCGGTGGTGCTCGACCTCGTCGGCGGCGTGGTCGAGCAGACCGTCGCCGTGCTGGAGGACGACGGACGCCACGCGTCCATCGCCGACCCCGACGCGCTCGAGCACGGCGGCCTGTGGCTGTGGGTGCGCCCCGACGCCGACGACCTCGGCCGCCTCGTCGGCCTGGTCGACGACGGCACCGTGCGCGTGGAGGTCGACGACGTCTACGACCTCGAGGACCTCGCCGACGCGTTCGCGCGCAGCCGCGAGGGCCACGTCCACGGCAAGCTCGCCATCCGCGTCAGCGAGGACTGAGCCGCACAGCGATGTCGACGCCCTCCCACCCCGCGGGTGGGAGGGCGTCGTGCGTCCGCGTGGTCGTGCGCGACTCTTCACCACATGAATACATGATGTGTATAGTTGCGCCATGGCTCTCGCCCACGTGCTGCTCGGCATCCTCGCCGACGGACCCGCGCACGGCTACGACGTGAAGCGCGCCCACGACGCCCGCTTCCCGGCAGCCAAGCCGCTCGCCTACGGGCAGGTCTACGCCTCGCTCGGCAAGCTGTCGGACGACGGCGCGGTCGAGGTGGTGGAGACTGCGGACCCCTCCGGCGGTCCCGAGCGCACCACGTACGCCCTGACGGACGAAGGTCGCTACCGCCTGCAGGCGTGGCTCGACGACGTCGAACCTCCCGCCCCTGCGGCCGCGGACGACGTCGTCCGCAAGACGATCACCGCCCTCCATGCCGGAGGTGACGCCGTCGCCTACCTCCGCCGACAGCGCGAGGCCCACCTGGAGGCCATGCGCCGACTCGTGCGAGAGCGCGACGCCGCCACCGACGTCGCCGCACGCGTCAGCGTCGACCACGCCGTCGCCCACCTCGACGCCGACCTGCAGTGGCTCCAGGCCGCCGCCGACCGCTTCGCGCGAGCCTCCCTCGAACCCCGACGCCCCTCCAGTGCAGGAGCCACCCGATGACCACGACCCCGCCCGCCGTCGTCGCACGCGCCCACGAGGTGCACCAGTCCTACGGCCGCTCCCTCGCCCTCGCAGGCGCCTCCGTCCAGGTGGTGGAGGGCGAACGGGTGGCGGTCACCGGGCGGTCCGGGTCCGGCAAGTCGACGCTGCTGCTCGCCCTGGCGGGTGTCCTCAGGCCGCAGTCGGGGACGGTCGAGGTCGTCGGGCACGACCTCGACACCCTCGACGACGCGCAGCGCACGCGGCTGCGGCGGCGAGAGATCGGTCTGGTGCTCCAGTTCGGGCAGCTCGTCCCCGAGCTCACGGCCCTGCAGAACGTGGCCTTCCCGCTGCTGCTCGAGAAGTCGGCGCGAGACGCGGCCGAGGCCGCCGCCCACCACTGGCTGGATCGGCTCGGGGTCGGGGACCTCGCCGGTCAGCGACCGGGCGAGCTCTCCGGCGGCGAGCAGCAACGGGTCGCGATCGCCCGCGCGCTCGTCACGTCGCCGCGCCTCGTGCTCGCCGACGAGCCGACCGGCGCGCTCGACACCGTCACCGCCGAGGAGGTGCTCGACGTCATGCGCACCGCTACGGCGGAGTCCGGTGCGGCCCTCGTCGTGGTTACCCACGACAACCGCGTCGCCGCAGCCCTCGACCGCGAGGTCGTGCTGCGCGACGGTCGTGTCGTCAGCGAGGAGGCGGCGCGATGAGGAGCGTCGTCCCCGCGCTCCTGCGCGCCGGGGCAGGGTCGCGCGCTCTCGTCGTGGTCGCCGCGACCGCGGTCGCGACCGCCGTGCTCATGGCGGCCGCGTCGATCGCCATGCTCTGGTTCGAGCGCATTCCCTCGGACCTGGTCATCGACGCCCGCGGCTACGGCACCGACCTCGAGTCCGTCAACTGGATCGTCGCCGACCCAGGTACGCGTGGCGGCGTGCTGTTCGGCGCGATCGTGCTCGTGCTGCCCCCGCTGCTGCTGCTCGACCAGGCGGTGCGGCTGGGCGCCGCCTCCAGGCAGCGACGTGACGCGGCCCTCCGGCTCGCCGGGGCCACGCGGCGGGACGTGCGAGCCCTCGCGGCCCTCGAGGTGGCGCTGCCTGCGCTCGTCGGAGGAGTGCTCGGCATCCCCACGTTCCTGCTGCTCCGGTCCCTGCTCGCGGGTCCGGGCTTCCTCGCCCCGACGTCCTTCCCACCCCTGTGGGTCGTCCCGCTCGTCCTCGTCGGCGTCGCCCTGGTCGGCGCCGGTGTCGGCGCGCGAGCGGGCAAGGACGACCCGCTGGGCACCGCCCGCCGTGTCGACCTCCGGTCGGGCTTGTCGTGGCGGGGTCCGGCCGCGCTCGGCGTCGGCGCCGTCCTCCTGGTGACGCAGCTGGGGGCCGGCTACGGCAGCGACGTCTACCTCTTGCTCACCTTCGTCGCCTTGGGCCTCATCGTCCTCGGCCTGGTCGGCTCCGCGCCCTGGGTCGCCTACGGCGTCGCCCGTCGTGTCGTCCGTCGTGCGAGGACGGCACCCGACCTGCTGGCGGCACAGCGGGTGCTCGTGGCCCCCGGGGCCGCCGGCAGGGCGGCGGCAGGCGTCGGCGCGATCGGCCTCGCGCTCGGCACTACGGCCGTCTTCTCCGGCGACGTCATGGCGATGGGCCAGTGGGAGGCTGACGGAACCTACGACATCGGCGCGGTCGCGACCGCCGTGGCGGCCCTCGTCGCGCTGGCGGTGCTCGCGGGCTCCCTCGCCGTGCACGCCGTCGAGTCCATCTGGGAGTCGCGGCGGGAGATCGCGTTCCTCGCGGCCACGGGCACGACCCAGGTCGACCTCGACCGGGCGCTCCTGCGTCAGGTGCGGCTCGTCGCCGTCCCGCTCGGCGTGACCGGCGCGACGATCGGCGCGCTCGGCTACTCCGGCCTCCTGCTCGTCGGGGAGTCGCTCGGCGGGACCCGGCTCGTGGCGGTCGTCGTCGGGATCCTCGGCACCTGGGCGTGCGTCAGCCTCGCGGCCTGGGCGGCCGCCCGACTCGTCAGGCCTGTGGCGGTCGATGCGGCCCGCCCACTGCACCTGCGGACGGAGTAGGCCGTGGACCGGTTCACGTCGGCGAACCGACGCCGCGCCGCGCACGGCCGACGCCGACGGCGCGTGCAGCAGGTCGTGGCCACCGCGCTGCTCGGGTCGGCGTTCACCCGTCCTGACGTGGTCCGCCGTCGGGACGACGCCTGACCGTCGCCGGGGTGCGGCCGTCGGTGCGGATGGCTACCGTCGGTCCCATGCCCAGTCGCGCACCCTCGAAGCAGCCCAGCACCTCGGCCAAGCTCCTCTACCGGCCCGTGGGGATCGTCAGCTCGATCCTCGGCGGGCTGCTGTCGAGCCTGATCTTCAAGCAGATCTGGAAGCGCGTCAGCCCGAGCAGCGACCAGCGCTCCGACGCGCCCGGTCCGCTGGAGAGCGAGTACCCGATCAAGGAGATCCTCGTCGCGGCGGCGCTGCAGGGCGCGATCTACGCCGTCGTCAAGGCGGTCATCAACCGCCAGGGCGCCCGCACGTTCGAGAAGGTCACCGGCGAGTGGCCCGGTTCCTGACGCACCTCGCGGACGACGAAAGTCCCACGATCGACGAAGGCGCTGCCACCCCGGTCGGGTGACAGCGCCTTCGTCGTCGTTCGGGATCGCGAGCCTCAGCCCGCGAAGACCTCCACGAGCTTCGCGTTGAACGCCGGGATGTCGTCGGGGTTGCGGGAGGTGACGAGGTCCCAGCCGTTCGCCGGGCAGTGGAACACCTCGGCGTCCTGCCAGGTGCCACCGGCGTTCTTGACGTCCGTCGCCAGCGACGGGAACGACGTGAGCGTCTTGCCCGGGAGCACGCCGGCCTCGACCAGCGTCCACGGGGCGTGGCAGATCGCGGCCACCGGCTTGCCGGCGTCGACGAACGCCTTCACCAGGGCGACCGACGTCTCGTCGGAGCGCACCTTGTCGGCGTTCACGGTGCCGCCGGGCAGCACCAGGGCGTCGTAGTCGGACGCCGAGGCGTCGGCCACGGCGACCGTCGCCTCGAACGTGGCGTCCTTGTCGGTGTCGTTCACCATCGACTGGACGGTGCCGGCCTCGGGCGCGACGTGCACGGGTGTGCCGCCGGCCTCGACGACCGCCTTCCACGGCTCCTCGAGCTCGGGCTTCTCCACCCCGATCTCGGCGGTGAGGAAGGCGATCGTCTTGCCGGACAGGGATGCATCGGACACGGGGAGTCCTCTCGGTGGGGGTCAGGCAGCGCGGTGAGGGTGCGGGCTGCGGCTGAGGATGTCGCGCCGCTCGGCCTCGCTGAGCCCTCCCCACACACCGTACGGTTCCTGCACCGAAAGCGCGTGTTCACGGCACTGCTCGATCACCGGGCAGCGCAGGCAGAGCGCCTTCGCGGCCTGTTCTCGGCGGGCCTTCGGCGCTCCGCGCTCGGCCTCCGGCGAGAAGAAGCTCTCCGGATCGACCTCACGGCAGAGACCGTCGTACTGCCAGTCGTACGTCTCCTGCAGCGGCATCGGCAGGCGTCTGATGTTGACCATTTCGTGCCCCCTCTCGGTCGCGTCGGAGTCTCCGGCGACCTTGATGGGCTCCGGGACGGAGAGGCTCCGACCAGAAACACAACTTGCTCACAATCTATGCACCTTGAAGCAGAATGGCAAGATCCTGGATCCTCCGTAACATGAGCAACCTACCCAGGAAGGCTGGGAGGTGGCGTAGGTGAAGGAAACACCAGGACGTCCCGAGGAACCCCGTCAGCCCGCGGGACAGTGGAGCGACGTCGCCGACGCCGGCACTGACCTGACGTGGGGCGTGGGAGCGGTCTCCTCGCGACTCGGTGTCGCTGCGTCGACCCTGCGCACCTGGGAGCGTCGCTACGGCATCGGTCCGAGCCACCGCACGCACGGCGGGCACCGCCGCTACACCGAGCGCGACATCACCCGCGTCGAGCTGGTCCGCCGCATGGTCTCGCGCGGGGTCTCCGCGCAGGACGCCGCCCGCGTCGCCCGGCACCTCGACCGCGACGATCTCGCGTCGGCGTTGCGGGGCGAGACCGGCCACACGGCTCCGGTCGAGACCGACGACGTCCTCGACTCCCTGCTCGCCGCGGCCACCGCCAGCGACGAGACGCGGTTGCAGCAGCTCGTCACCGGCGTGCTGGAGTCCTCGTCCGTGCTCGAGGCGTGGCGCGACGTGCTGTCTCCCACCCTGAGCCGCCTCACGCAGGAGGCCTCCCGCGGGAACCTCGAGCGCGACGCGCTGTCCCTGACGCTGCGGGCGGTGCTCGACGCGCTGCTCGAGGTGCGTGGGCCCAGCGCCCCGCCCGCCCAGGGTGGGCTCAAGCCGCAGGTGCTGCTCGCGACGTTCACGGAGGAGTCGCAGGCGCTCCCGTTCGTCGCCTGGGCGGCCGCGCTCGCGCAGGCCGACGTCGTGCTGCGCGTCATCGGTCCCGACATCGGCCCGCGGGAGGTGCTCGACCTCGCCTGGAGGCTGTCACCGTCGGTCGTCGTGCTCTGGAACGCTCCGGGCGACTCGGCGGGGATCGTGCGTCACCACGTCGAGAACGGTGGACGCGCCGCCTTCATCCGGGCCACTCCCGGCTGGCCCGACGAGCTGCGGATCCGCTACGGCACCGAGGCCCCCGAGGTCGCCGCCGACGTCGGCACCGCCGTGCGCAAGGTCCTCGACCGCGTGCGCTGACCGCGACCTCGTCGGGGCGAGGTCTAGCCTTGATCCATGACCACGTCTGCCGTCCTCACCCGCATCGACGGACCCGTCGCGTACGTCAGCCTCAACCGGCCCGAGAAGCTCAACGGCGTCGACTTCGACGTCCTGCAGGGTCTGCTCGACGCTGCCGCCGAGGTGCGCCGTCACCGCGACGTCCGGGCCGTCGTGCTGCAGGGCGAGGGCGACTCGTTCTGCGCCGGACTCGACTTCGCGTCGGTGCAGCCGCAGCGGGCGAAGGTCGCCCGGTTCTTCCTCACCCTGCCCTGGCGGGCGACGAACGGGTTCCAGCAGGCGCTGTGGGCCTGGCGCGAGCTGTCGGTGCCCGTGATCGCCGTGACGCACGGCCACGTGTTCGGTGCGGGCATCCAGCTCGCGCTCGCCGCCGACTTCCGCTTCACGACGCCCGACGCGCAGTGGTCGCTGCTGGAGGCCAAGTGGGGCCTCGTGCCCGACATGAGCGGCACCGTGCCCCTCGTCGAGCTGGTCGGAGCCGACGTCGCCAAGCGGCTCGCGATCACCGGCGAGACCGTCTCCGGTGCCGAGGCCGCGGAGATCGGCCTGGCGTCCGGCGTCGCCGACGACCCGCTGAAGCCGGCGCTGGAGCTGGTCGACGCGATCGTCGCCCGGTCACCCGACTCCGTCGCCGCCAGCAAGAAGCTGCTCAACCAGGTGCGCCTCGGCGGCCTGCGTTCCGCGTTCCGCCGCGAGCGCCTCTACCAGCTCGCCATGTTCCGCTCCCCGAACACCGCGATCGCCCGCAAGGCGGGCCTGAAGCGCGAGCAGCCGGAGTTCGGCCCCCGCACGTTTGGCTGAACCTGAAGGCGCCCAGCGCCTGAACGGTGAAGCCAGGTCGAGTGGTGCACCGGCGGAGCCGGTCCCGCTGTATCGAGACCTCGGCAGTGTCCAGACCCAGGCACGCCCGGTCTGGTGACGCTGAGCCGTTGCCGGGTGGTCTCGATACGTCAGGACTTCGCAAGCTCGTCCTGACTACTCGACCAGCGGAACCTTCCGCTGGTCGAGTGCCTCCACGAGCGCCAGCGAGGGGAGGTGCTGGAGCCGTCGCACCAAGGGCGTAGCCGCGACGGAGCGAGACCACTCCGAGCGGTCGCTGGGGGTCGGTTTGCGCTGGGCCGTTGCCGGGTGGTCTCGATACGTCCGAGCCTCGCAAGCTCGCTCGGACTACTCGACCAGCGGAACCTACCGTTGGTCGAGGAGCGCGGAGCCGGGAGGGACGAGCGTGCTTCGGGCGTATCGAGACCACTCCGGGCTTTCCCGGGGGAGGGGCGCACCGCGCAGGCTGGGGGCGGGGTGCGTTGTTAGGCTGGCGCGCGTGACGGACGAGAAGCGCAAGAAGGTTGCCGACCAGTACGACCGCGGCTACGACTACACGGCCTACTGGGACAACCGCGACTACGAGCACGCTGCCGAGGAGGCGGCGATCCGTCGTCTGCTGGACGGCCGTCACTTCGGCCGGGCGGCCGACGTCGGTGGCGGCTTCGGCCGGCTCTGCCTGCTGCTGCGCGAGTACGCCGACCACGTCACGCTCGCCGAGCCGAGCCGCACTCAGCTCGAGGCGGCCGAGCGTGTGCTCGCCGGCACCGACATCGCGCAGGTGCAGATGCAGGCCGACGACCTGCAGTTCGACGACGCGTCGCTCGACCTGCTGACGATGGTGCGCGTCATGCACCACATCCCCGAGCCGACCACCGAGTTCTCCGAGATCGCGCGGGTGCTGAAGCCCGGCGCCACCGCCCTCATCGAGGTCGCGAACTACGGCCACTTCAAGAACCGTCGACGGTTCAAGAAGGAGGGCAAGGCCCTGCCGAAGGAGCCCGTCAGCATCCGCACGGCCACGGCCGAGGAGCCCGACGCGATCGCGTTCGTCAACCACAACGTCGACACCGTCGTCGAGCAGCTCGCATCCGCAGGGCTGCACCTCGAGCGCAAGCTGTCGGTCTCGAACCTGCGCAGCGAGAAGCTGAAGAAGGCGCTCCCGACCGGTCTGCTCGTCTCGGTCGAGAAGGCCCTGCAGGAGCGGCTCGCGTCGCGCGACTTCGGTCCGAGCATCTTCCTCGAGCTGCGCCGCCGCTGACCGCCGACCACTACCTGGTGCCTGCGGGCTCGGCCGACGTCGAGCTCGAGGTCAGCCGTTCGCGGTTCGTCGCGCACGTCGCCCCGGTCGACGACGAGGATGCGGCTCGTGCGGTGGTCGCCGCTGTGCGTGCACGTCACCCGACCGCCGGCCACCACTGCACGGCCTTCGTCGTCGGCCCGGACGCCCGGCTGCGCCGCTCGAACGACGACGGCGAGCCGTCCGGCTCCGCGGGCCGGCCGATGCTGGAGGTGCTGACGGGGCGCGGCGTCAGCGACGTCGTCGCCGTCGTGTCGCGGTGGTTCGGCGGGACGCTGCTCGGCGTCGGCGGCCTGGTGCGGGCCTACGGCGACGCGACCATGCTCGCCCTCGACGCCGCGGGCACGCGGGTGCGTCGACGTCGGTTCCTCGTCGACGTGACCGTCCCGGTGGACCTCGTCGGCGTGGTCGAGAACCGGCTCCGCGCCGGGTGGGACGTCGTCGACGTCGTCTACGGGACGCGCGTGGTGCTGACGCTCGCCGTCGAGCCGGACCGCGACGGCGAGGTGAGCGCGACCGTCGCCTCGTTGACGTCGGGACGCGGCGACGTCTCGACGGTCGGCGAGACCTGGCGGTAGGTCAGCAAGAACGGTCGGGCGCGGCCCGGGTCGTGGCGTCCAGACTGGTCGCATGCCCGCTCCTGCACCGGACCGCCTCGTCGCCCTGCTCGACGCGGTGCTGGCCGACGAGCGTCCCCGGCTGGCGGACATGGCCGCAGGCGCGCACCTGTCAGCCTTCCACCTCTCGCGCCAGCTGAGCGCGGCCACCGGCGAGCCGCCCGTCGCACTGCGCCGCCGGGTGCTGCTGGAGCGGGCGGCCTGGCAGCTGCAGCGCGGCGCCCGCGTCACCGACGTGGCCCTCGCCGCGGGCTACGACTCAGTCGACGGCTTCGCCCGCGCCTTCGGCCGCGCGTTCGGACACCCGCCGTCGCAGCTGCCGCCCGCCGTGGAGCGAGGGCACTGGCTCCCGGCACCGAACGGCATCCACTTCCACGGCCCGTCGGTGCTCTACGTCGCCGCGGGGGAGGCGCGGGAGCACCCCGCCGGCGACGTCCTGGAGATGCTCGTCCGGCACGACATCGACGACGTCCGGGCGCTGCTGCGGGCGTCGCGGCTGCTCGGGCCGCAGGCGCTGGACGCCGTGCGGATGCCGGGCCACCGCGTCACCGACTGGCACGGGCCCGAGGAGACCCTGCGCGCCGTGCTCACCCACCTCGCCCTCGGCGTCGAGCCGTGGCTGGCCGTCCTGGAGGGCGGGGCGGCGCCGTCCGACCCCGGCGTCGCCAGCGTCGCGGACCTCGTCGGCCGGCACGACGAGCTGTCCCCGCGTTGGCTCGCCTGGGTCCGCGACGTACAGCGACGCTCCGCCTGGGGCGACGCCGTGGTCGACGCGCTGTGCGAACCCCCGGAGTCGTTCCGCCTCGGTCAGGTGGCGTCGCACGTCCTGACGTTCTCCACGCAGCGTCGGCACGCGGCCCGGTGGATGCTCGCGCAGGCCGGCGTCACCGACCTGCCCGACCCCGACCCGATCCTCTGGCACCGCCGTGCCGGGCACGACGACCCGAGAGGCCTCCACCGATGACCGAACGTCCCCGCGTCCGCTACGTCACCGCCACCACGCTCGACGGCTTCCTCGCCGACGAGCAAGACTCGCTGGACTGGCTGCTGGAGCAGGACCACGACCCCGAGGGTCCCGGCGGGCACGAGCACATGGACGGTGCCGGCGCCCTCGTGATGGGGGCGACGACCTACCGCTGGGTCGTCGAGCACCTCGCGCGCTCGGGCGAGCGCTGGCCGTACCCGCAGCCGACCTTCGTCGTCACCCACCGGACGCCCGACCGCGCCTCGACGAGCGTGCGGCTCGTCCAGGGCACGCCGACCGACTGGTGGCCGCAGGTCGTCGCAGCGGCCGACGGTCGGGACGTGTGGGTCGTCGGGGGAGGTGCGCTCGCCGCCGACCTGGCCGGGGAGGGAGTGCTCGATGAGCTGATCGTCTCGATCGCGCCCGTCACGCTGGGGTCAGGGAAGCCGCTGCTTCCGGCGCGCTTCGACCTGCGCCTGCGCGACGTCGACCGCAACCGGGCCTTCGTCGTCGCGCACTACGACGTCCTGGGTCGCCGCGCCGGCTGAGCGCGAGGCTCAGCGGCGCTTCTGCCAGGCGGCGCGGGCGGCGACGGCGGAGTCGGGGTAGTCGGCGAACACGCCGTCGACGCCGGCGTCGAAGTAGCGGAACAGCTCGGTCCGCACGTCGCCCGGGGCGTTCGGGTCGGTGCCGAGGCGCAGGTCGGTGGGCAGGAACTGGTTCTCGTTGCGGATCGTGTAGACCACGACCTTGAGCCCGGCGCGGTGCGCGTCGGCCACGAGCGACGTCGGCGTCGTGTGCGCGCCCTTCGCGTCGCGGGGGATGACCTGGCTCTTGTCGGGGCCGATCCAGCGGGCGTAGCGGGCGACGGAGCGCAGACCCTGCGGCGTCGTCAGGTCGGCGTAGGTCGTGTCGTCACCGCGCGACACCAGGTCGTACGGCGCGCCCGACGCCGACGTCAGCTGCACGAGCGGCACGCGGGTCCAGCGGGCGAGCTCCTTGAGGTTGGAGGTCTCGAAGGACTGGACGACGATCGGTGCGTTGCGTCGGTCCCAGCCGGCCTTGCGGATCGCGCGCACGAGCGGACGGTTCAGGTCGAGCCCGATGGAGCGGAAGTAGGTGGGGTGCTTGGTCTCGGGGGCGACCGCGATGGTGCGGCGGCCGCGGCTCTCGCGCTTCGCGAGCTCGACCACCTCCTCGAAGGTGGGGATCTCGAAGCGCCCGTCGTACACGGTGTTGCCCGGCCGCACCTGCGGGAGACGCTCGACCGCACGCAGCGTCTTGAGCTCGGCCAGCGTGAAGTCCTCGGTGAACCAGCCGGTCACGTCGACGCCGTCGATCACCTTGGTCGTGCGCCGGTCGGCGAACTCCGGGTGCGAGGCGACGTCGGTGGTGCCGCTGATCTCGTTCTCGTGACGGGCGACCAGGACGCCGTCCTTGGTGCTGACGAGGTCGGGCTCGATGACGTCGGCGCCCTGGCGGATGGCGAGCTCGTACGCGGCGAGCGTGTGCTCGGGTCGGTGGCCCGACGCACCGCGGTGGGCGAAGACGGTGACGGTGCGGGTCGGCTTCTTGCCGTGCTGGACGACGGGCTTGTCGTGCGTGGGCGCGACCGGGGTGGCGACCGCGACGCTGGGGGTGGCGATCGCGCCGGCGGCGGCGAGACTGACAGCGAGCAGCTTCATGACACCAGGGCAGCCGCCGCGGGTGAACATCGGGCGACATCGCGTCGCCGATCACATGACGGTCAGAGGGCGCCGAGGCGCTGCAGCACGTCGCGCACGTGCTGGAGGGCGTTCTTCTCCGCCAGCCCGGTGGTGTCGTCGAAGTAGAGGCCGTCGCCGATGAGCTGGATGGTGCGGGCCAGGGACTCGTCGCCGAGGTGCTCGCGGAGCACGACGAACCACCCCTCGCGCAGGTCGGCCAGCGCGTCCGAGGCGCGGGTGTCGTTCTCCTGCGCGATGCGACCCGCGGCGATGAGGGCACGGTCGAAGTCGGAGCCGGAGTCGACGGACGTCTCGAGGTAGTAGCCCACGGGCCCCTCGGGCGCCTCGCTCATTGCCTCGGCGTCGCGTGCGCCCTGCTCGCGCAGCCGGGTGAGCATGCCGTCGACGAGCTCGTCCTTGCTGTGGAAGTGGTACAGCAGACCGCCCTTGGAGACCTCGGCCTGCGCGGCGACGGCGTCGAGCGTGGCCGCGCGGCTGCCCTGGGTGACGAGGAGCGTCTCGAACGCGTCGAGCACACGGTCGCGGGTGGAGCGCTCGGCCGGCGGCATGGCGTGAGCCTACCCGGCGGGGTGCGACACGGATCACCGACGCGGACGGGTACGTGGGTTAGGAACTGTACCGGCTGGACGGTATAGTGTAGGTCGTGGTCCGGGCGCTGCCCGGACCGTTCCACGTCCGCCGAGAGGAGGCCCCGCCATGACCACCATCGACCCCCGCTTCGACGACGCTCGTCCGTCGAGCCCCCACGCATCGGCACTGCCCGAGGTGCCCCCCGTGCGCGCGGGCCTGCGCGAGTGGTGCGCCCTCGCCGTCCTGATGATCCCCGTGCTGCTCGTCTCGGTCGACAACACCGTGCTGAGCTTCGCGCTGCCGTCGATCAGCACCGAGCTGCGCCCGACCGGCTCCCAGCTGCTGTGGATCGTCGACGTCTACGCCCTCATGCTCGCGGGTCTGCTCATCGCGATGGGCAGCATCGGCGACCGCGTCGGTCGGCGCCGGCTGCTGGTGATCGGCTCGATCGGCTTCGGCGCGGCCTCCCTGGTCGCCGCCTACGCGAGCAGCGCCGAGATGCTGCTCACGGCTCGTGCACTGCTCGGCTTCTTCGGCGCCACGCTCATGCCGTCGACGCTCTCGCTGCTGCGCAACGTCTTCCACCACGCCCACGACCGCCGGCTCGCCATCGCCGCGTGGGCGGCCATGTTCTCCGGCGGCGCGGCCCTCGGGCCGGTGCTCGGCGGCTACCTGCTCGAGCACTTCTGGTGGGGCTCGGTCTTCCTCATCAACGTGCCGCTGATCGTGCTGCTGGTGCCGCTGGCGCTGTGGCTCGTGCCGGAGTCGAAGGACCCGAACCCGGGCCCGCTCGACCCGACGTCGATCCTGCTCGCCGTGGTCGCGATGCTGCCGGTGGTCTACGGCATCAAGCACCTCGCGAAGGCCGGCCTCGACGACGTGACGCTCGCATCGTTCGGGCTCGGTGTGGCCGCCGGTGTGCTGTTCGTGCGTCGTCAACGGCGCAGCGTGTCGCCGATGCTCGACCTCACGCTGTTCCGGAACCCGGTCTTCAGTGGGGCGCTCGCCGCGAACCTGCTGAGCCTCATGGGCCTCACCGGCTTCCTGTTCTTCGCAGCCCAGCTGCTGCAGCTGGTGCTGGGGCTGTCGCCGATGATGTCGGCGATGGTGCTGCTGCCCGGTCTGCTCGTCACGATGGCGTGCGGCTTCGTCGCGGTGCGGCTGGTGCGCCGCTTCCCGGTGCGCGTGCTCGTGAGCCTGAGCTTCGTCGCGTCGTCGCTCGGCTACGCCGTGGCGGCGTTCACGGGGCACCCGACGGTCGTGAGCGTCCTCGTCGCCTTCGCGGTGATGGGCGTGGGCATCGGACTGGCAGAGACCCTGACGAACGACCTCGTGCTCGCGGCCGTCCCGCCGCACAAGGCAGGGTCGGCGTCGGCGATCTCCGAGACCGCCTACGAGATCGGCGCCGTGCTCGGCACGGCGGTGCTGGGCAGCATCCTCACGGCCACCTACCGGGCCGAGCTGACCGTGCCGGCCATGCTGCAGCACGGTGAGCGCGACCACGCCTTCGAGACGCTCGGCAGCACGTTGACGATGGCCGACCGGTACCCGAACGAGATGGGTGCGGCGCTCGCGGAGTCGGCGCGTGCCGCCTTCGACCTCGGCGTCCAGCGGACGTCGGGTCTGGCGATCGGCGTGGCTCTGCTGGCCGCCCTCGTCTCGTGGCGCACGCTCAAGCACGCTCCGTCGGTGGAGAACGTCTCGCACTGAGGACGGCTGCGTCCCCGTTCATCGGGGACGCGGTCGCCCAAAGTTCCAGACCAGGAAGAGGACGAGCGTGCCCAGGAGCACGATCGACCCGGCACGGTCCCAGTCCGGTGTCGGGTCGACGCCCACGAGGTGTCGGGCGTACACGTAGGCGAGCGCGAGCAGGGTCATCTCCGTCCAGTGGACGAGGATGCGGGGGATCGTGGTCCAGCTGCGGGCGGGGTAGCGCACGGATACCTCCGGTGGTCAGTCGTGGTGATCGCGGTGGGGGCGTCGGTAGATCGCTCCGAGGACGGACGCGAAGGTCGTGAACAGCACGAGCTGGCCGAAGAGGCTCCAGTTCATGACGGGGTCGACGTCGAGCGCGCGGCGTCCGGCGACGAAGACGAGGGCGAGCACGGCCAGCGCGACCGCCTGGGCGACGAAGCCCAGGACGACGCGGCGGCGTGGCGAGGTGGAAGGCATCGGGTGGTCCTCTGGATCGTCGATGACTCGACCCTCTCGACGTCCGTGGTCGAGGACCAGACCTCTTCACGATGTCGGTGGATGGGGTTGACAGCGGGAGGAAGGGGTGTGGAGAACCTTCCGAGAGGTCGGGACCGGCGGGTCAGGAGATGGCTGCGACGAGGGCGTCGCGGAGGGCTCGGCGCGCCGGGTTGCCGGTGGTCGCGCGTCGCCAGACGAGGCCCACGCGGCGCTCCGGGACGGGGTCGACGACCGGCACGCACACCACGTCGTCGGGCAGCGGGCCGCGACCCAGGCGCGGCACGAGCGCGACCGCCACGCCCGCAGCGGCCAGCGCCACGTGCGACGCGTACTCGTTGTCGGTGAAGCGCAGGTCGGGTCGCAGGCCGTGCCGCGCGAACATGACGAGCAGCCAGTCGTGGCACAAGGTCCCGGCAGGCGTGCACACCCAGCGCTCCCGGACGAGGTCGCGCGGCGTGACGGTCTCGCGGTCGGCGAGGGCGTGCCCGCGGTGGACGACGAGGTCGGCGCGGTCGAGCAGGAGGTGCTCCTGCTCGACGCCGGGCGGGACGTCGAGGTGCACGCTCTCCCAGTCGTGGACGATCCCGGCGTCGGCGGCACCGCGGGCCACCTGCAGCACGACGTCGCGCGGGTCGGCCTCCGTCACCGTCACGCGCAGCTGCGGCGCCGACGCCTCCAACGCCGCGAGCGCGGGCGCCAGCAGACCGCGGTGCGCGGTGGTGAACGTGGCGACGTGGAAGGAGCCCTGGGGACGGTCGACGTCGTGCCCCAGGTGGCTGAGCGTCTCGAGCTCGTCGAGCACCCCCGCACCGCGCTCGGCGAGGAGGCGGCCGACGTCGGTGAGCACCACGCCGCGGCCGACGCGCTCGAGCAAGGGACGGCCCTGCTGGCGCTCGAGCCGCTTGACCTGCTGCGACACGGCCGACGGCGTGTAACCGAGCGCGTGCGCTGCGGCGACCACGCTGCCGTGCTGGTGCACGGCGAGCAGCGAGCGGAGCGCACTCAGGTCGATCATGCACGAAACGTACATCGAATCGTGAAGAAAGCATCGCTGGACCTACATCGTCGGTCCGACGAGACTGAGCCGGTGACCCGTCGTGACAGCCTCCTCGCCGTGCTCGTGGCCGTGCTGTGGGGGTGCAACTTCGTCGCCATCCACCTGGGTCTGCGCGACGTGCCGCCGTTCCTGTTCCTCGCGATCCGGTTCGTGCTCGTCGCGTTCCCGCTCGTCCTGCTGGTGCCGCGACCGAAGGCGTCGTGGCAGGCGGTGGTCGCGGTCGGCGTCTTCATGAGCCTGGGCCAGTTCGGGCTGCTCTACCTGGCGCTCGCGATCGGCATGCCCGCCGGGTTGGCGTCGCTCGTGCTCCAGGCGCAGGTCGTGCTGACGATGGTCATCGCGTCGCTCGCGCTGGGCGAGCGGGCCACGCGTCGCCAGGTCGGCGGGGCGCTCGTCGGCACGGCCGGTCTCGCGACCGTGGCCGTCGGCTTCGGTGCCGGCGCGTCGATCGTGCCGCTGCTCGTCACCGTCGGCGCAGCGCTCTCGTGGGCGGTCGGCAACGTCGTGGCCCGTGCGGCGAAGGTCGAGTCGGGGCTCTCGCTCGTCGTCTGGTCGGCGCTGGTCGTGCCCCTGCCCTGCCTGGCCGTCTCGCTCGTCGTCGACGGACCTGCCGCGATCGGGGCCGCCCTTGCCGGGTTCGGCTGGACCGCGCTGCTCAGCACGCTCTACACGGTCGTCGGGGCGTCGCTCGTGGGCTACACCATCTTCAACGGGCTCATGGCGCGTCACCCGGCGTCGTCGGTGGTGCCGTACATCCTGCTCGTGCCGCCCGTCGGCATGCTCGCGGCGTGGCTCGCGCTCGACGAGGTGCCGAGCCTCGTCGAGGCCGTCGGGGGGCTGGTCATGCTCGTGGGGGTCGCCGTGGCGGTGACGTCGGCGCGACGTCCCGCGGTGGTGGCGCCGGCGGTGACCGGCTGACTCAGGCGAGGAGGGCGGCGCGGGCCATGCGCGCGAGCAGGGTGCGCAGGGCGTCCTCGCCGATGCGCGCGCTGTGCGGGGTGGAGTTCAGCAGCCCGAAGACCGCCTGGACGACGGCGCGGGCCTCGGCGCGCTGCAGGTCGTCGCGCAACGAGCGGACGACGTCGACCCAGAGGTCGACGTACGCCAGCTGCAGGGTGCGGACCTCCGCGCGCGCGTCGGCGTCGAGCCGCGACCACTCCCGCTCCTGCACGACGATGTAGGCGGGGTGGCTGACGGCGAAGTCGATGTGCCAGTCCACCAGCGCGTCCAGCCGGTCCGACGCGTCGTCGTGCGCCGCGACCCTGGCGCGCCCGGTGTCGAGCAGCTCGGTGCTGATGTCGACCAGCGCCTGCGCCAGCACCTCCTCCTTGCCGCGGAAGTGCTTGTAGATCGCGGGGCCGGAGATGCCCGACGCGGCGCCGACGTCGCCCACGCTCACGCCGTGGAAGCCCCGGTCGGCGAAGAGCTCCACGGCGCTGCGGGCGATCTCGCGACGTCGGGTGCTCATGGCGGCACGATACCGCACGAGGTTAATGGGTGTTAACCTCGCCGCATGACGTCCTCCCCGACGATGCGCGACCTGGTCGACCAGCTGCACGAGCGGCTCGCCGTGGTGCGTCGCGGCGGCAGCGAGGCGTCGCGCGAGCGGCACGTCTCGCGCGGGAAGCTGCTTCCCCGTGACCGCGTGGACCGCCTGCTCGACCCCGGCTCCCCGTTCCTGGAGATCGCGCCGCTCGCCGCGTACGACATGTACGGGGGCGAGGTCCCCTCCGCGTCGCTCGTCACCGGCATCGGCCGGGTGGCGGGCCGCGAGGTGATGGTCGTGGCGAACGACGCGACCGTGAAGGGCGGCACCTACTACCCGCTCACGGTCAAGAAGCACCTGCGCGCGCAGACGGTGGCGCTGCAGAACCGCCTGCCCTGCGTGTACCTCGTCGACTCCGGCGGTGCGTTCCTGCCGATGCAGGACGAGGTGTTCCCCGACCGCGAGCACTTCGGCCGCATCTTCTTCCACCAGGCGCAGCTGTCGGCGCGTGGCATCGCGCAGGTCGCGGCGGTGATGGGCTCGTGCACGGCCGGCGGTGCGTACGTGCCGGCGATGAGCGACGAGACCGTCATCGTGAAGGAGCAGGGCACGATCTTCCTCGGCGGACCGCCGCTCGTGAAGGCCGCCACCGGCGAGGTCGTCACGGCCGAGGACCTCGGCGGTGGCGACGTGCACGCCCGCACCTCCGGGGTCGTCGACCACCTCGCCGACGACGACGCGCACGCGCTCGACATCGTCCGCTCGATCGTCGGCACGCTGGGCCCGGCGCGCACCCACCTCGAGCCGCAGCCCGCCCTGCCGCCGCGCGAGGACCCCGAGACGTTGCTCGACGTCGTGCCTGTCGACGGCCGCACCCCCTACGACGTGCGCGAGGTGATCCGGCGGGTCGTCGACGACTCCCGGCTGCACGAGTTCAAGCCGCTCTACGGCGACACCCTCGTCTGCGGGTTCGCGCACGTCGAGGGCTACCCCGTCGCGATCGTCGCCAACAACGGCATCCTGTTCAGCGAGTCGGCGCTCAAGGGCGCGCACTTCGTCGAGCTGGCCAACCAGCGGGGCATCCCGCTGCTCTTCCTGCAGAACATCACCGGATTCATGGTCGGGCGTTCGTTCGAGAACGGCGGCATCGCGAAGGACGGCGCCAAGCTCGTCACCGCGGTCGCGTCGAGCGTCGTGCCGAAGCTGACCGTGGTGATCGGCGGCTCGTTCGGCGCCGGCAACTACGGCATGTGCGGCCGCGCCTTCGACCCGCGGTTCCTCTGGACGTGGCCGAACGCGCGCATCTCCGTGATGGGCGGCGAGCAGGCCGCCTCCGTGCTCGCCACCGTCCGCCGGGACGGCATCGAGGGGCGCGGCGAGGCGTGGTCGGCCGAGGAGGAGGAGACGTTCAAGAAACCCATCCGCGCCCAGTACGAGGAGCAGGGCAACCCCTACTACGCCACCGCACGCCTGTGGGACGACGGCATCATCGACCCGCGGGAGACCCGGCGCGTGCTCGGCCTCGCCCTGCAGGCCTGCGCGAACGCGCCCGTCCCGTCCTTCGCCGACCGACCCGAGACCGACGCCGGTGCGCCCGGCTTCGGCGTCTTCCGGATGTGAGCCGACCATGACCGAGACCACCGCACGCCCGATCGAGACCGTCCTGGTCGCCAACCGCGGCGAGATCGCGCGCCGCGTCGTGAGTGCCTGCCGGGCCGCGGGACTGCGGAGCGTCGCCGTCCACACCGACCTCGACGTCGCCTCCTTGCACGTGGCCGAGGCCGACGACGCCGTGCGCGTCGGCTCCTACCTCGACGTCGCGGAGGTCGTGGCCGCGGCCGTCGCGTCGGGTGCCGACGCCGTGCATCCCGGCTACGGCTTCCTGTCGGAGAACGCCGGCTTCGCGCGGGCCGTGCAGGAGGCCGGCCTCGTGTTCGTCGGACCGTCGCCCGAGGTGATCGAGCTGATGGGCCGCAAGGACCGTGCCCGCGACGTGGCCGAGCGTGCCGGCGTGCCGGTGACCCCGCGGCACGACGTCGACGACGTGCCGCCCGACGCGTACCCCGTGCTCGTGAAGGCGGCCGCCGGTGGCGGCGGCAAGGGCATGCACGTGGTGCGTCGCCCCGAGGACCTCGCCGGCGCGGTCGCCACCGCCCGACGCGAGGCGGCGTCGTCGTTCGGCGACGACACCCTCCTGGTCGAGGCGTACGTCGAGGGCGGCCGGCACGTGGAGGTGCAGGTCTTCGGCGACACCCACGGCACGGTCGTGCACCTCTTCGAGCGCGACTGCTCCGCCCAGCGCCGCCACCAGAAGGTCGTCGAGGAGGCACCCGCGCCCGACCTCGACCCCGCGCTCCGCGACCTGCTGCACCGCTCGTCGGTGGCGCTCTGCGAGGAGGTCGGGTACGTCGGTGCCGGGACGGTCGAGTTCCTCGTAGCTGGTGCCCCGGGCGACCAGACGGCGTACTTCCTGGAGATGAACACCCGCCTGCAGGTGGAGCACCCGGTCACCGAGCAGGTGACGGGCCTCGACCTCGTGCAGTGGCAGCTCGACGTCGCCGCGGGCCGGCCGCTCCCGCTCACTCAGGACGAGATCACCTGCACCGGCCACGCCGTCGAGGTGCGCGTGTACGCCGAGGACCCCTACACGGGGTTCCTGCCGCAGGCCGGCCACGTGCTCGACGCGCGGTGGGGCGGGCAGCAGGGGCACGAGGTCCACGCGGCGATCGAGGGGGAGGCGCACGTGTCGTCGGCGTACGACCCGATGCTCGCCAAGCTCGTGGCCCACGGCCCCGACCGCGACGCGGCGATCGACACGCTCCTGGACGTCGTCGACGGGTCCGCCGTCGAGGGCATCGCCACCAACCTCGGGTGGGTGCGTCGGCTCGTCGACTCCGCGCCGTTCCGCTCCGGGGAGGTGCACACGGGCTGGCTCGACGCCTACGAGGGTCCGCTCCTCGCGCGACCTGACGTCGCACCCGAGGCGCTGCGTGCGGCCGCGCTGCTGCTCGGCGAGCCCGAGGACACCTCACCGTTCGGCCGGGGCGACGGCTGGCGCTCGGCCGGACCTCCGAACCCCCTCGTCGTGCACGTCGCCGAGCCCGACGGCACGACCCACGCCGTCACCGTGGACCGCGGGCACGAGCACGCCGACGCCACCGCGCGCGGACGTCGCGTCTGGGCCACCTGGCAGGGCCAGACCTGGGTCCTCGAGCAGGCCGACGCCATGCGACGCACCTCGTCGGCCGCGGCCGGCGACGCCGCCGTCGTCGCGCCCATGCCCGGGTCGGTCGTCGCGCTCGACGTCGAGGTCGGCGACGTCGTGGTCGAGGGCCAGCGACTCGGTGCCGTCGAGGCGATGAAGATGGAGCTCGCGCTCGTGGCCCCCCACGCCGGCACGGTCACCCACGTCGGCGCCACGGTCGGCGACCAGGTCGCCATGGGCCACGTGGTCGTGCACGTCGAGGAGTCCGCGTGAGACTCCCCATGGTCGTGCCCGAACCGGGCCTTCCCGACCGGGTGACGATCTACGAGGTCGGACCCCGCGACGGGCTGCAGAACGAGAAGACGGTCGTCCCGCTCGACGTGAAGGCCGCGTTCGTGCGCCGGCTGGTCGCCGCGGGGCTGCCCGTCGTCGAGGCCACGAGCTTCGTGCACCCGCGGTGGGTGCCGCAGCTGGCCGACGCCGCCGACCTCGTCGAGGAGCTGCGCGAGGGTCCCACGTTCCCGTACCCCGTCCTCGTGCCCAACGAGCGCGGCCTCGACCGTGCGCTCAAGGCCGGCTGCGCCCACGTGGCCGTCTTCGCCAGCGCCACCGAGACCTTCGCCGCGAGGAACCTCAACAGCACCGTCGCCGACCAGATGACGATGTTCGCGCCCGTCGTGCGTCGCGCCCTCGACGCCGGCGCCGACGTGCGCGCCTACGTGTCGATGTGCTTCGGCGACCCGTGGGAGGGTCCCGTCGACCCCGACGCGGTGGTGCGGGTCGGGTGCGAGCTGCTCGAGCTCGGCGCGACCCAGCTGTCGCTCGGCGACACGATCGGCGTCGGGACCGCCGCCCAGGTCGGCGACCTCGTGCGCCGCTTCGGTGCGGCCGGCGTCGGGGCCGACCGGCTCGCGCTGCACTTCCACGACACCTACGGGCAGGCGCTCGCCAACGTCCACGCCGGGCTGCAGGCGGGGGTCACGACGTTCGACGCCTCGGCGGGCGGGCTCGGCGGCTGCCCCTACGCGAGGAGCGCGACCGGCAACCTGGCCACGGAGGACCTCGTGTGGTTCCTCACCGGGCTCGGGATCGGGCACGGGGTCGACCTCGACGCGCTCGTCGCCACCAGCACCTGGATGGCCGAGCGGCTCGGCAAGACGCCCGCCAGCGCCGTGGTGCGCGCGCTCGGCGGCGCCTGAGCGACGCGCTGCATCGTCCGGCCGGTGCGAGGATGAGGACATGACGTCGGCAGTGGTGGTGGGCAGTGGTCCGAACGGTCTGGCGGCGGCGGTACGGCTCGCGCAGGAGGGCCTCGACGTCACCGTGCTGGAGCGGTCGGACCGGGTCGGAGGCGGCACGCGCACGTCGGAGCTGACGGTGCCCGGCCTCCTGCACGACGAGTGCTCAGCCTTCCACCCGATGGGCGTCGCCTCGCCGTTCCTCGGCTCGCTCGACCTCGAGCGGCACGGACTGCGCTGGCTCTGGCCCGAGATCGACCTCGCCCACCCGCTCGACGACGGGCGTGCCGGGGTGGTCAGCCGCGACATGGAGCGCACGGCGGCGTCGCTCGGCGTCGACGCGCGCACCTGGCGTCGGCTGTTCGAGCCGCTCAGCGACGGGTTCGACGACCTGCTCGCCGACGTCCTGCGCCCTGTCGTCCACGTGCCGTCGCACCCGTGGGCGCTCGGTCGGTTCGGGCTCAACGCCGCCCTCCCCGCCACGCTCCTCGCCCGACGCTTCGACGACGAGCCGGCGCGGGCACTGTTCATGGGAGTCGCCGCGCACGTGTTCGGCCGCCTCGACACCCCGCTGAGCGCGTCCGTCGGTCTCATGCTGACCGCCGCGGGCCACCGCTACGGCTGGCCGGTCGCCGAGGGCGGGTCGCAGGCCATCGCGGACGCCCTCGTGTCGCTGCTGGAGGAGCTCGGCGGCACCGTGCGCACCGGGGTGCAGGTGACGAGCCTCGACCAGCTGACCGACGCCAGCGGCGCACGTCCGGACGTCGTCATGCTCGACACCTCGCCGCGTGGCGCCCTCGGCATCGTGGGCGACGCGATGCCGTCGATCGTCGCGCGGGCGCTCCGCGCGTACCGGTACGGTCCGGCGGCGTTCAAGATCGACCTCGCGGTGGAGGGCGGCATCCCCTGGACCAACGACGACGTGCGCCGCGCCGGCACCGTGCACGTCGCGGGTGACGCGGCGGAGGTGGTCGAGGCGGAGGGTCGCACGGCTCGCGGCACGATGCCCGAGCGTCCGTTCGTGCTGCTGGGCCAGCAGTACGTGGCCGACCCCAGCCGCTCGCAGGGCGACGTGCACCCGATCTGGGCCTACGCGCACGTGCCGCACGCGTGGCCCGGCGACGCGACCGAGCAGATCATCGGCCAGGTCGAGCGCTTCGCGCCCGGCTTCCAGGACCGGATCGTGCAGGTGGTCTCGAAGAGCACGGCACAGCTCGAGGCGTACAACCCGAACTACGTCGGCGGCGACATCGGCACCGGCGCGAACACGTGGCGCCAGATCCCGCTGCGCCCGCGGCCGACGCTCGACCCGTACTCCCTCGGGGTCGAGGGCGTCTACCTCTGCTCCGCCGCCACCCCGCCCGGCGGCGGCGTGCACGGCATGGGTGGCTTCAACGCCGCCGAGACGGCCCTGCGCCGCCTCTGACCCTCCTCTCCCCTCCCCCGCTGAACCCACCCCCGCTGAGTGTGACGTTTGCGGGCCGAGAACCACGCTTTCCGCCCGCAAACGTCACACCCAGCGGGGAGGGGGAAGGGGTCAGCGGCGGGTGGCGACGAGGATGCTGTCGCGCACGACGTGGGCGCCCATGCCGGTGTGGGTGCGCTCGACGACCTCGGCGCGCGCGTCCCACGTCTCGTCGAGCGCGGGCAGCAGAGCCTCGGGCTCGAAGAGGTCGTCGCGTGCCCTGACGCCCGCCGGCACGTCGCCCGGGTGGTGCCCGACGACGAGCAGCGTGCCGCCGGGTGCCACGGCCGACGCGAGCCGGCGCACGACGTCGAGCATCGGCTCCGGAGGCAGGTGGAGGTAGTGCGCCGTGACGAGGTCCCACCGCTCGTCGCCCGGCTCCCACGTGCGGACGTCGCCGACGCGGAACGACGTCCGCTCGCCCACCCCGGCGTCGTGCGCGTGCTGTCGTGCGCGGTCGAGCCCGTTGGGCGAGAAGTCCATGCCGGTGACCTCCCAGCCGTGCTGCGCGAGCCAGATGACGTCGCCGCCCTCGCCGCAGCCGACGTCGATCGCGCGACCCGGCTCCAGCGCCTCCGCCTTCGCCGGCACCTGCGGGTTGACCCGGCCGCTCCAGACGGCCGACGGGGAGCCGTAGCGCTCCTCCCAGGCCTCCGGCTCGCGCATCGCCTCGCGGGCTCGCTCGACCGCGGCCTGGGTGTCCTCCTCGACCAGACCGGCATTGAGGAACGCCCCGGCCTGCACGCCCGCTGCGGCGGCCGCCGCCACCGTGGCCATGGGCGCTGACGCGTTGCCGACCGCCAGCACGCCGGGCACCGGCGTCACGCCGTTCGCGTCGGCCACGAGCCCGACGGCGAGGGTGGTGCCGTGCATCTCCATCGGCCGGGTCGGCACGCCGAGCAGGTCGGCGACCTCGGTCCGGGCGCGGGGGAACGACTGCACGGCGATCGCGTCGAGCTCGACGGTGGTCCCGTCGGCCAGGCGCACGCCGACCAGGCGGTCGTCGGCGGACAGGACCTCCTCGACCCGGCCCTCGACCACCGCCTGGCCGCGAGCCCGTAGCGGCTCCCAGCTCTTCGGTGAGCTGGCCGAACAGCCCGGCCTGGTGCAGCCCCATCGGCGACGTCAGCAGCACGCCGACGCGCTGGTCGCGCACCTCCCACCCGTGGCAGTAGGGGCAGTGCAGCACGTCGCGTCCCCAGCGGTCGGCGAGGCCGGGCACGCCGGGCAGCTCGTCGACCACGCCGGTCGCGAGCACGACACGACGTGCGCGGAAGCGGCTGCCGTCGTCGAGCGTCAGGCCGAAGCTCGGCACGTCGCCGGGCAGCGCCTCCGCGTCGACGACCCGACCGGCGACGACCGTCGCGCCGTACGACTCGACCTCCTCGCGACCGAGCCGCGCGAGCTCGAGCGGCGGCGTGCCCTCGCGCCCGAGGTAGTTGTGCATGTGGTCCGCGGGCGCGTTGCGCTGCTCGCCGGCGTCGACCACCACGACGGATCGGCGGGAGCGGGCGAGCACCAGCGCTGTGCTCAGCCCGGCGGCGCCTCCTCCCACCACGACGACGTCGACGGGGGTGCCGGAGGAACGGGGAACCTCGATGTTCGTGCTCATGGGTCGAGCATGCGCTCCGTGGCGTTCAGACGACAAAGAACTTTGCTGTTCTGGCAACCCCGGGGCGCTGCAGCGTCTGGCACGATGGGTTCACGACTTCGGTGCTGCGTGAGCGGCCACACCCTGGGGGAAGACATGACCGACCAGCCAGATGGACGCCGGCAGATTCCGCCGGTGCTGTACCTGCCTTGCCGTCCGACCATCCCGGGCGAGTCCCCGCAGGTCGAGCTCCGCACCCTCGAGGACGGTCGGCTCGCCCTCCTCGCATACACCGCGCTCGACCGCTTGGCGCGCTGCTGCGGGGACCACCAGCCCTGGACGCTGATGGAGACCGGCCACCTCTCCACCCTGCGTGAGCAGGCGCGTTACGACGTCGTGCTGCTCGATCAGGAGCTGCCCGCCGAGGTCCGGCACACCGGAGGTTCCTTGTGAGCGACCTGCGGATCGAGCCCGGTGCCGGCGAGGCGATCCGCGACCTCCACCTCGAGGGAGCCGAGCTGATCGAGGGTACGGGGGAGTCGGCGCCCGGCACCGTCGACGCCGGTCCCGGGTCCTCGGCGATCTCGGCGATCCTGTCGAACGTCATGTCCGAGGCGAGCGACCTCGCGGCCGTCCACCGGGCCGTCGCGACCGTGATGGGCCAGGTCGTCGACCAGTACGACGCCACCGACGAATCCATCCGCGACGCCTTCGACCAGGTCACGCGCGGGCTCCCTGCCGACGAGGGCGGACGATGATCGAGACGAAGCTGGAGGGGGACCCGGCGGCGGTCCGTGCCGCCGCCACGTGGGTCTCGGACACCCTGCGCGCGAAGGTCGGCGAGGCGGGCGAGCGGGGCACCTCGGCCCGGCAGCGCGCCGGTCGCGACTGGGAAGGAGCCGCCGCCGAGGCCTACCGTGACGTCGCGAGCCAGGTGATCGACGCCGGTGACGAGCAGGAGGAGCACCTCGGTCGCGTGGCGGAGAAGTTCCGCACCTACGCCGTCAAGCTGACGCACGCCCAAGAGCACATGGCCGATCGCCGTGCCGAGGCCACGGAGGGCGGGCTCACCGTGGCCGGCACCGTCATCCAGACCCCGCCGGAGCCGCAACGTCCCGCCGACCTGCCCGCCGGGTCGACGGAGGCGGAGCGCACCGCGTGGGACGCGGAGAACGACCGGTTCGAGCAGGCGAACGACAAGGTCGAGCTCTACAACCGGCTGCTGGGGGAGGTCGAGCAGGAGCGCACCACCCTCGATGAGTGGATCGACGCGAACCTCACCCACATCGCGACGGCCGACGACCCGACTCTGCTGTCCTACCTCGTCAAGCAGCTGCAGAAGCTGCCCGCCACGGCCATGCTCTTCACGATCGACCTGCGCAAGGGTCGGCTCGAGGAGCTGGCGAACCATCACGGCAGCGAGGCGGCACGCCTGCGTCGCGAGGCGGCCGAGGCGCGCCGTGCGCAGCGCTCCGGCAACCCCGCCCGACGCGCGGCGGGCGACGCCGTGGACGTCCGCGGCAACCGTCAGGCCGCGCGGGGCCTGGACGCGCTCGCCGAGGGGTCGGAGCGGATCGCCCGGCGACTCCCCATCGTCGGGGGGCTGCTCACCGTCGGCCTCGCGGGCAACGACATCGCCAACGGCGACTCGCCCGGTCAGGTCATCTCCAGCGAGGTGCTCGCGACGGGGGCCGGCATCGCCGCCGGGGCCATCGCGGTCACGGCAGGTGCTCCCGTCCTGGCCGTCGCCGCGGTCGGCACCGTCGCGGCCGTCGGCGTCGGCATGCTGGCGGAGTACGCCTGGGACCACTGGGTCCCCGAGGACGTCACCGAGGCGATCGACGAGGGTCTGCGCGACTTCGGCGAGGGCGTGAAGGACACGGCGAGCGACGTGTGGGACGCGGTGACCCCGTGGTGAGCGGCGCGGAGGCGCGGCCGTCGTCGCCGAGACCGCCGGTGGGCCAGGTGCTCGGCATGGGTGCGGCCGCTGTGCTGCTCGGGCCGGCCCTCCTCGCGGCGTCGGTGCTGCTGCTCACCCGTGGCGACCTGCTCCTCGCCCTGGCCGGTGCCGCCATGGCGGCGACCGCCGTCCTCGCGGTCGGATACCTGCTGCGCTTCCTCGCCACGCCGCGAGGCGCCCACGCGTCGACGCTCGTCGACGCCGCCACCGTGCTCCCGGAGTCGCGCCTGGCGCGGTTCCTCGCGTGGGGCACCACCGGGGCCGCCGTGCTCTTCAGCGCCCTCCTGGTCCTCTCGGCGGTCGCGGGGTCGGGCTCGACGGGGCCGTCGGTCGGGCTCGTCGGTGCGGCGGTCGTGCTGGTCCTCGCCGTGCCGACCGTGGTCGCCGTGCTTGCAGGTCGCCGCCCTCGGGGCGCCCTGGTGCTCACCCCCGACACCGTCCGGTTGCGCACCTGGAGCTCCGAGCGCGAGATCGCGTGGGACGACGTCGTCGAGGTGGTTGCGCTGCGGCAGCCGCGTCGTACGCTCGTCGTCTACGCACGCACGGCGGACCAGGTGCGGGTGCTGCGCGCCCCGACCGGGTTCGGCGAGCAGCAGGCACGACCGATCCCGGAGGCCGAGAGGGCGCTGGCGATCTCGTTCCCGCACCTGAGCGGCGACCCGACCGTCCTCATCGCCGCGCTCGACCACTGGCGTCGTGTTCGCCGTGACCGTGCCGAGCTCGGCACCGAGGCGTCGCTGCGTCGACTGGAGCCCGGCGCATGACCGCCCCCTCCGACCTCGGCGAGGTGCTGGCGGGCGTCGGGCCTCGGCTGCGGCAGCTGCGCCTGGAGCGCGACGCGACCCTCGCCGACGTCGCGGAGCAGACCGGCATCTCGGTGAGCACCTTGTCGCGACTGGAGTCGGGGCAGCGCAGGCCGACACTCGAGCTCCTGCTGCCCCTCGCCGCCGCGCACGGTGTCGCACTCGACGAGCTCGTCGACGCGCCCGAGACCGGCGACCCTCGCGTGCGGGCGCGCCCGGTGGTGCGGCACGGTCGCACGTTCGTGCCGCTGACGCGACGTCCGGGCGGGCTGCAGTCGTACAAGATCGTCATGCCGGTGGAGGCCGACGCCGAGCCGAGCCTGCGCACGCACGACGGCTACGAGTGGATGTACGTCCTCTCGGGGCAGGTGCGTCTGGTCCTGGGCTCGCGCGACCTGACGATCGGGCCCGGCGAGGTCGTCGAGTTCGACACCCGCACCCCGCACTGGGTGAGCAACCCCGGCCCCCACCCCACCGAGGTGCTGGCCATCTTCGGCCCGCAGGGCGAGCGGATGCACGTCCGCACCTGACCTCGCCTCGGGTGCGCGTTTGCGTGGGGGCCCCACCCAAGCGTGCAGATCCGGCGCATCTTTGCGTGGGGGCGAGCCGGTTTGCGTGGGGTCCCACGCAAACGGGCGCTGCCGGTGAGGGTGGGGCGGGCGCTCAGGTCGGCGGCAGCGGCTCGACGGTGGGCGACGTCGCCCCGTGCTCCTCGACGTGCCGGGGCTCGCCGACCTTGACCAGCACGACGCCGGCCAGGACGAGCAGGCCGCCGAGGAGCTGGGCCGTGGTCGGCAGCTCGTCGAGCAGCAGCCACGCGAACAGCACGGCCATGAGCACCTCCGACAGGGCGACGAACGACGCCACGCGCGACCCGAGCCGACGTCCGGCCGCGATGCCCGTGACGTAGGCGAGCGCCGCGGTCACGACGCCCAGCAGACCGACGAGCAGCCACCAGGGGAGCGCGACGTCGCCCAGCGTCGCGTCAGCGGTCGACGCGGTCATCGGCAGCACGCCGACCAGACCGCCGAGACCGAGGGCGGCGCTGCCGACGAGCAGGCCGCCGCCGGCCAGCGCGACCGGCGGCAGCCCGACGCGGTCGTCGGCCGACAGCAGGAAGTAGGTCGCGGCGCCGATCGTCGCGCCGAGGGCCCACAGGACCCCGACCCCGTCGAGGGAGACCCCCGACAGCAGGCCGAGCACGAGCGCGAGACCCGCCATCGCGACGACGGCGCCGGCGACGGTGAGCCTCCCGGGGCGCTCCCCGCGGGCGACCCACAGGAACACCACGACGGCGACGGGCGCCATGTACTCGATGAGCAGCGCCACGCCGACCTGCAGCGTCTGCACGGCGTAGAAGTAGCAGAGCTGCGCGCCGGCGACGGCGAGCAGGCCGTAGAGCAGCACCGTCGGCGCGGCGCGGCGGACCAGGCTCCAGCGACCGCGCATCGCGAGGGCCGTCGGCAGCGCCACGACCGCGGCGGCGACGCCCATCCGGACGGCCGCTGCGGCGCCGGCGCTCCAGCCCGACTCCAGCAGTCCGCGGGCCAGGGACCCGGAGAGCCCGAAGGCCGAGGCCGACACCAGGGCGAACGCGAGGCCCGACGCGGTGCGTCCGCTCCCGGCGTTCGGGGAGCGTCGCGACGGCGCCGAGGCGCCCGCCAGCGATGCTGCGTCAGGAGCGTTGCTGGTCATGGGTCCTGACGATAGGGGCGAATGTCGTAAGGTGTCAACATGGTCTTCGCTCATGACACCGAGGCGAACCTGCTGGCCGCCGTCGAGCTGGCGAACTCGGCCGAGGAGCCCGACACCCTCACCTCCGTGGCGGAGCTCGACGGCTACTACGAGCGGCACGGCTACACCGGCCGGCACGACCGCGACCGCGCGGAGCTCGACGAGGTACGCGCGCTGCGCGCGACCCTGCGTCGACTGATGACGGCCGAGCTCGACGAGGCCGTCGCCGTCGTCAACGACCTGCTCGCCGCGTTCCCCGCGCAGCCCCGACTCGTGAACCACGGGCCCCTCGGCTGGCACCTGCACGTCGTCGACGACGACCGGCCGCTGCACGAGCGGATCGCCCTCGAGACCGCCGTCGCGTTCAGCGAGGTGGTGACCGCCGGCGAGCTGTCCCGCTTCGCGACCTGCGCCGACGACGGCTGCGACGGCATCGTCCTCGACCTCTCTCGCAACCGCTCCCGTCGCTTCTGCAGCACCACCTGCGGCAACCGTCACGCCGCCGCGGAGTACCGGGCGCGCCAGCGCGAGCAGGAGCAGGCGTGACCCTCGACCGCAAGCGCACCCTGACCCACTACCGCGCGCGGCGCGGGGTCTTCGACGTGCTCGAGGTGCCGCCGCTGACGTACCTGGCGGTCGACGGCCAGGGCGACCCCAACACGTCCGCCTCCTACGCCGAGGCGCTCGCCGCGCTCTACCCCGTCGCCTACGCCCTGCGGTTCGCGGGGAAGGCGCGCGGCCACGACGAGACGGTCATGCCGCTCGAGGCGCTCTGGTGGTCCGACGACATGGCCGCGTTCACGAGCGCGCGCGACAAGAGCCGCTGGAGCTGGACCACGCTCGTCCTCGCGCCCACCTGGGTCGACGACGCCGCGTTCGCCGACGCCGTCGCGACCGTGGCGCGCAGGAAGCCGGAGCTCACCGGCCTCGACCGCGTCGACCTGCGGGTGCTGCACGAGGGTCTGTGCATCCAGACGCTGCACGTCGGCCCCTACGACGACGAGGGCCCAGTGCTCGCGCGGATGCACGACGTCGAGATCCCGTCGGCAGGGCTGCGCCTCACCGGCCGCCACCACGAGGTCTACCTCGGCGACCCCCGGCGCACCGCCCCGGAGCGCCTGCGCACGATCCTGCGCCAGCCCGTCGCGCCGGTCGAGTCCTGACCCGCGGTCACCAGTCAGGCCGCTGATTCCCATGAGGTCATGGGAATCCCCCACTCACCCTCGGAATGATTCGCAGGTGAGTGAGGAAGAACCATGGTCAGATGCTGGTTCCCATCAACTGATGGGAACCAGTGACGGGCTGCGCGGCTAGGCCTGCCGCTTCGGGATGTTGCGGTCCTTCAGCTCGCGCGCGGCGTACTGGCCGATCTGCCGCGTCGACCAGCCGTCGGACCCGCCTGCGACGGCACCGCCGATGAGCGGCACGCGCCGGGCGACGAGGGTGACGGCGCGGCGGCCGACGGTGCGGGTGATGAGCTCGGCGGTGACCTCGTGGGAGATGATCCGGTCGAGCTCCGGGGAGTGCACCGGCGACGTCGCGAGCGTCATCGGCGGCGACGGCAGCTTGCCCGACTTCAGCAGGTCCTTCACCGCGTCCTCGCCGAGCATGCAGACGAGGATCGCGTTGCGCACCCGCGGGTCGGTGAGGTCGTAGCCGCGGAGCGCGGCCACCCCCGCGACCATGTGCGCCTGCACCAGCGTGACGCCGACGACGTTCGCCGGCACCGACACGGCCACCGCCGCGATGCCGCCCAGGTTCGTCACGAACCCCTGCGCGCCGGCCAGCGCCGTGTGGCGTCGCACGAGACGCGTGATCGCGGCCTCGACGTCGCCATCGGTGTCGACCAGGTGGGCGTCGGCGGCCTTGCGCGCCGACGGGAGCGGCCCGACGCCGTCGATCGCGCGGTCCAGCACCTGGCGGACGAACCCGCCTGCCACCTGGGGAGCGAACTTGTTCGTCGCCGCCACCGCGGCCCTGCCTCGAAGTCCAGCCATGCCCACAATCCTAGGGACGCGCTCGAGGTCCGCCCCCCGAACGGCGGCGGGCCCTACGCTCAGCGCATGGACGAGGCGTTCAGCCGGCAGGTCACGTCGCCGGGCTGGCTCGAGGAGGCGCACGCCTGGATCCACGCCCGCGCCGAGGAGGCGGGGCACGCGCTCGCCGGCCCGATCGAGCAACGTCGGGTGCGACCGTGGTCGACGCAGCTGGTCGTGCCCACCGACCGCGGGCGCCTCTGGTTCAAGGCGAACTGCCGGTCGATGGCGTTCGAGCCGGCGCTGCACGCCCTGCTGGCCGACGTCGCGCCCGACCAGGTGGCCGCACCGCTCGCGGTCGACCCCACACAGGGGTGGATGCTCACCGCCGACCGTGGCGTGACGCTGGGCGACTCTCGCGAGCCCACCCTCGCCGACTGGCGCGGCGTCATGATCGCGACCGCGCGCCTGCAGCGTCGCCTCGTCGACCGTCGCGACGCCGTGCTCGCCACCGGCGTCCCCGACTGCTCGCCCGAGACCGTCCCGGCCCGTTTCGACGCCCTGCTCGAACGCCTCGCGACGCTGCCCGCCGAGCACCCCTCGGCCCTCGACCACGCCGGCGCCACCGCGCTCGCCGGACGTCGCGACCAGCTGCTCGAGGCCGTCGCGCGTCTCGCGTCGTCGAGCGTCCCGGTCACCGTGCAGCATGGTGACGTGCACCCCTGGAACGCCTTCGCCGACCTGCGCGTGTTCGACTTCGGCGACCTGCAGTGGTCCCACGCGCTCGAGGTCCTGAGCGTGCCCTACGGCTGGATCACGACCCGCAGCGCGCTGGCCTGGGACGACGTGCTCGCCACCTACTCCGAGATGTGGTCCGACGTCGCCGACCCGCGCGACCTCGCCGAGCTGCGCGCCGCCACGGCCTTCACGCAGCCCGTCAACCGTGCCCTGACCTGGTGGGACTCCCTCGAGGGGGCCACCGACGAGGAGTGGCGCGAGTGGGGCGAGATGCCCGCGCACCACCTGAGCCGCGTGCTGGAGGCCTGACGTGCCCGCCGTCCCGCTGCCGCCGTCCCCCTGGGAGTTCCGGCCCGAGCTGTGGCCGCGGTCCGACTGCGTCGCGGCCGGAGCCGACCTCGAGCCGTCGACGGTGGTCGAGGCCTACCGGCACGGTGCGTTCCCGATGCCGGACGAGGGCGACCTGCTGTGGTGGTCGCCGATCGAGCGTGGCGTGCTGGAGCCGTCGGCGCTGCGGGTCTCACGGTCGCTGCGCCAGGCGGTGCGCCGGCTGACGGTCACCGTCGACACCGCGTTCGCCGAGGTGGTCGACGCGTGCGCCGACCCCCGTCGGCCCGGCGCCTGGATCGACCGCGGTATCCGCGACGCGTACGTGCGCCTGCACGAGCTCGGCTGGGCGCACTCCGTCGAGACCCGCGACGCCGACGGGACCCTCGTCGGCGGGCTGTACGGACTCTCGGTCGGACGCCTGTTCGCGGGGGAGTCGATGTTCCACCACGCACGCGACGCCTCGAAGGTGGCCCTGGTGGCGCTCATCGACGCCGTCGGGCCCGAGGGGCTCGTCGACGTGCAGTGGGCGACCCCGCACCTGGAGTCGCTGGGGGTCGTGCGGTGGCCGAGGGAGCGGTACCTGGAGGCGCTGCGGGGGCTCATCGACGCTCCCGGCCCCGACTGGGACGCCCTCCGAGGCCCGATATCACGGGCAGAAGGCACGCCGTAGGGGCCGGGGTGCACCGGAATGTCGGGGTTTCCTGCCTAGACTGCTGAGCGCACAACATCCGAACTCTCTAGGAGTCCCCGTGGCTATCTCCCGCAGCGACCTCGTCTCGGCCCTCGCCGAGAAGGCCGACACCACCAAGTCCACCGCCGACGACGTCCTCAGCGCGCTGGCCGACGTCCTGATCGACGCCGTCAGCAAGGGCGAGAAGGTCGCCATCCCCGGCATCCTCTCGGTCGAGCGCGTCTCGCGCGCCGCTCGCACGGGCCGCAACCCCGCGACCGGTGAGACCATCGACATCCCCGCCGGCTACGGCGTGAAGGTGAGCGCCGGCTCGAAGCTCAAGGCTGCCGCCAAGTGAGCTAGGCCCCTCAGCCACGGAGAGGCCCCCCGGACCACACGGTCCAGGGGGCCTTTCCGCGTCCAGGGACGCTCAGCTCACGGTGGGTCGGCCCGCCGCCTCCCACGCGTCCATCCCGCCGGCCAGGTTGACGACGTCGTGGCCCTGCTGCCCGAGCCACGCCGTGGCCCGCGCCGAGCGACCGCCGAGGTGGCAGACGACGAGCGTGCGTGCTTGCGGGTCGAGCTCACCGACGCGCGTCGGGAGGTCGCCGAGCGGCACGTGCACGGCGCCCGGGACGTGCCCCGCGTCCCACTCGTGGGGCTCGCGAACGTCCAGCACGACGAGGTCGTCGGGCAGCGGGTCGGGCAGGTCGGCAACGGTCGTCGTGGGCACGTCCACAGGGGGCTCCTGGAAGGTCTGGCGCCCGTGCGGAGCGGGTCTCACGCGGCGTCCGCGGCGGGAGGTGGGCCACACGGGCTGGATTATCGGCTGCTGACTGGTTACTTTGGACTATATGCACCCGGGCGGAGAACAGGTCGACGGCAACGCCGCAGCGACCACCCGTCCGTCCGCGACCGTGCGTCTGCCGTTCGAGCCGTCGACGCCGAGCATCGCCCGCACCAAGCTCGCCGGCTTCCTCACCGTGCACCGTGCCTCGTCCAGCGTCATCGACGACGCGCTCATCGTGATGAGCGAGATGGTCGCCAACGCCGTCGCGCACGGCCAGCCGTCCGACGACGGCACGATGGAGCTGGCGTGGACGATCGACCCCGAGCGGCAGCTGCTCGAGATCAGCGTCCACGACGACGGCCAGGGCGGGTCGCTCAAGCCGATCGACTTCGACGAGGACTCCCTCAGCGGCCGCGGGCTCTCGATCATCAACCGCGTCGCCGATCGCTGGTGGGTCGACATGTCCGCCGGCACCCGCGTCGGCGCCGAGCTGCCGCTCGCCCGCTGACTCGATCGGTCAGGAGCGACCCTGCGGCCTGCCGCCGCCCGCACCTCTGGCTAGGGTGCGACCCATGGGAAAGAAGTCGCGCCGCACTAAGGCGCCGAAGCCGGCCCGCATGCCCTTCGTCGCCCGCACCTTCGAGGGGCTGCCGCACGAGGGTGACTGGATCGCGCTGCGCGAGTTCGTGCCGTCCGCGACCGCCACGGTCACGCTCACCGACGGCGAGCGGGTGCGCGTGTGCTCGCTGCTGCCCGGTGGTGGCGCCGGCATCCGTCGCCCCGACGGCGAGATCTGGCTCGGCCTGCAGGTGCTGCACAACTACGGCGACGTGAGCCGCGACCTCGCCGGCGCCATCGAGGCCGCCCGCGAGACCGAGCCCGGCAACCCGGTGCGCCTGACCGACCCGGGCGTGGGCGACCGGCTGCAGCAGATCGTCGATCCCGCGTCGTCGTTCGACGTGGAGGTGCACGACGGCTTCGACTTCTGGGTCGAGGGCACCGACGCCGAGGGCTCCGACGCGCTGGCCGCCGCCAACGAGTCCATCGCCCCCACCGAGCGGCTGACGTCGGTCGAGGCGGCCTACTGGGTGCGCATGGGCGACAAGCGCTACCTGCGCTGGGTCGTCACGCAGAGCGAGGCCACGGTGCTCGACGGCTTCGCCCGTCTCGCGGCCGCCGGCGAGGAGACCCTCGGCGAGGGCACGAAGCTCATCGGCATGTTCCGCGCCCACGGGCTGCTGGTGCCGGTGTGGGAGATGGACCCCGCCGTCGTCGACGACGGCGCGGCCGCGCTCGAGGAGCCCGTCGCGGCCCTCGCCCAGCGGCTGGAGGCTGCGATCGCCGACGACGCGCCCCTCACCCAGGAGCAGCGCAACGCCCGCGCCAACCTCACCAGCCGTCAGCTCACCATCCGGTGACCCCGGCCCGTTTGCGTGGGGCCCCACGCAAACGGGCTCGCCCCCACGCAACGGTGCGCATGATCCGCACGTTTGCGTGGGGGAGACGCGCCGCCCCCGACGTGGGACGCTGACCCCATGAGCGAGCTGGACGCGGTCCGACGGGCCGGCATCGAGGTCACCGGCATCGAGATCGTCGACGAGGCGGAGCGCACCGCGAAGCCGTCCGACCTCTTCTGGCCGTGGTTCGCCGCGAACGTGTCGGTGTTCGGCATCTCCTACGGCAGCTTCGTGCTCGGCTTCGGGCTCTCGCTGACGCAGGCGGTGCTCGTGACCGTCCTCGGTGTCGTGGTGTCGTTCGCGGCCTGCGGCCTGGTCGCGATCGCCGGCAAGCGCGGCTCGGCGCCGACGATGATCCTCAGCCGCGCACCGTTCGGCGTCGTCGGCCAGAAGCTGCCCGGCGTCTTCAGCTGGCTGATCTCGATCGGCTGGGAGACGTTCCTGGCCATCACCGCGACCCTGGCCACCGCCACGGTCCTGCGCGAGCTCGGCTGGGGTGGTGGGACGGCCACGAAGGTCGTCGCCTGCGCCGTCATCGCGGCCCTGATCGTCGCCGCGTCGGTCGCCGGGTACCACGTGATCATGCGGATGCAGTCGGTGCTGACCTGGCTCACCGGCGCCGCCACCATCGGCTACATCCTGCTCACGTTCGACCAGATCGACCTCGACCGCGTCACGTCGCTGCCCGGCGGGTCCGGCCAGGCCGTGGTCGGGGCGTTCGTCATGGTGATGACCGGGTTCGGCTTCGGCTGGATCAATATCGCCGCGGACTGGTCGCGGTACCAGCGGCGCGACACGTCGGGCGCGCAGATCGTCGCGTGGAACACGCTGGCCGGGGCGCTCGCACCTGTCGTGCTCGTGGTCTACGGCATCCTGCTCGCGGGCTCGTCGGACACCCTCAGCGCGGGGATCGTGAACGACCCCGTCGGCACGCTCGCGTCGGTCCTGCCGACCTGGTTCCTCGTGCCGTTCCTCGTCGCGTCGGTGCTGGCGCTCGTGTCGGGCGCCGTGCTCGGCATCTACTCCTCCGGCCTGACGCTCCTGAGCCTCGGCGTGCGCATCCCGCGCCCGGCGGCCGCCCTCGTCGACGGCGTCATCCTGACGGCCGGGACGGTGTACGTCGTGTTCGTCGCACAGACGTTCCTCGGGCCGTTCCAGAGCTTCCTCATCACGCTCGGCGTCCCCGTCGCCGCGTGGGCCGGCATCATGATCGGCGACATCGCCCTGCGGCGTCGCGACTACGACGAGGCGGCGCTGTTCGACGCGTCGGGACGCTACGGCGCAGTCGCGTGGACGTCGGTGGCGACGATGGTCGTCGCGTCGGTCGTGGGCTGGGGCCTCGTCGTCAACCAGATCTCCGGGACCGCGTGGAACGACTGGCAGGGCTACCTGATCGAGCCGTTCGGGCTCGGCACCCGTCTGCCTGACGGCGCCGGCTGGGACGGTGCGTGGCCGTACGCGAACCTCGGCGTGCTGGCCGCGTTCGCGATCGGGCTGCTCGTCACCCTCGTCGCGCGACGGTCGGCCGTGCGTCGCCAGGAGGCCGGTGCCGCGTGAGGGTCGGGGCATGACGCGGACCTGGCTGGTCGTCGTCGACCCGCAGCGGGTCTTCGCCGACCCCGGCTCGCCCTGGGGATCGCCCATGTTCGCGGCGACCCTCGAGCCGGTGCGCGCGCTGGCGGCGAGGCTGCCGACGATCGTCACGCGCTGGGTGCCCGCGCCCGACGCCGAACGGGTCGGCTCGTGGCGTGCCTACTTCGACGCGTGGCCTTTCGCCGACCGCCCGGCCGACGACCCGATGTTCGAGGTCGTCCCCGAGCTGGCCGACGTCGCGGCCGCGGCGACCGTGGTCGACGCGCCGACGTTCGGCAAGTGGGACGTCGTGAGGACGGTGACGGGCGAGGCGCCCGACCTCGTCGTCGCCGGCGTCTCGACCGACTGCTGCGTCCTGTCGACCGTGCTCGCCGCCGCCGACGCGGGAGCGACCGTGCGGGTGGCCGTCGACGCGTGCGCCGGCTCGACGCCCGAGAACCACCGTCGCGCCCTCGACGCCATGGCCCTCTACGCGCCCCAGGTCACCCTCGCCTGACCCTCACCCTTGGGGTGGGGCCCCACCCCAAGGGTGACCTCCCACCCCAGCGCTGGGGTGGGACGCATCCTCTGGGTGGGGCCCCACCCAGAGGATGGCCGCCCGTTGTCCGCCGGGGGCTGACCGACGTCACCACCGACCGTCGCCCCCACCCGAAGGATTCACCCCACCTCAGCGCTGGGTGGGTGAGTCACCCTTTGGGTGGGGCCCAACCCCAAGGGCGGCGAGGGGGGAGGGGCGGGTCAGTCGCGGAGGACGGGGCAGGACATGCAGCGGGGGCCGCCGCGGCCGGAGCCGAGCTCGGAGCCGCTGATGGCCACGACCTCGATGCCGTGCTCCTCCAGGCGGGCGTTGGTCTGCTCGTTGCGCTCGTAGGCGACGGCGAGGCGGGCGTCGATGGCGAGGGTGTTGTTGCCGTCGTCCCACTGCTCGCGCTCGGCGGTCACCGGGTCGAGACCGGTGTCAATGCGGTGCAGGCGCTCGATGCCCATCGCGTCGGCCGCGGCGTCGAAGAACGACCGCTCCGGCGCCACCGACAGCGAGCCGTCCGCGTCGAGCGTGACCGCCAGCGCCCGCAGCTCGTCGGCCATGTTCGGGTAGATGACGACGGTGTCGACGTCGACCATCGTGACGATCGTGTCGAGGTGCATCGTGGCGCGTTCCTGGGCGATGGGCACCGCCAGCACCGACTCGGCCAGACCGGCACGCAGTGCGGTGGCCGCGAACCGCTCGAAGCCGGCGGGAGTCGTCCGCTCCCCGACGCCGACCGCGACGACACCGGGCGCGAGCAGCAGCACGTCGCCGCCCTCGAGGTGCTCCAGGTGCGGACCGTGGACCCGTTCGACGCCCGCGAAGCGCGGGTGGTGGGCGTACACGAGACCGGTCAGCTGCGTCTCGCGGACGCGCGCCGGCATCGCCAGGCTCGTGACGGCGACCCGGTCGAGCAGCCACACGGAGGAGTCGCGCGTGAAGAGCAGGTTGGGCAGCGGGTCGACGAGGAAGTCGTCGGGGCGCAGCAGGCTCGTGACGATGCTGCGGTGCGCGACCTCGTCGTTGCGCAGGCCGGCCGTCACGACGGCGGCGAGGTCGGCGGGGGCGAGGTCCGACAGCGCGGCCACCAGGTAGCGACGCAGGCTGTCGCCGAGGTGCAGCGTCGACGTCGTGCTCTCGACGATCTCGGCCCGGGCGTCGGCCTGCTCGAGCGTCTCGGTGAGCAGCTCGACGAGGTACAGCACCTCGACGTCGTGGTCGCGCAGCGCCTGCGCGAACGCGTCGTGCTCGTCCTGCGCGCGCCCCAGCCAGGGGATGCCGTCGAACAGCAGCGAGTCGTTGTTGCGCGGCGTCAGCCGCGCGAGCTCCTGGCCCGGCCGGTGCAGCAGCACCGTCCGCAGGCGGCCGACCTCGCTCGAGGCACCCCACGTCGTCATGGGGCCCACCCTAGGTGGCGTCGGGCTCCAGCCAGAGGACCCCGGCCGGGGGCAGCTGGACGAGGGCTGACGCCGCGAACCCGTGGTGCGGGATCCCCTCGGCCTCGACCGACCCCAGGTTGCCGACACCCGAGCCGCCGTACGCCTGCGCGTCGGTGTTCAGCACCTCGCGCCACCGGCCCAGGAGCGGCAACCCGACGCGGTAGTCGTGGTGCGGCGCTCCGGAGAAGTTCGCCAGGCAGGCCAGCTGCGACCCGTCGCTGCCGATCCGCAGGAAGCACACGACGTTGCCCGCGACGTCGGAGGCGTCGATCCAGCGGAACCCGTCGGGGGTGGTGTCGGCCGTGTGGAGCGCGGGGGTCGCGCGGTACGTCTGGTTCAGGTCGGCGACCAGCTCGAGGACGCCCGCGTGCAGCGGGTCGCGCAGCTCGTCCCAGTCGAGCCCGCGGGCCTCCGCCCACTCGCCCTCCTGCCCGAACTCACCGCCCATGAACAGCATCTGCTTGCCGGGATGGGCCCACATGAACGCCAGCAGGGCGCGCACGCCGGCCGCCTTGTTCCACGCGTCGCCCGGCATCCGGCCCCACAGCGAGCCCTTGCCGTGCACGACCTCGTCGTGCGACAGCGGCAGCACGAAGTTCTCGGTCCAGGCGTAGTCGATGGCGAACGTCATCTCCCCGTGGTGGTACGAGCGGTGCACGGGGTCGTGGCTCAGGTAGGAGAGCGTGTCGTGCATCCAGCCCATGTTCCACTTGAAGCCGAACCCGAGGCCGCCCGCGTCGGTGGGGGCGCTGACGCCCGGCCAGGCCGTCGACTCCTCGGCCACCATCATCACGCCGGGGTGGTGCTTGTAGACCGTCGCGTTGAGCTCCTGGAGCAGCTGCACGGCCTCGAGGTTCTCGCGGCCACCGTGCTTGTTGGGCACCCACTCGCCGTCGTTGCGCGAGTAGTCGAGGTAGAGCATCGACGCGACGGCGTCGACGCGCAGGCCGTCGAGGTGGAACTCCTCGAGCCAGAACAGCGCGTTGGCGACGAGGAAGTTGCGCACCTCCGGACGTCCGAAGTCGAACACGTAGGTGCCCCAGTCGGGCTGCTCGCCGCGGCGCGGGTCGGGGTGCTCGTAGAGGGCGGTGCCGTCGAAGCGGGCCAGGGCCCACTCGTCCTTCGGGAAGTGCGCAGGCACCCAGTCGACGATGACGCCGAGGCCGCGCTGGTGCAGCTCGTCGACGAACCAGCGGAAGTCGTCGGGGGAGCCGAACCGCGACGTCGGCGCGTAGTACGACGTGACCTGGTAGCCCCAGGAGCCGCCGAAGGGGTGCTCGGCGACGGGCAGCAGCTCGACGTGGGTGAAGCCCATCTCGAGGAGGTAGTCGCCCAGCTCCTCGGCGAGCTCGCGGTACGTCAGCCCGGGACGCCACGACCCGAGGTGCACCTCGTAGATGCTCACGGGGGCCTCGGCCCAGCGGGTCGCGTCGCGCTGCTCCACCCAGGCGTCGTCGCGCCAGCGGTGCGTCGGCTCGACGACGACCGACGCCGTCGCGGGCGGCACCTCGGTGCCGAACGCGAGCGGGTCGATCTTCTCGTGCCAGACGCCGTCGGCGCCCTCGACCCGGAACTTGTACCGCGCGCCGGCGCCGACGCCCGGGACGAAGAGGTCCCAGACACCCGGGCCGCCGAGCGGTCGCATGGCGTGCGCACCGCCGTCCCAGCCGTTGAAGTCGCCGACGACCTGCACGCTGCGGGCGTTCGGCGCCCAGAGCGCGAACGAGGTGCCCGCGACGGGCCCGTCGGTGCCGTCGTGGGTGCGGACGTGGGCGCCCAGCACGTCCCAGAGCCGCTCGTGGCGGCCCTCGCCGATGAGGTGGAGGTCGAGCTCGCCGACCGCGACGGGCCAGCCGTCCGCCGGCTCGGCGCCCGTGGCCGCGCTGGGGGTGGGGGTGTCGTCGGACGTCATGTCAGGCCTCCTCGGTGAGGATGCGGGCGATGGAGCCGAGCGGCACGTCGGTCCAGTCGGGCCGGTTGGCGTGCTCGTAGCCCACCTCGTAGACCGCCTTGTCGAGCTCGAGCCCGCGCAGCAGCACGGACTCGTCGCGGGGGTCGTGCCCGGCCGCCTTGGCGTAGCCGTCGCAGAACGCCGTCCGGTTGTGGACGGCCCAGGCGTCGGCACGCTCGCGGCGGGCGTCGTCGTGGGGCTGGCCGACGAGCAGCTGGTGGGCGGCGTAGTCGAAGGAGCGGAGCATGCCGGCGACGTCGCGCAGCGGCGACCGCAGCGCCGAGCGCTCCGCGAGGCTGGCCGCGGGCTCCCCCTCGAAGTCGAGGACGAGCCACCCGGAGACGGTGCGCAGCACCTGGCCCAGGTGCAGGTCGCCGTGGACGGGCTGCAGCGGCAGCCTGAGCTCGACGTCGACCACGGCGCGGAACGCGTCGCGGATCCCGTCGGTGTGCTCGCGCAGGGCGGGCACGGCCGCGGCCACGCGGTCGAGCCGGCGCTCCATGGCCTCGACCGTGCGGGCGAGGTCGTCGCCGGCAGCCGTCTCGGTGCCCAGGGCGCGGGCGAGGTCGGCGTGGACGTCGGCCACGGCGCGACCCAGCCGGTAGGCCTCGCCCGCGAAGTCGCCGCCGAGGTCGCCGGGCGGCAGCCCCGCGTCGTCGGCCATGTAGTCGCGGACGCTCGTGGTGGCCATGACCCAGCCGTCGGCCGCATCGGGCAGGAAGCGCTGCAGCATCGCGAAGGTGACCTCGTCGTCACCGAGCGTGCCGCTGATCGCGCCGAGCGGCTCGGCGACGTGCGACGACCCGACCTCGCGCAGCGCCCGGTGCAGCACGAGGTCCTTGTTGGTGCCGGGCGTGAGCCGACGGAAGAGCTTGAGGATGTACTGGCCGCCGTAGACGAGGGAGGTGTTGCTCTGCTCCGACGTGATCGGGTGAGCGCGGAGGCCCGTCACGAGCTCGGCGCCCGGCTCCGGCTCGAACCGCAGGTCGCCGACCACGTCGCCGGCGGCCACGTGGTCGAGCAGCACGCCGGTGAGGTCGGCGTCGCCGCTGGCCTCGTACCAGACGGGGCCGTCCTCGACCCCGATCGCGGCGGTCGCCGGGACGTCCGGCAGTCCGTCGCTGCGCCGACCCAGCAGGAGCTGGTACGGCTCGGTGCGGTCGTCCTGCCCGACCTCGACGACGAGGTGGACGAGGGCGGGGTCACCGTCCTCGACGACCGTCCAGTCGAGGGCGCGGACGGAGGTGACCGCGCGGTCCTTGCCGCCGAACCACCGCTGGGAGGGCAGCCACCCGGGCAGGGCGGCCGCGACCTGGTCGACGTCGTGCTGGGTCACGGGCTGGCTCACAGCATGCTCCTTCGTTCGCCCTCGTCGCCGAGCTCGACCAGCTGGAACCAGTAGAAGCCGTGACCCGGGAGGGTCAGCAGGTAGGGCAGCTCCCCGACGCGCGGGAAGCGCACGCTGCCGGTCAGCTCGACGGGGGTGCACCCCTCGTGCTCGCCGAGCTCGAGCTCGACGGGCTGGGGGAAGCGGGACAGGTTGTTGACGCACAGCACGACGTCGCGCTCGCCGTCGGGACGGGTCCAGACGCGCTGGTAGGCCAGGACGCTCGGGTTCGAGCCGCCCAGGTCGACGAAGTCGCCCTCGGCGAAGGCCAGGTGCTGCTTGCGGACCTCGATCATGCGCCGCGTCCACGACAGCAGCGACGCGGAGTTGCCCATCTGCGCCTCGACGTTGACCGCCTCGTAGCCGTACGTCGGGTCCATGATCGGCGGCAGGTAGACGCGACCGGGGTCGGAGCGCGAGAAGCCGGCGTTGCGGTCCGGCGACCACTGCATCGGCGTGCGGACCGCGTCGCGGTCGCCGAGCCAGATGTTGTCGCCCATGCCGATCTCGTCGCCGTAGTAGAGCACCGGGGAGCCCGGCAGGCTCAGCAGAAGCGCGGTGAACAGCTCGAGCTGGTTGCGGTCGTTCTCCAGCAACGGCGCGAGCCGCCGCCGGATGCCGATGTTGGCCTTCATCCGCGGGTCGCGCGCGTACTCGCGGTACATGTAGTCGCGCTCGTCGTCGGTGACCATCTCGAGGGTCAGCTCGTCGTGGTTGCGCAGGAAGATGCCCCACTGGGTCCCGGCCGGGATGGGCGGCGTCTGCGCCAGGATCTCCGAGATCGGGAACCGCGACTCGCGGCGCACCGCCATGAAGATGCGCGGCATCAGGGGGAAGTGGAAGGCCATGTGGCACTCGTCGCCGCCGACCTCGGGGTCGCCGAAGTACTCCACGACGTCCGACGGCCACTGGTTCGCCTCGGCGAGCAGCACCCGGCCGGGGTACTCGCGGTCGATCGTCGCGCGCACCTCCTTGAGGTACTCGTGGGTCCGCGGCAGGTTCTCGCTGCTTGTGCCCTCCTCCTCGAACAGGTAGGGCACGGCGTCGAGCCGGAACCCGTCGATGCCGAGGTCGAGCCAGAAGCGCAGCACGTCGAGCATCGCCTCGCGCACGGCCGGGTTCTCGAAGTTCAGGTCGGGCTGGTGGCTGAAGAAGCGGTGCCAGAAGAACTGGCCGCGCACCGGGTCGTACGTCCAGTTCGACGTCTCGGTGTCGACGAAGATGATGCGCGCGTCGCTGTACTCGGTGCCGGTCTCGCTCCACACGTAGAAGTCGCCGTAGGGACCGTCGGGGTCCTGGCGCGACGCCTGGAACCACGGGTGGGCGTCGGACGTGTGGTTGAGCACGAGGTCGGTGATCACGCGGATGCCGCGTCGGTGCGCCTCCTCCAGCAGGTGGACGAAGTCCTCGACCGTGCCGAACTCCGGCAGGACGGCGCGGAAGTCGCTGATGTCGTAGCCGCCGTCGCGCAGTGGCGAGGCGTAGAACGGGGGCAGCCAGAGGCAGTCGACGCCGAGCCACTGGATGTAGTCGAGCTTGTCGGCGAGGCCGCGCAGGTCGCCCGTGCCGTCGCCGTTGGAGTCGTTGAACGCCCGGACCAGCACCTCGTAGAACACGGCGCGCTTGAACCACTCCGGGTCCGAGGGCGCCTGCTCGGCGTGATCGAAGTCGTCGGCGCTCGGCTCGGAGAGCGTCCCGTCGGCGGCGACGTCGTCGCCGGTGTGGGGGGTGTGCTCGAGCCCGTCGAGCGCAGCGTCGGGTGCTGTCGCCTCGGGTGGTGCGTCGGCCATCTGGTCTCCTCCCGGGAGGGGGCGCGGGGTCATCGGGGGGTCACGTGCAGGATGTGCGCGGGTGCGCGGGCGGGGTCGAGGCGCACGTACGTGGCCGCACCCCACGGGAAGGTCTCGCCGGTCACCTCGTCGTGCGCGACGAGCTCGGTGTCGGGCGACAGGCCGATCGCGTCGAGGTCGAGGAAGACCGTGCCCTCGCGGGCCTCGTGCGGATCGAGCGAGAGGACCACGACGACGAGGTCGCCGGTCTCGGGGTCCTGCTTCGACCAGACGAGCAGCGCGTCGTGGTCGACGTGGTGGAAGTGCAGGGTGCGCATCTGCTGCAGGGCCGGGTGGGCCCGACGGATCTCGTTCAGACGGGTGATCCACGGCTCCAGCGAGCGGCCCTCGGCCAGCGCCGCGGCGTAGTCGCGCGGACGCAGCTCGAACTTCTCCGAGTGCAGGTACTCCTCGGCGCCGGGGCGGAGCGCCTCGGCCTCGAACAGCTCGTAGCCGGAGTAGACGCCCCAGGTGGGGGCGAGCGTGGCCGCGAGCGCCGCGCGCAGCGCGAACATGCCCGGACCACCGACCTGCAGGTGCTCGGGGAGGATGTCGGGCGTGTTGACGAAGAGGTTGCCGCGACCCTCGTCCCAGTGGTCGCGCAGGTCCTCGCCGAACTCGACGATCTCCTCCTTCGTCGTGCGCCACGTGAAGTAGGTGTAGCTCTGCGTGAAGCCCAGCCGCGCGAGCCCCCAGAGCCGCGCGGGACGCGTGAACGCCTCGGACAGGAACAGCACGTCGGGGTGGCGCTCCTTGACCTCGGCGATGAGCCACGCCCAGAAGCTCGGCGGCTTCGTGTGCGGGTTGTCGACGCGGAAGATGCGCACGCCGCGCTCGACCCAGTGCAGCGTCACGCGCAGCACCTCGGCGTAGATGCCGTCGGGGTCGAGGTCGAAGTTCAGGGGGTAGATGTCCTGGTACTTCTTCGGCGGGTTCTCGGCGTAGGCGATGGTGCCGTCGGGCAGCGTCGTGAAGAAGTCGGGGTGCTCGCGGACCCAGGGGTGGTCGGGCGCGGCCTGCAGGGCGAGGTCGAGAGCCACCTCGAGCCCGAGCTCCTCGGCCCGTGCCACGAAGGCGGCGAAGTCGGCGTCGTCGCCGAGCTCGGGGTGGATCGCGTCGTGCCCGCCCTCGGCGGCGCCGATGGCCCACGGCGAGCCGACGTCGTCGGGGCCGGGGGTGAGCGTGTTGTTCGGGCCCTTGCGGTTCTCGCGCCCGATCGGGTGGATCGGCGGCAGGTAGACGACGTCGAACTGCATGGCGGCCACCCGGTCGAGCGCGTCGGCGGCCGTGCGGAGCGTGCCGTGCACCGGGCGTCCGTCGGCATCGACGCCGCCCGTGGACCGCGGGAAGAGCTCGTACCAGGACCCGAACGCGGCGCGTCGACGGTCGACCCACACGCGACGGACGGGGCCACGGGTGAGGAGCTGGCGCACGGGGTGGTCGTGCATGACCGCGCGGACGGCTGCGTCGAGCGCGGGACCCACGCGGGCGCCGAGCGGGAGGGTGTCGTCGCGCAGCGCCGCGGCGGCACCGCTGAGCGTGCCGGCCTCGGCGCGACGGTCGCGGCGGGCTGCGACCTCCTCGAGCAGCCGGGCGGCGATCTCGAGGTCGTTGGCCAGCTCGGCGGGGGTCTGGCCCGCCGCCAGCTTCGCCTCGAGGGCGTGCACCGCGGTGGCCCACGGGTCGCTCCAGGCGTCGACGCGGAAGGTCCAGAGCCCCGGGGCGTCGGGGACGATCGTGGCGGCGAAGAGGTCGAGGCCGGTGCCCTGCTCGTGCATCCGGACGGTGCGGTCGCGCCGTTCCCCGGGACCACGCCAGGCGACGGTGGCCGCCACGGCGTCGTGGCCCTCGCGCCAGACCGTCGCCTGCACGGGGACGTGCTCGCCCACGACCGCCTTCGACGGGTAGGTCCCGTCGCCGGACAAGGGTCGGACGTCGTCGATGCCGATCCGGTCCGTCATGCGGTGCACTCCCGTCGCTCGCGTCGGACGACTGGTCCGTCGTCGTCTCGAACGTACCCAGGATCGAGGGGTCGCGCGATCCGCCGACGCCTCAGTCCTGGCGCGGGGCCTTCAGCAGCAGCAGCGATCGGCCCTGCACCGTCAGGCGCCCGCCGGCCGGGAGCGGGTCTGTCGTGGCGGGCGACCCGTCGGGCGACGTCGTGTCGAGGGTCGGCTCGAACGTCTCCCCGAACTCCGGCCCGGGCAGGACGACCTCGAGCGGGTCCGCGCCGGCGTGCAGCAGGAGCAGCCAGGAGTGGTCGGTGAGCAGCTCGCCGTCACGGGTGCGGGACTGGCTGTGGGAGCCGTCGATCCACATGCCCAGGGTGCGCCGCTCCGGGTCGAGCCAGTCGGGCTCGGTCATCTCCTGGCCGTCCGGTCGCAGCCAGATCAGGTCCGGTCGTCCGCTCGGCGTCGTACGGCCGTCGAAGAACTCCGCCTGCCGCAGCGCAGGGCTGTTGGCGCGCAGGTGCACGACGCGTCGGGCGAAGGCGAGCATCGCGTCGCTCTCGGGCGTCGACGTCCAGTCGACCCACGAGGTCGCGTCGTCGAGGCAGTAGGCGTTGTTGTTGCCGCCCTGCGTGCGCCAGCGCTCGTCGCCGGCGACGAACATCGGGGTGCCGGTCGACAGCAGCAGCGTGGCCAGCAGGTTGCGCGCCTGACGCGCCCGCAGCGTCCGGACCTCGGGGTCGTCGGTCTCGCCCTCGACGCCGTGGTTCCAGGAGCGGTTGTCGTCGGTCCCGTCGCGGTTGTCCTCGCCGTTGGCCTCGTTGTGCTTGTGGTCGTAGGAGACGAGGTCGCGCAGGGTGAACCCGTCGTGGGCGGTGACGAAGTTGATCGACTGCCAGGGTCGGCGCAGGGTGTGGTCGTACAGGTCGGAGGAGCCGGACAGCCGGTACGCGAGCTGGTCGACCCCGCCCGACGCGCCGCGCCAGAAGTCGCGCACCGTGTCGCGGTACATGCCGTTCCACTCGGCCCACTGCGCGCCGAACGCCCCGACGCGGTAGCCCTCGCCGGTCGCGTCCCACGGCTCGGCGACGAGCTTGCACCGGGCGAGCACCGGGTCGGTCGTGATGGCGGTCAGCAGGGTGCTGTCGCGGTCGAACGCGCCGCCGCGCGGGCGGCCCATCGTCGAGGCGAGGTCGAAGCGGAACCCGTCGACGCCGAGCTCGGTGGTCCAGTACCGCAGCGAGTCGGTCACGAGCCGGACCACCGCGGGCGACCCCGCCTCCAGCGTGTTGCCGCAGCCCGTGATGTCGGCCATGTGCCCGTCGTCGTCGTGCAGGTAGTAAGCCGGGGCCTCGAGCCCGCGCAGGCTGAGCGTGGGCCCGTCCGGGCCGCCCTCGCAGGTGTGGTTGTAGACGACGTCGACGAGGACCTCGATGCCCGCGGCGTGCAGCGCGGCGACCATCGTCCGGAACTCCTCGACCTCGCGTCCCGTCTCGCTCGCGTAGCCGGGGTGCGGCGCGAAGTAGCCGAGCGGGGAGTAGCCCCAGTAGTTGTGCCGACCCGCGGCCACGAGCGACGGCTCGTCGGTGAAGGCCTGCACGGGCAGCAGCTCGACGGTGGTGACGCCGAGGCGCAGCAGGTGCTCGACCACGGCGGGGTGGGCGAGGCCGAGGTAGGTGCCGCGCAGGTGCTCCGGGACGTCGGGGTGCTGCTGCGTGAAGCCCTTGACGTGCAGCTCGAGGACGACGGTCTCCTCGAACGGCACCTCGGGCTTCGTGCCGGTGTCGGGCCCGCCGGGGCTCGTGACGACGGCGAGCGGCACGTGGCCGAGGGAGTCGACGGTCGACATCTCGACCCCCTCGGGGTCGTCGGCCCACCCGCGGGCGGCCTCCATGTCGGTGAGCGCGCCGGTGACGCGGCGGGCGTAGGGGTCGAGGAGGATCTTGTGCGGGTTGCAGCGCAGACCGGTCTTGGGCTCGTAGGGGCCGTGCACGCGGTAGCCGTACGTCTGCCCGGGGAGCACGCCCTGGACGAGGCCGTGCCAGACGCCGAAGGTGCGCTCGGTCAGCTCGACGCGCCGCTCGCTGCCGTCGGGGTCGACGAGGCACAGCTCGACCCGCTCGGCCACGCTGCTGGCGACGGCGAACCGGACACCTCCCGCCTCGGGGTGGGCCCCCAGCGGGAACGGGCGGCCGGCGAGCACGGGCAGGTCCTGCGGGCTCGACAACGTCATGCGCCCCAGTGTCTCAGGCGGTGGGTCCGGTGCAGGCTGGATCGCCCGCGGACCATCGTCCCCTCCGGCCCTGGGAGGTAGGTGGCGCGCGCTACGACCACCCTGGGAGGTAGGTGGCGCGCGGAAACGCTGGCGGTTGGCGCGGGTGGCCTACCGCCGGGGCGAGGTGCCGCGCGCCACCTACCTCCCGGGGGGCCGGTGCGGGGGGTCAGGTGTAGGGGCCGGAGAACGGGGCGGGGGCGTCGGGGTCGTCGACGTCGCCCTCGAGGCCCGGGTCCTGCTTCTTGTGCTTCTGGTCGTCGTCCCAGTCCTCGCGCTTGCGCGGGTCCTCGCTCGGCATGTCGCTCATGCCTCAGTGTGCGGCGGGCGCGACGTCAGCGCTCGTCGGACGACCAGACCACCTCGTCGCCGCGCCGCACCTCCGCCCGCTCGGCGTCGAGGTCGACGTCGACGACGTACGGGCCGCGGTGCAGGAGCACGCGGCGGTCGTCGTCGGAGACCTCGACCCTCGTGTCGACGAGGGACGGGTCGCGCAGCTCGGGGTGGGCGCGGCGCAGCGCGACCAGCGAGCGGTAGACCTCCAGCACGCCTCGGTGCCGGGGCTCGTCGAGCTCGTGCCACCGCAGCGTCGAGCGCTCGAGCGTCGCCGGGTCCATCGGGTCGGGCACCTCCGACTCGCCCCAGCCGTGGCGGCCGAACTCGCGCCGACGTCCGGTGCGCACGGCCTCGGCCAGCTCGGGGTCGGGGAACGAGGCGAAGAACTGCCACGGCGTGCTCGCGGCCCACTCCTCGCCCATGAAGAGCATCGGCGTGAACGGTCCGAGCAGCACCAGCGCGGCGCCGCAGGCCAGCAGGTCGGGCGAGACGGAGTCGGAGATGCGGTCGCCCGTGGCCCGGTTGCCGACCTGGTCGTGGTCCTGCAGGTAGGTCACGAACGCGTGGCCCGGCACCGCGTGGACGTCGACCGGGCGACCGTGGGTGCGGCCGCGGAACGACGACCACGTGCCGTCGTGGAAGAACGCGCCGCGCAGCACCTTGGCCAGCGCGCCGGGCTCGGCGAAGTCGGCGTAGTAGCCGTCGGTCTCGCCGGTGAGCGCCACGTGCAGCGCGTGGTGCACGTCGTCGGCCCACTGCGCGTCCATGCCGAGACCGTGCTGGTCGCGCGGGACGACCGTGCGCGGGTCGTTGCGGTCGGACTCCGCGACGAGCGACAACGGACGGCCGAGCCGCTGCGACGCGCGTTCGGTCTCGAGCGACAGCTCCTCGAGGATGGTCAGCGCCCGCGCGTCGGACAGCGCGTGGACGGCGTCGAGGCGCAGCGCGTCGACGTGGAAGTCCTCGAACCACGAGATCGCGTTGTCGAGCACGTAGCGCCGCACCTCGTCGGAGCCCTCGCCGTCGAGGTTGAGGCCCGGGCCCCAGTCGTTCTCGCCGGCGAAGTACGGACCGAAGCGGTCGAGGTAGGCCCCCGAGGGCCCGAGGTGGTTGTAGACGACGTCGAGCACGACGCCGAGGCCCCGTGCGTGGCAGGCGTCGACGAAACGCTTGAACCCGTCGGGTCCGCCGTACGGCTCGTGCACCGCACCCCACAGGACGCCGTCGTAGCCCCAGCCGTACGGGCCGTCGAAGCTGTTGACCGGCAGCACCTCCACCAGGTCGACGCCGAGGTCGACGAGGTGGTCGAGCCGCTCGACGGCGGCGTCGAACGTCCGGCCGGGCGTGAACGTGCCGACGTGCAGCTCGTAGACCACGGCACCGCGCAGGGCGCGGCCCTCCCAGGCGTCGTCGGTCCACGCGAACGCGTCGTGGTCGTAGGTGCGCGACGCCGCGTGCACGCCCTGCGGCTGCCAGACCGAACGGGGGTCGGGCAGCGGCGTGTCGTCGTCGCCCAGCAGGAACGCGTAGTCGGTGCCGGGCGCGACGTCGACGTCGTGCCACCACCACCCCGAGCGCGCCTCGCCCGGCTCCCACGCCTGCATGCGGTGCTCGACGCCGTCGATCCGCACGCGGACGCGGTCGTGGTCGGGGGCCCAGAGGGTGACGGCCACGCTCAGACCACCCGCGTGGGCGGCGACGCCGTCTTGCTCGGGTCGGTCGTCGGGATGCTGCCCAGCACCTCGTCGATCCTCGCGAGCACGTCGTCGTCCAGGGTGATCCCGCTCGCGGCGGCATTCGACTCGACCTGTTCCGGGCGCGAGGCGCCGACGATCGCGCCGGCCACGTCGTCGTGCGCGAGCACCCAGGCGATGGCGAGCTGGGCCATCGTGATGCCGAGGTCGTCGGCGACCGGGCGCAGCCCCTGCACGGCGGTGAGCACCTCGTCGTCCAGGAAGCGCTTGATCATGTCGGCGCCGCCCTTCTCGTCGGTCGCGCGGCTGCCCTCGGGCGGCGCGGCGCCGGGCTCGTACTTGCCGGTGAGCACACCCTGCGCGATCGGCGACCACACGATCTGCGACAGCCCCAGCTCGCGGCTCGCGGGCACGACCTCGCCCTCGATGACGCGCCAGAGCATCGAGTACTGCGGCTGGTTCGAGACGAGCCGGAAGCCGAGGTCGCGGGCGAGCTCCTGCCCGGCGCGGATCTGGTCGGCGGTCCACTCGCTGACGCCGATGTAGTGCGCCTTGCCGGCGCGGACGACGTCGGCGAACGCCTGCATCGTCTCCTCCAGCGGCGTCTCGTGGTCGTAGCGGTGCGCCTGGTAGAGGTCGACGTAGTCGGTCTGGAGCCGCTGCAGCGAGCCGTCGATCGACTCCATGATGTGCTTGCGGGAGAGTCCGGTGTCGTTGGGTCCGCCGGGGCCGGTGGGCCAGTAGACCTTCGTGAGGATCTCCAGCGACGCGCGGCGCTCGCCCTTCAGCGCCTCGCCGAGCACGCTCTCGGCCTTGCCGTTGGCGTACACGTCGGCGGTGTCGAACGTCGTGATGCCGGCGTCGAGCGCGGCTCGCACGCATGCCGTGGCTGCGTCGTTCTCGACCTGCGACCCATGGGTCAGCCAGTTGCCGTAGATGATCTCGCTGACCTTGAGGCCGCTGTTCCCGAGGTACCTGAACTCCATGCTCCGAGCCTAGGCGCGCTGCGCCGTCGCGCGACCCGGCCGAGCACCTCGCTGGTCGAGTAGTCGACGCCCGCGAGGAACGAGCGTGGCGGAGACGTATCGAGACCAGTCTCGGCGGATCAGCGTGGGCCGCCTTGCGCTGAGCCGTTACCGGGTGGTCTCGATACGCGGCCACGTCGCTCGTTCCGCCCCCGCAAGCGGGAGGTGCCCCCAGCGTGGCCGCTACTCGACCAGCGGGGGGCGGGTGAGCAGGGCGACGGGGTAGGTGGCGAGGAGGTCGGCGAGCCGGACGTCGCCGCCGTCGAATCTCTCGCCGGTGAGGGCGTCGGTCCACGTCCCGGAGCCGAGCGGCAGGGTGGTCCCGCCCCAGCCGCCGCGATGCTCGAGCCCGACCGGGAGGCGGGTCGCGACGGCGACCAGGTCGTCGCTGCGACCGAATGCGACGGCGTGGTCGGCGGCCTCGCCCGAGGCCGCCAGCGGCGTGTACCCGCGGAACAGCTCCGGCCGGTCGCGACGCAGGGTCAGCACCCGACGCACGAGCGACGTCTTCGCGGCACCGGACGCGTCGACGTGCGGCAGCCAGCCGTCGTCGAGGCGACGCAGCAGGGTGCGGAACGCCTCGTGGTCGACGGGGCGACGGTTGTCAGGGTCGACCAGCGAGAAGTCCCAGCCCTCCGTGCCCTGGTAGACGTCGGGGACGCCCGGGCCGGCCAGCTGCAGCAGCTTCTGCGACAGCGACACCGTCCAGCCGAACGCCTGGACCCGCCCCACCAGCGCCTGCACCTGCGGACCGAGCTCGGCCCGCACGCGCGCCGGCCACGCCGCGACGGACTCCTCGAACGCCTCGTCGGTCTCGGTCCACGTGGTCCGGACCTTCGACTCGCGTGCGGCCTTCAGCAGGTAGTCCGACAGCCGCTCGTCGCTGATCGGCCAGGCGCCGAGCAGCGTCTGCCACGCGAGCAGGTCGAGCGCGGGCTCGTCGATGCCGCAGCGCGCCGACCAGTCCGCGACCGTCGACGTGACCTCCTCGCCCAGCTCGGCGAGCGTCAGCATCCGCGCACGGGTGTCCTCGGACCGCTTCGTGTCGTGCGTCGTCAGGGCGGTCATGGCCGTCGGGTGGTCGGCCTCGCGCGCCGCGGCCAGCGCGTGGAAGCCGTCGACGTCGACGCCCCAGACGTCCGGGGAGCCGCCGACCTCGTTGAGCGCCGCGAAGCGGGTGAAGCGGTAGAAGGTGGTGTCCTCGGTCCCCTTGGCGACGACCATCCCCGACGTCTGCTGGATGCGGGTCGCGAGCTCGCCGGTGGGCTCCTCGGTCACCTGCGCGTCGAGGGCGCGGATGGCCGGGTCGACGTCGGGCCGACGCGTGCGCGCGCGCTCGATCGCTGCGTCCCACGCCTCGCGTCCCGCCTCGGGCAGGTAGGACCGGTACACGCCGAACGCGACCATCGTCTCGGCCACGGCGGTCCGCGCGGCGTCCTGGTGGACGTCGCGCACCAGGGCAGCGATACGACGCACCTCGGCCACGAGCACCTTCCGGGTGACCATGCGTCGGGCGTCCTCCTCGACCGCCGCGTAGTCGGCGGGCGCGCCGAGCCGCTCGGTGAGCGTCTGCCAGGGCGCCTCGCCGCCCCGCCCGTTCCCGCCACGGTCGAGCAGCACACCGGCGACCTCGCGCATCGCGTCGTAGCCGGTGGTGCCGTCGACCGGCCAGGTCGTCGGCAGCTCCTCGCCCGGGTGCAGGATCTTCTCGACCACCAGCCACGCGTCGGGGGCGGCCTCGTGCAGCCGGCGCAGGTAGCCGCCCGGGTCGGAGAGCCCGTCGGGGTGGTCGATGCGCAGACCCGTGACCCGCCCTTCCTCGACCCAGCGCAGCACCTCGCGGTGCGTGTCGTCGAAGACCTGCTCGTCCTCCACCCGCACGGCCGCCAGGGTCGTGATGTCGAAGAAGCGTCGGTAGTTCAGCTCCGCCCCGCCCCGTCGCCAGCCGACCAGCTCGTAGTGCTGGCGGTCGTGCACCTGCTGCGGCGTCATCGAGGCGAACGACGGGTCGGCCAGCGTGCCGGCGTCGATCGGGAAGCGGTGGTCGTCGTACGTCAGCTCGTCGCCGTCGAGCGCCAGCTCGGCGACGTCGGCGTCGTCACCGAGCACCGGCACGAGCAAGCGACCGCGCGACCAGTCGACGTCGAAGTGGCCCGCCCACGGCGACGCCTCGCCCTCGGCCAGCACCGACCACCACCACGGGTTCGCGCGGGGCACCTCGACCGACATGTGGTTCGGCACGACGTCGACGACGAGGCCGAGCCCCGCCTCGCGCACCGTCGCCGTGAACGCGTCCCAGCCCTCCGGGCCACCCAGCTCGGGGCGGGCCTGCGTGGGGTCGGTGACGTCGTAGCCGTGCGTCGAGCCGGGCGTCGCGTCGAGCACGGGCGAGACGTACACCGCGCCGACGCCGAGGTCGCGCAGGTAGGGCACGAGGGCCTGCGCCTCGGCGAAGCCGAACCCTGGCCGCAGCTGCAGGCGGTACGTCGAGCTGGGTGCGCTCACGACTCGACCCGCTGCAGCACCACGAGCGAGCGGGCCGTCACGTCGAGCGTCGCCCCACCGGCCACGAGCTCGTCGCCGGGCTCGTGCACGCTGCCGGTGGCCGTGTCGACGACGAGGGCCCACGTGCTCGCGTACTCGCCGTCGGGGACGGTGAACGTGATGTCCTCGTGGTGGGCGTTGAAGGCGAGCAGGAAGGAGTCGTCGACGACCCGCTCCCCGCGCTCGTCGCGCTCGTCGATCGCCCGGCCGTTGAGGAACACGGCGATCGCCCGGCCGAAGTCGTCGTCCCAGTTCTCGTCGGTCATCTCCTCCCCGGCCGGCGTGAACCATGCGATGTCGCGCAGCTCGTCGGCCCTGCGGACCGGCTTGCCCTGGAAGAAGCGACGCCGACGGAACACGGGGTGCGCCGTGCGGAACGCCGCGAGCGCCGACGTGAAGCCGAGCAGGGCGTGCTCGTGCTCGTCGAGGTCCCAGTCGACCCAGGACGTCTCGTTGTCCTGGCAGTAGACGTTGTTGTTGCCGCCCTGGGACCGGCCGAGCTCGTCGCCGTGCAGCACCATCGGCACGCCCTGCGAGAGCAGCAGCGTCGCCAGGAAGTTGCGACGTTGGCGGCGGCGCAGGTCGAGCACCTCGGGGTCGTCGGTCGGCCCCTCGACGCCGCAGTTCCAGGAGCGGTTGTCGTCGGCGCCGTCGCGGCCGTCCTCGCCGTTGGCCTCGTTGTGCTTCTGCTCGTAGGAGACGAGGTCGTCGAGCGTGAACCCGTCGTGGGCGGTGACGAAGTTGATCGACGCGTAGGGCCGGCGGCCGGTGTCCTGGTACAGGTCCGAGGAGCCGCTGATGCGCGACGCGAACTCGCCGAGCGTCGCCGGCTCGCCGCGCCAGAAGTCGCGGACGGTGTCGCGGTACAGGCCGTTCCACTCGGTCCAGAGCGGCGGGAAGTTGCCTACCTGGTAGCCGCCCGGGCCGACGTCCCACGGCTCGGCGATGAGCTTGACCTGGCTGACCACCGGGTCCTGCTGCACGAGCTCGAAGAACGTCGCGAGCTTGTCGACGTCGTAGAACTCGCGCGCGAGCGTGGCGGCGAGGTCGAAGCGGAACCCGTCGACGTGCATCTCGGTCACCCAGTAGCGCAGCGAGTCCATGATGAGCTGCAGCGGGCTGGGGTGGCGCACGTTCAGCGAGTTGCCCGTGCCGGTGTAGTCCATGTAGTGCTGCGGGTCGTCCTCGACGAGCCGGTAGTACGCCTGGTTGTCGATGCCGCGCATCGAGAGCGTCGGGCCGAGGTGGTTCCCCTCCGCCGTGTGGTTGTAGACGACGTCGAGGATCACTTCGATGCCGGCCGCGTGCAGCTCGCGCACCATGCCCTTGAACTCCTGCACCTGACGTCCGGGGTGCGAGGCGTAGGCGTCGTGCGGGGCGAAGAAGCCGATCGTGTTGTAGCCCCAGTAGTTCGTCAGGTCCTTCTCGACGAGGTAGTGGTCGGTGACGAACTGGTGCACCGGGAGCAGCTCGATCGCCGTCACCCCGAGTCCGGTCAGGTGCTCGACGATCGCCGGGTGCGCGAGGGCGGCGTACGTGCCGCGCAGCTCCTCGGGCACGTCGGGGTGCGTCATCGTCAGGCCTCGTACGTGCGCCTCGTACACGATCGTCCGGTGGTACGGGTGGTGCGGCAGCCGGTCGTCGGCCCAGTCGAAGTACGGGTCGACGACGAGCGAGAACGGCACGTGACCCGCGGAGTCGTCGTCGTTCGGCTCCTCGGGCGAGCCCATCTCGTAGGCGAAGAGGGACGGGTCCCAGTCGGGCTGGCCCTGGACGGCCTTGGCGTAGGGGTCGATGAGCAGCTTCTGCGGGTTGCAGCGCAGGCCCTGCTCGGGGTCCCAGGGGCCGTGCACCCGGTAGCCGTAGCGCTCGCCCGGACCGATGCCGGGCAGGAACCCGTGGTGCACGAAGCCGTCGACCTCCTCCAGGCGGACGCGGGTCTCGGTGCCGGACTCGTCGAAGAGGCAGAGCTCCACGTGGTCGGCGACCTCGGAGAACAGCGCGAAGTTGGTGCCGGTGCCGTCGTACGTGGCGCCGAGCGGGTAGGGCGATCCGGGCCAGGTGCGCACGGGGGTCTCCTCGTTTGGGGGGATGGAGCGGGTCAGGGGGTCGGCCGGGCGGCTCGCAGGGGCGCCACCGCTGCTCGTACCCGGTCGTGGTCGAAGAACGCGTCGAGGTCGACGGGCAGGCGCACCCGCCAGTTCGGGTACTCGTCGACCGTGCCGGGCAGGTTCGGCTGGCGCACCTGCCCCACGGCGTCGGCGGGCGAGCTGAGCACGAGCCGCGAGGCCGCCGGCGCGATGACGGCGTGCAGCGCGACGAGCAGGTCGTCGGTGTCGATGCCCTCCTCGCGCAGCAGCGCGAGCAACGCCTCGCGGTCGGACGCGGCGGTGGCGAGCGCGTCCTCGACGGGCTCGCCGAGGAGGTCGAGGTCGGCCTGCACGCGGATGCGCTCGTCGCGCAGCCACCCCTCGACGGTCGGGAGGTCGTGCGTACTGATGCTCGCCATCGTCTCCGGCTCCCACGCGCGGGGCGGGACGTGCGGCTGCCCGGGGGCGTCCCAGTCGCGCTCGAACCAGAGCACGGCCGAGCTGAGCAGCCCGCGCTCGTGCATGGTCGTCGTGACGACGTCCTCGACGGTCCCGAGGTCCTCGCCGACCACGACGGCGCCGGCGCGGGTGGCCTCGAGCAGCAGCACCGCGAGCATCACGTCGGCGTCGTAGTGCACGTAGGCGCCGCGGTGGGCCGGCTCTCCCGGCGGGATCCACCACAGCCGCCACAGCCCGGCGACGTGGTCGACGCGGATGCCGTCGCCGTGGCGCAGCACGCTGCGCACCACGTCGCGGAACGGGGCGTAGCCCGTCTCGAGCAGGCGGTCGGGCCGCCAGGGCGGCAGGCCCCAGTCCTGGCCGAGCGGGTTGAACGCGTCGGCGGGGCAGCCCACGCGGACGTCGGAGGCGAACACGTCCTGCAGCGCCCACGCGTCGGCGCCGCCCGGGTGCACGCCCACGGGCAGGTCGTGGACGAGGCCGACGGCCATGCCGGCGTCGTGCGCGGCGTCGCGGGCGGTGTCGAGCTGCTCGCGGCACAGGTGCTGCAGCCACGCGTGGAACGCAACGCGGTCGGCGAGGTCGGCGCGGCTGCGTGCCACGGCGTCCGACGTCGGGTCGCGCAGCTCCTCCGGCCACTCGCGCCAGTCGGCTCCGTGCCGCTCGGCGAGGGCGGAGAACGTCGCGAACGCGGCGAGGTCGGGCTCGGCCTCGAGGTCGGGGTCCTCGTCGGGCGCGGCGAAGGGTCGCAGCAGCTCGAGCGCCTGGCGCTTGGCGTCCCACACGGCGTCGTGGTCGAGCAGGTCGTCGGCCGGCTCAGGGTCGGGCGCGAGCCCCAGCACCTCCTCGCGGGTGGCGTCGTCGGCGGCGGCGAAGGCGGCCACGTCGGTGACGCGCAGGTAGAGCGGGCTGGCGAAGCGTCGGCTCGACGGCGAGTACGGCGAGCGGACGAGCGGCGTCGACGGCACGAACGCCTGCACGGGATTGACGAGCAGGACCCCCGCGCCCTGCTCGGTCGCGGCGCGCCGGGCCAGCTCGGCGAGGTCGGCGAGGTCGCCCATCTGCCACGAGCCCGACGAGTGGACGGAGTACAGCTGCAGCATCCAGCCCCAGGTCCGCGGCACCTCCGGCAGCCGCGCCGGCGCCACGACGACCGTGACCTCGTCGCGGTCGTCGGTGACGAGGCGGTGCCAGCCCAGGGGCAGGTCGGCCGGCAGCGTGCCGTCGACGTCGAGGGTGGTGCCGTCCTCCAGCTCGATCCGACCGTGCACGCCGAGGTCGCGGGCCTGGCCCTGCACCACGGCCACCGTGCCGGGCACGGGCGAGCGGGTCGACCGGACGGCGTCCAGGGCGCTCGCGACCGACTCCGGCGTGCTCGCGTCGACACCGAGCTCGGACAGCACCGCGACGACCACGTCGGGGTCGACGTCGACCGGGCTGCGGTCGGACCCCTCGTAGGACACGGCCACGCCGTGGGCCGCGGCGAGGGCGGCGAGGTCGTCGTCGGGGAAGGCCATGACGCCCAGCATGGTCGCGACCGGCCCCGCCCACCACTTCGGCGAGGTCCGTGTGTCCCGACGCACGCGTGGGACGGGTCGCCAGCGCCTGCGCCGACGGCACGCAAGAGTCTGCATCCGTGCTCCGACGCGAGTCGCGGCCCGCGCACCTCGACGAGCGCGAGCGCCGCCAGCTCCGCGCCCGAACTCGACACCGTTCACGTGGCCGACACGAGACCCGCCTACGCTTCTCGCGTGGACTGGAGCGACTACGACGCGGCCCTCTTCGACCTCGACGGCGTGATCACGCCGACCGCCGAGGTGCACCGGCGCGCCTGGGACAAGATGTTCAACGACGTGCTGAGCGAGCGCGGTGTCGAGGAGCCGTACACCGACGACGACTACTACCGCTACGTCGACGGCAAGCCGCGCTACGACGGCGTCCGCTCCTTCCTGGAGTCGCGCGGCATCGAGCTGCCCGAGGGCACGCCCGACGACGCGCCCGAGGAGGAGACGGTCGGCGGGCTCGGCAACCGCAAGAACGTCCTCTTCGAGGAGATCCTCGACCGCGACGGCGTCCAGGCCTACCCCGGCTCCGTCGCCCTGCTCGACGCACTCGCCGAGCGCGGCACGCGCGTGGCCGTCGTCTCCAGCTCGCGCAACGCCCCGAAGGTCCTGCGCGCCGCCGGTCTCATCGAGCGGTTCCCGATCATCGTCGACGGCGCCGTCGCCGCCGACCGGCAGCTGGCGGGCAAGCCGGCACCCGACACCTACCTGTTCGCCGGGCAACAGCTCGACGTCGAGCCGTCGCGAGCCGTGGTGCTCGAGGACGCGACGTCGGGCGTGGCGGCGGGTCGGGCCGGACGCTTCGGTCTCGTCGTCGGGGTCGACCGCGGGGCGGGCGCCGACGCGCTGCGCGAGCACGGCGCCGACGTCGTCGTCGACGACCTGCAGGAGCTCGTCTGATGTCGCCGCTGGACCAGCCCACCGAGCCCGTCGACGAGGACCGTGGCCTCGGACCGTCGCACGAGGCGCCGCCCGTGCGCGACTTCCTCGACCGCTCGCGCTGGCCCGCCGACGAGTGGCGGCTCACCGAGCGTCGCTACGACGCCGGCGACCTCGGCCTCACCGAGACGCTGTTCGCCGTCGGCAACGGCTACCTCGGGCTGCGCGGCAACGTCGAGGAGGGCCGCGACTCCCACACGCACGGCACCTTCGTGAACGGCTTCCACGAGACGTGGCCCATCCAGCACGCCGAGGAGGCCTTCGGGTTCGCGCGCGTCGGTCAGACGATCGTCAACGCCCCGGACGCGAAGATCATCCGGCTCTACGTCGACGACGAGCCGCTGCTGCTCTCGGTCGCCGACCTGCACGAGTACGAGCGCTCGCTCGACCTGCGCGACGGCGTGCTCCGACGTCGGCTGCTGTGGCGCACCCCGTCGGGCAAGCGGGTGCTGGTGGAGTCGACGCGCATGGTCAGCCTCGAGCAGAAGCACCTTGCGGTGATGACGTTCGAGGTGACGCTGCTCGACGACCCCGCCCCCGTGGCGATCTCCTCGCAGATCCTCAACCGTCAGGACGGCGAGGACGAGTACCACGTCCGGCACAAGGCCATGGGCGAGGGCAGCGACCCGCGCAAGGCCGAGCAGCTCACCCGTCGGGTGCTGGAGCCGCAGACGAACGAGGGCGACAGCGACACCGGCCGGGTCGCGCTCGGCTTCCGGTGCGCCGAGAGCGGCATGACGCTCGGCGTGATGGCCGACCACGACATCGTCACCGAGAACGAGTTCACCAGCCGGGTCGTCACCGGCGACGACCTCGCGAAGACCACGTACCGGGTCGCCGCGCAGCCCGGCGTCCCCGTCCGGCTGACCAAGACGGTCGCGTACCACACGTCGCGCGGCGTGCCGTCGCGCGAGCTGCTCGACCGCTGCCGTCGCACCCTCGACCGCGCCCGCGACCTCGGCGTGCCCGAGCTGCGCGCCGAGCAGCGCACGTGGCTCGACGCGTTCTGGGCGCGCGCCGACGTCGAGGTGCCCGGTCAGCCGGAGGTGCAGCAGGCGATCCGCTGGAACCTGTTCTCGATCATGCAGGCCGCGGCCCGCGCGGAGGGCCAGGGCATCCCGGCCAAGGGCGTCACCGGCTCCGGCTACGGCGGCCACTACTTCTGGGACACCGAGGTCTACGTCATGCCGTTCCTGACGTACACCACGCCGCGGGCCGCGCGGAACGCGCTGCGCTTCCGCTACTCGCTGCTCGACGCGGCACGTCGCCGTGCCGGCCAGCTCGCGCAGAAGGGCGCGCTGTTCCCCTGGCGCACCATCAACGGCGAGGAGGCGTCGGCGTACTACGCGGCCGGCACCGCGCAGTACCACATCGACGCCGACATCGCGTACGCGCTGAGCCAGTACGTCGGGGCCACGGGCGACGTCGAGTTCCTCGACCGCGAGGGCATCGACGTGTTCGTGGAGACCGCCCGGCTCTGGGCCGACCTCGGCTTCTGGCGCAGCGAGGAGGGCAGCACCTTCCACATCCACGGCGTCACGGGGCCCGACGAGTACACGACGGTCGTGAACGACAACCTGTACACGAACGTCATGGCGCGCTTCAACCTGCGCCGCGCGGCCGAGGCGGTGCGCACGCTGCAGCACTCGAATCCCACGGCGTACGCCGACGCGAAGGCGCGCCTCTCGCTCACCGACGAGGAGGTCGAGGAGTGGGGTCGCGCGGCCCGCAACATGAGCATCCCGTTCGACGAGCACCTCGGCATCCACCCGCAGGACTCGCACTTCCTCGAGCGCGAGATGTGGGACCTCGACCACACGCCGCTCGACAAGCGTCCGCTGCTCCTGCACTACCACCCGCTCGTCATCTACCGGTTCCAGGTGCTGAAGCAGGCCGACGTCGTGCTGGCGCTGTTCCTGCAGGGCGAGGACTTCACGCCCGAGCAGAAGCGCGCCGACTTCGAGTACTACGACCCGATCACCACGGGCGACTCGACGCTGTCGGCGGTCGTGCAGTCGATCATCGCCTCCGAGGTCGGCTACCACGACCTCGCGTACCGCTACTTCCTGTCGGCGCTGTTCGTCGACCTCGCCGACCGGCACGGGAACACGTCCGACGGCGTGCACGTCGCGTCGACCGGCGGGGTGTGGAGCGCCGTGGCCGCCGGGTTCGGCGGCTTCCGCGACCTCGGCGCCGGGCAGTGGACGATGGACCCGCGCCTGCCCGACGACTGGGAGTCGCTCACCTACCGGCTCACGCTGCGCGGCACCCGCGTGCGCGTGACCGTGCGCCCCGACGAGCTCGAGCTCGTGGTCGAGGACGGCACCGGGCACCTGGCTTTCGAGGTGCGGGGCGCCGAGGTCGTGGTCGGGCCCGACGCCCCCGTCACCGTGCCGCTGGACGGCCAGGGTCCGCGCCTCGAGGGCGAGCCGCCCAGCCCGATCGGCACCCGCCGCTCCGACGGCACGATCATCTCCGCCATCGTCCCCGGCGCCTGACCCATGGGTCGCCCGTGAGGCCCGTTTGCGTGGGGCCCCACGCAAACGGGCTCTCCCCATCGCAAACGTGCGGGGTTTCTGCAGGTTTGGGTGGGGCCCCACGTAACCGGGCGCAGGCGGGGCGGTCCGTCGCGCGGGACCTGTCGGACCCGCCCTAGACTGCGGGGTGTGTTGATCGTCAGGTACGAGGTCAGTGACGGCAGGTCCGGGGAGGACGTCGTCCTCGTCGACCAGAAGTGGTCGTTCGGGCGGGTCGGCGGCGACGAGGCCCCGACCGTCGAGACCGACGACCGACGCGTCAGCCGCGGTGCGCTCGTCATCCGCGACAGCGGCCCCGGTCCCGTCGTCTTCCGCGGCCAGCGCGGCGAGCAGGCGCGGGTCGGCCTGGTCAGCGACGACGGCAGCACCGAGTGGCTCGCCGAGGGCAAGGCCGGCAACCTCACCGCGACCGCGCGGCGGGTGACCTTCGACCTGCAGGACGAGAACGTGCTCTCGCTCGAGGTCGAGTTCGCCGACCGGGGCAGCGTCGTCGAGCGGCAGCAGGCCGCGCAACCGCACCTCACCCTGGTGCCGGACCCCGACGACACCACCGAGCAGCCGTGAGCGGGCCGCAGGACGTCGAGTCCGTCGACCTCGCGTTCCTGCAGGGCCTGCCGAAGGCGGAGCTGCACGTGCACCACGTCGGCTCCGCGTCCGTCGAGGCCGTCGCCGAGCTGGCGGCCCGGCACGAGGGCAGCACCCCGGTGCCCACCAATCCCACCGCGCTCGCCGACTACTTCCGCTTCACCGACTTCGCGCACTTCGTCGAGGTGTACCTTTCGGTCGTCGACCTGCTGCGCACCCCCGACGACATCTGGACCCTCACGCACCAGGTCGGCACCGACCTCGCCGCGCAGAACGTCCGCTACGCGGAGCTGACGCTCACCCCGTACACGTCGATCGTCCGCGGCATCCCCGTCGAGGCCTACCTCGAGGCCGTCGAGGACGCGCGACGTCGGGTCGAGGCCGACACCGGCCTCGTGCTGCGCTGGATCTTCGACATCCCCGGCGAGTCCGGCCTGGAGGCCGCCGACGTCACGCTCGACGTCGCCCTGAACCATGCGCCCGACGCGCTCGTCGGCTTCGGCCTGGGCGGGCCCGAGATCGGCGTGCCCCGTCCACAGTTCGCGGAGCACTTCGCCGCGGCGCGCGCCGCCGGGTTGCACAGCGTCCCGCACGCCGGGGAGTCGACCGGGCCCCAGACCATCCGCGACGCGATCGAGCACCTCGGGGCCGAGCGCATCGGGCACGGCATCGCGGCCGCGCAGGACCCCGCGCTCATGGCGCTGCTCGCCGAGCGCGGCATCGTGCTCGAGGTGTGCCCGACGTCGAACGTCTGCACCCGCTCGACGCCCTCGCTCGACGAGCACCCGCTGCCGACGCTCGTCGCCGCGGGCGTCCCGGTCACGATCAACAGCGACGACCCGCCGATGTTCGGCACGACCCTCACCCGCGAGTACGCGGTGGCGGCCGACCTGCTGTCGCTCGACCGCCCCGGCGTCGTCGACCTCGCGCGGGCGGCGGTCGACGCGTCGTTCGCGCCCGACGCGGTGAAGACGTCGATCCGCGCCGAGCTCGACGCCGTCTGACCCGCTCGGTCTGCGTCAGCCCTTCTGCACGGTCGGGGCCACCGGCACCCGCACCAGCAGCACGCCGGGGCGGACCTCGGCGGTGATCTCGGTGCCCTCGTCGACGGGGTCGCCGTCGAGCTGCATCGGGGTCGGGCCGGTGGCCTTCACGTGCACCCGGCGCCCCGTGAACCGGTCGAGACGGTCGTTGGTGCGCTTGCGGCGCGTGATCACGCGGACCGCGATCGAGACCCACCCGAAGAACCGGCGCGGCGCGATCACCACGACGTCGAGCTCGCCGTCGTCGATCTGCGCCTCCGGCAGCAGCGGGAGCCCCGCCTGCAGGTAGCCGACGTTGCCGATGACGACCGTGCGGGCGCGGAACGTGCGCGGCTCGCCGTCGTCGACGGTGATCGTGACCTTGGTGCCGGAGTAGCGCAGCGCCTTGACGCCCGAGACGACGTAGGCGACCCAGCCGACCTTCTTCTTCAGCTCGTCGTTGACGCCGGTCATGATCATCGCGTCCATGCCCAGGCCCGCCATGACGAGGAAGCTGGTCTCGACGCCGGCGTCGGTGCTGAACCGGGCGAGGTCGATGGCCTTGTCCTGCCCGCCGAACGCCACCTCGAGGGCGTCGCGCGGGTTGAGCGGGATGCCGAGGTTGCGCGCCAGCAGGTTGCCGGTGCCCTGCGGGATGATGGCCACGGCCACGCCGGTGCGAGCGGCCTCCTCGCACACCGCACGCACGGTGCCGTCGCCGCCGGCGGCGATGATGAGGTCGGCGTCGGCCTCGAGCGCCGCCTCGGTCTGGCCGTAGCCCGGGTCCTCCACCGTCGTCTCGAACCAGGCCGGCTCGTTCCAGCCGTGCTGGCCGGCGACCAGCCGCACGAGGGTCTTGAACTCCTCGACGTCGGTCAGCTTGGAGGGGTTGAGGACGACCGCCACGCGCTTGCGGCCCGTGCCCGTGACCACCGCGAGCTCGGGCGGGAGCCGGGTCGCGTCGGTCGCGACCGCGAGCCACAGCACGACCGTCACCAAGGCGCCGAGGGTCAGGCCGGCGGTGACGTCGGAGAGGTAGTGCACGCCGAGGAGCACGCGGTCGGCGGCCGTCACCAGCGCCAGCAGGACCCACAGCGTGATCAGCAGCCGACGGCGCCACCCACGGCCGGTCAGCACGATCGTCAGCAGCGCGAGGACCGTGAACAGCACACCGGCGCCGGCGGAGTGCCCGCTCGGGAAGGAGTAGCCGCCGATCTCGTGGATCGGCTCCTCCCACGCGGGCCGCGGACGCTGGAACACGAGCTTGACCAGGGCGTTGCCGCCGATGCCGACCACGCCGCTGAGCGCGATCCAGGTGGCGATGCGCCACTCGCGCCGTGCCAGCGCCACGCCGGCCAGGAGGGCCAGGACGATGCCGACGCCGACGTTGGACAGCACGACCGCCAGCACCTCGAGCACGTCGACCAGCCACGGTCGCGCGACGCTCACGTCGAACGCCGCCCGGGCCACGCCGTCGTCGACGTCCTGCAGCCAGGCGGCGTCGGTGCCGACGAGGAACGCGAGCAGGGCGAGCAGCGTCACGAGGACGACGAGCACGGTCGCGTACACGCCGTCGCGGCCGGGCTCGGCGCGACGCAGGTCGATCGACACAGGCGTCCTTCCGGTCGGGGTCTGGCCGGGTTCAGCGTAGTGCGGACCGGGCCCGGACGCGCCGAGGCGGTGTCGCCGGGCTCCCAGGGGGAGGACCGGGCGACACCGCCTCGGTGTCACGCAGGGTCGCGGGTCAGCGCTCCTCGGTGCCGGAGATGAAGGCCTCGAGGCGCTGGCGGCCGACGTCGTCGGGACGCTGCTCCGGCGGGCTCTTCATCAGGTAGGACGACGCGCTCAGCAGGGCACCGCCGACGCCGCGGTCCTTGGCGATCTTCGCCGCGCGGATGGCGTCGATGATGATGCCGGCGGAGTTGGGGGAGTCCCAGACCTCGAGCTTGTACTCCAGGTTCAGCGGCACGTCGCCGAACGCGCGACCCTCGAGGCGCACGTAGGCCCACTTGCGGTCGTCGAGCCACGCCACGTAGTCCGACGGGCCGATGTGCACGTTGCGGTCGTCGGCGCCCACGCCGGCCAGCGAGCCGGTGAGGTTGGAGGTGACGGCCTGCGTCTTCGAGACCTTCTTGGACTCCAGACGCTCACGCTCGAGCATGTTCTTGAAGTCCATGTTGCCGCCGACGTTCAGCTGGTAGGTGCGGTCGAGCGCGACGCCGCGGTCCTCGAACAGCTTCGCCATGACGCGGTGCGTGATCGTCGCGCCGACCTGGCTCTTGATGTCGTCACCGATGATCGGGACGCCCGCGTCCTCGAACTTCTTCGCCCACTCGGGGTCGGAGGCGATGAAGACGGGCAGCGCGTTGACGAACGCGACCTTCGCGTCGATCGCGCACTGCGCGTAGAACTTGTCGGCCTCCTCCGAGCCCACCGGCAGGTAGGAGACGAGCACGTCGGCCTGCGTGTCCTTGAGCACCTGGACGACGTCGACCGCGGGGGCGTCGGACTCCTCGATGGTCTGGAGGTAGTACTTGCCGAGACCGTCGAGCGTGTGACCGCGCTGCACGGTGACACCGGTCGGCGGGACGTCGGTGATGCGGATCGTGTTGTTCTCGCTGGCCGTGGTGGCGTCGGCGAGGTCGAAGCCGACCTTCTTCGCGTCGACGTCGAACGCGGCCACGAACTCGATGTCGCTCACGTGGTAGTCGCCGAACTGGACGTGCATGAGTCCGGGGACCGTGCCCGCCGGATCAGCGTCCTTGTAGTACTCGACGCCCTGGATCAGGGAGGTGGCGCAGTTGCCGACGCCGACGATGGCGACGCGGATCTGGTGGTTCGCCGAACCCATGGGTTCTCCTTCAGGTGGGTGGTTGGTTGCTCGTGCTCGGTGGAAGAGGGTCAGGGGGACCCGGGCCGCTCGGCCGGGTCGGGGTGGGGGTTGCGCTCGCGCTCGATCAGGTCGGTGAGCCAGCGCACCTCGCGCTCGACGGACTCCAGGCCGTGGCGCTGGAGCTCGCGGGTGTAGGCGTCGGCGCGGTCGCGGCCGCGCTGGTTGGCCTCGCGGACGTGCTCGAGACGCTCCTGCAGCCGGCTGCGCCGGCCCTCGAGGATGCGCACGCGGACGGCCGACTCGGTGCGGCCGAAGAACGCGAACCGCACGCTGAACGTCTCGTCGTCCCAGGTGGCCGGTCCGGAGTCCTCCATCGCGGTGGCGAAGTGCTCCTTGCCGGCGGCGGTGAGGTGGTAGACGATCCGGTTGCGGCGTCCGCGCACCTCGACGTCGCGGTCCTCGTCGGCCTCGATGAAGCCGGCGCGGACCAGCGTCTTCAGGCAGGGGTAGAGGGTGCCGTAGGAGAGCACCCGCCCGAGCCCGAGCAGGCTGATGAGCTCCTTGCGCAGCTCGTAGCCGTGCATCGGCGTGTCGTGCAGCAGGCCCATGACCGCCAGCTCGAGGGTCGCGCCACGACGTGCCATCGAACCCTCCCCGCTGCTCGGTGGGGCGCCCGGCGACGACCCGCTATATCGGGACGATACATCAGATCGGCAGTTCATGTCAGCCCATGTCAGGTGCTGGTGTCAGGTCATGTCAGGTCCTGTTGTCCGGTCATGTCCGGTCCGCGGCGGGTGTCGCGGGGATCCGTCGGAACCGCCGCCCGCTCCAGCGGAGGATCCCGCTGGTCGAGTAGCGGCACGGGCGACGAAGGAGCTCCGTGCTGCGTATCGAGACCACCCGGCAACGGCTCAGCGCGGGCCGACCCTCAGCGACCACTGGGCAACGGGTCGGCGGGGGCCGGTTCCCAGCGTCTGCTTGGGGTGGTCTCGATACGTCTTCGCCAGCTCCTTCGTCGCGGCGTCGACTACTCGACCAGCGACGCGTTCCGCTGGTCGAGTAGCGGCACGGGCGACGAAGGAGCTCCGTGCTGCGTATCGAGACCACTCGGCAGCGGCTCGGCGCGGGCCGACCCCCAGCGACCACTCGGCAACGGCTCAGCGCGGGCCGACCCCCAGCGACCACCCGGCAACGGCTCAGCGCGGGCCGACCCCCAGCGACCATTCGGCGACGGCTCGGCGTGGGCCGGTTCCCAGCGTCTGCTTGGGGTGGTCTCGATACGCCCGGAGCACGCTCCTTCGTCGCGGCTCCGCGCTACTCGACCAGCGAACCCCTCCGCTGGTCGAGTAGTCAGGACGAGCTTGCGAAGTCCTGACGTATCGAGACCACTCGGCAACGGCTCAGCGCGGCCCGACGCCCAGCGAGAGGTCTTGCGGTGAGCGTCGCGGGCGGTGCCGCGGGGGATTCGACGGAACCGCTGCCGGGTCCGGCGTCGACCCGCCATCCTTGGGTTCTCAGGATGATCGGGCACACTGGAGCGATGCCGCGCCGTGTCCCGGGCGCACGCACAGCACCACGCCCTGCCCGCAGGGCCGAGACGGAGGAAGTGGTCCGTGGCCACCAGCACGCACCGAACCAAGCCGAAGAGCACGCCCCGCAAGCCCGGTCTGTTCCGCCGCATCGGCGGTGACGGACCGCGCTGGAAGCGGGTGCTCCGCTGGCTGGCGCTCCTGCTGGTGCTCGGCATCCTCGCAGCGGCGCTGCTCTTCTTCGTGCTCTACCGGATCATCTCGATCCCCGACGCGAACGCCGACTTCCAGACGCAGACGACGAAGGTCTACTACTCCGACGGCAAGAGCGAGCTCGGCACCTTCGCGATGCAGGACCGCGAGAGCATCCCGCTCGACGAGGTGCCCTCCGTCATGCAGGCGGCTGTCATCGCCGCGGAGGACCGCACGTTCTACGAGAACCAGGGCATCGACTTCAAGGGCATCCTGCGGGCCGTGCGCGACAACGCCACGAGCGGTCAGATCACCAGCGGTGGCTCGACCATCACGCAGCAGTACGTGAAGGTGCTCTACCTGAACCAGGAGCGCTCCTACAAGCGCAAGGTGCGCGAGGCGATCCTCTCGATCAAGATCCACAACCAGCTCTCCAAGCAGGAGATCCTCGAGGGCTACCTCAACACCATCTACTTCGGCAACGGCTCCTACGGCGTCCAGGTCGCCGCGCAGACCTACTTCGACCGTCCGGCCTCCCGCCTGAACTACGCCCAGGCCGCGCTGCTCGCCACCATCATCAACAGCCCGAGCTACTACGACCCGTACGCCGAGGGGGCGAAGGAGCGGATCCTCCCGCGCTACCGCTACGTGCTCGACGGCATGGTCAAGTCGGGTGCGATCACCGCCGACGAGGCCGCGAAGTACCAGGACCAGCTGCCGCGGGTCGTCCGCAAGAAGAACAGCAACCGGTTCCGGGGCACGAGCGGCTATCTGCTCGAGCTGGTCCGCACCCAGCTGCGCCAGGCGGGCTTCTCCGACAACGAGATCGACGGCGGCGGCCTGCGGGTCACGACGACGTTCGACCGTCGCCTGCAGCGCGACGCGGTGAACGCGGTGCGCACGATCATCCCGCAGAACCTGAACGAGCTCAACGTCGGACTCGTCTCCGTCGAGCCGGGAACGGGCGACGTGAAGGCCATGTACGGCGGGCGCGACTACCTCAAGAGCCAGCTGAACTGGGCGATGCAGAGCGTCCAGCCGGGCTCGACGTTCAAGGTGTTCGCCGTGATCGCCGGCCTCGAGGACGGCTACGGCCTGCGCACCACGCTGAACGGCAGCTCGCCGCTGCGCATCGGCAACAGCATCGTCGGCAACCAGGGCGACAGCGGTGGACGCTCGTTCGGCCCCGTCACGCTCGAGATGGCGACGCAGGAGTCGATCAACACCGCGTTCGTCGACCTCACGCAGCAGATGAGCGGGGGCGCCGAGGCCGACGCGAGCATCGGCGCGCGCAAGATCCTCAAGGCCGCCAACCAGGCGGGCATCCCGCGCTCGGTGACCGACAAGATCAACCCGGTCGCGGTCACGTCGCTCGGCTTCGCCGGCGTCCCCGCCGTCGACATGGCCAACGCCTACGCGACCATCGCCGCTGGTGGCGAGCGCGCCCAGTGGCACGTCCTGAAGAAGGTCACCGGCTCCGGGGGCAACGACCTCGAGCTGCCGAAGCGCGAGACGCGGCGCTCGATCCCTGAGGACGTCGCGGGCGACACGGTGGCGGCGCTGCAGAAGGTGACGTCGGTCGGCACGGGAACCAACGGCCGCACCATCTGCCCGACGATCGGCAAGACGGGTACCGCCACGGCGGGCAAGAACGACGCGGACCAGCACGTCTCGTCGTCGTGGTTCGTCGGCGCGACGCCCAAGCTGGCCACGGCCGTGACGTTGAGCCGCGGCGTGGGCAACGAGGACATCGAGGGTTACCTGGTGCCGTTCTTCGGCGGCCAGTACCCGGCGCGCACGTTCAAGGCGTTCATGGACCCTGCCCTGCAGGGCACCGAGTGCGGCAGCTTCCCGCCGCCCGGCAACATCCAGGCCGACAAGGGCCGCACCTACGTGCCGCCGGCGCCGACGGCGACCAGCACGATTCCGGGGCGATCGAGCCGCTTGTCCAGCCACCCGGCCCAGGCCCGATTGCGGTCTTCGAGCAGGATCTTCTCGAACAGGACGCCGAACTCCCCCTCGCCGAAATCGAGGTCGTCGATCTCTTCGCCCTTCGCCCACTCGTGTTCGAGAGCGAGATCCAGCCCATCGGCATCCTCGCCATCGCCAAGAAAGAAGCTTTCCGAATCCTCGCCATTCCAGGCGATCAGGTCAGTTTCCAGCTGGGCAAGCAACAGGTCCTCATCGATGGAAAGGATGTTGGTGAGGACATCATTGCTGTCCTCGATCGATCCGATCGGCTTGCCCGCCTCCGCGAATTCCGATTGAAGGATCGTCTCGACGCCGTTCTCGGACTCCGAGCCCATCATGTCGAGCTGGCCCACGCCCGCTGCCATGATGGCAAGCATCGGCGGCATCCTGTCGAAGATCGCGGGCGGCATCTCGGTCAATTCTGCCAGCGCGAGCCATTTCTCGCCGGCTTCGGGAGAGAGCCGCTTCGATGTCGGGACGCGATCCTTCATTTCGGACAGCACCCGAACCATCAGGGCCTGGGAGCCTGCTTCGCTGTCCGCATCGCTGGTTTCGATCACCAGTTCGTCGGCGTCTTCCACGATGCTGTCGAACCGGGCGCTGCGCCAGCGAAACCCGTCGGGAAGGACGTGGAAGGTCCCGAACAGATAGATGGTCGTGTCCTCGTCCGCCAATTTCCAGATTGCGGGCTTCGGATCGTAATCCTGGACGAAAGCAGGGACAGCAAATGCTTCATCGCTTCGGACCGGTTTCGCATGAGTGGCCTGCGCCCAGGCGGCAGGCGCCATCAGAAGGGCAGCTATGCCGGCAGAAAACGCGAAGAAGCGGTGCATTGGACTGGAAACCTCTGGCGATCGGGCAACTGGCCGCGTCTGTCTTAAAGAACCGCTATCGCTGCCCGTCATCGAATATTTCGTGAATGGTCATGCCGAAAATCCGCGCAATCCGAAAGGTCGAAACAGGATGGAGAAATTCGCGGTCCTCATCCCCTCGCCGGTCCCCATGACATTGACCCCGTTTCGCACCTGCGGCATGGCCGCTCGTCATGGACCGGAACCCGCAAAACTCCTTTCAGGACATGATCCTCGCGCTCCACGATTTCTGGAGCAGCAAGGGGGGCTGCCTGATCCTTCAGCCCTATGACATGCGGATGGGGGCGGGCACGTTTCATACTGCGACTACCTTGCGCGCGCTCGGCCCGGAGCCGTGGAACGCGGCTTTCGTCCAGCCCTGCCGTCGCCCGACCGATGGTCGTTATGGCGAGAACCCGAACCGGCTCCAGCATTATTACCAGTATCAGGTGATCCTGAAGCCGAGCCCGCCCGATATTCAGGACCTCTATCTCGAAAGCCTTGGCGTGATCGGGATCGATCCGCTGAAGCACGATATCCGCTTCGTGGAAGACGATTGGGAATCGCCGACCTTGGGCGCCTGGGGGCTGGGCTGGGAGGTCTGGTGCGATGGGATGGAAGTGACGCAGTTCACTTATTTCCAGCAGATGGGCGGCTTCGATTGCAAGCCGGTGGCGGGCGAGCTGACCTACGGTCTCGAACGTCTGGCGATGTATATCCAGGGTGTCGACAACGTCTACGATCTCGATTTCAACGGGCGCGGCGTGAGCTACGGGCAAGTATTTCTCGAAAACGAGAAGCAGATGTCGAAATGGAATTTCGAGGTCGCGGATACCGATACCCTGTTCGACCTCTTCGCCAAGGCCGAGGCGGAGTGCCGCAATGCGCTGGCCGCCAGTGTCCCGATCGCCGCGTATGAACAGGCGGTCGAAGCCAGTCATATCTTCAATCTGTTGCAGGCGCGCGGCGTGATCAGCGTGCAGGAACGCGCCAGCTACATGGGCCGCGTCCGCGATCTCGCGCGCGGCAGCTGCGAAGCGCATATGGCAAAGGAAGCGCCCGTCTGGGCCGAGAAATATCCGGAGTGGTCGAAATGATCTCTGCCAGTCCTAAACCGTACTCCGTCACCCCCGCGCAGGCGGGGGTCCAGATAACCTCGATTGCGCGCGCCACAGCCCTTATCTGGGCCCCTGCCTGCGCAGGGGCGACGGAGTGGGATTATGTCTGATTTCCTCCTCGAACTGCGCAGCGAAGAAATCCCCGCCCGCATGCAAGCGGGCGCGCGCGCCGAACTCGAAAAGCTGTTCCGCCGCGAAATGGATGCCGCCGGTGTCGAAGCGGGCGAGATCACCGTCTGGTCGACCCCGCGCCGCCTCGCGCTGATCGCACGCGGGCTCCCGCTGGCGACCGAGGCCGTCAGCGAAGAACTGAAGGGCCCGCCCATCGGCGCGCCCGATCAGGCGGTCGACGGTTTCTGCCGCAAGGCGGGCGTCGCCAAGGCCGATCTCGAAACGCGCGAGGTCAAGGGCCGCGAAACCTATTTCGCAGTGAAGAACGTACCCGGCCGCGCCACGGCGGACCTGCTCGCCGAAGCGATCCCCGCGATTATCCGCGACTTCAGCTGGCCCAAGTCGATGCGCTGGGGCGGTGCCTCGATCAGCACCGAATCCTTGCGCTGGGTGCGCCCGCTGTCGGGCATCGTCGCGCTGCTGGGCGACGAAGTGGTCGAGTGCGAAGTGCACGGCGTCACCAGCGGTGCGGTCACGCTGGGCCACCGCTTCCACCACTCGGGCGACATCACCATCGGCAATGCTGACGACTATGCGATGAAGCTGCGCGCGGGGCATGTCATCGTCGACCATGAGGAACGGCAGGACCTGATCCGCTCGGGCGCCGCCAAGGTCGCCAGTGAAGCCGGCCTCCGCCTCGTCGAGGACGAGGGGCTGGTGATCGAGAACGCAGGCCTGACCGAATGGCCCGTTCCGCTGCTCGGCCGGTTCGAGGAGGATTTCCTCGAGGTCCCCCCCGAGACCATCCAGCTGACCGCTCGCGTCAACCAGAAGTACTTCGTTTGCGAGGACGATAAGGGCGAACTCGCCAACGCCTTCATCTGCACTGCCAATATCGAGGCGGAGGATGGCGGCGCGCGGGTGGTCGACGGCAACCGCAAGGTCCTCGCCGCACGCCTGTCCGACGCGCGCTTCTTCTGGGACGTCGATCGCAAGAAAACGCTCGCCGAACACGCCAAGGGGCTGGAGCGGATCACCTTCCACGAGAAGCTGGGCACGGTGGCCGACAAGGTCGAACGCGTGGCCAAGCTGGCGCGCTGGCTGGTCGAGGAAGAAATCGTCAAACCCAACACCCGTCATTCCCGCGAAGGCGGGAATCCAGATAACGGCGGTGGTACAGGCAATTCAGGCCAGCTGGACCCCCGCCTGCGCGGGGGTGGCGGCTTGAGCCGGGAAGACCTCGCCGAAATGGCCGAACAGGCGGCGCGGCTCGCCAAGGCCGACCTCGTCACCGAAATGGTCGGCGAGTTTCCCGAGCTACAGGGCCTGATGGGCGGCTATTACGCCCGTGCCAAGCTGGATACGCTGCGCAGCTTCTTCTCGATCGATGAGAAGCCCACCGGATCGAAAGACCCCTTCGCACTTCGTCGTGCGGCGCTGGGTGTTATCCGCATCGTACAAGACAACGACCTTCGTTTCGGCGTTGCCCAAGGCGACCTCCTCGACTTCTTCGCCGACCGCCTCAAGGTCCAGCAACGCGAAGCAGGTGTCCGCCACGACCTGATCGACGCGGTCTTCGCGCTTGGCGGCGAGGACGACCTTGTCCGCCTGCTTGCCCGTGTCCACGCACTCCAGTCCTTCATGGACACCGAAGACGGCGCCAATTTGCTCGCCGGCTACAAGCGTGCGGCCAATATCCTCAAGAAGGAGGACTGGCACGGCGCCGAAGGCGAGATCGCGCGGACCGGCGAGGAAGACCCGCTGGCGATCGTCGACGATCCCGATCTGAAGGCAGTGGTCGCTGCCAAGATGGAGCAGCGCCACGCCAGCGAGCTTTCCTACGTGGCCGAACCGGCCGAAAAGGCGCTCATGGACGCCTTGGCAAATTCGGAACCGGCAGTGAGCCGAGCCATTGAAGATGAAGACTTTTCCGCCGCCATGGCCGCGCTCGCTGCATTGCGGGCACCGATCGACCGGTTCTTCGAAGAAGTGACGGTAAATGCCGATGAAGAAAACAAGCGGGCGCACCGTCTCGACCTGCTTGCGCGCTTCCGTGCTGCGGTGCACAAAGTCGCCGATTTCAGCCGCATCGAGGGCTGATGAATTATTGCTCCATGGACCGTGGTCCATGTGGTCCAAGTTGTAGGAATTGCCTTGATGAGTAACGACACGGTCTTCACCTTCGGCGGGAACGCGCCGCATACGAATGCAAGGCAGAAGGACAAGACCGTGACCGGCGGTAAGGGCGCCAACCTCGCCGAAATGGCGAGCATCGGCCTGCCCGTCCCCCCGGGCTTCACCATCGCGACCGAGGAATGCCTCACCTACCTCGCCGGCGGCAGCGACTTCACCGCCAAGCTGCGCAGCGATGTCGCCGCCGCGCTGAACCATGTCGAGAAGACCGTGGGCAAGGGCTTCGGGGATGCCGCCGATCCGCTGCTCGTCTCGGTCCGCTCGGGCGCCGCAGTGTCGATGCCCGGCATGATGGATACCGTGCTCAACCTCGGCCTCAACGACGACACCGTCGCCGGGCTGGCCAACACCAGCGGCGATGAACGCTTCGCCTGGGACAGCTACCGCCGCTTCATCCAGATGTATGGCGATGTCGTGCTCGGCGTCGATCACGGCCTGTTCGAGGAAGCGCTCGAAATCGCCAAGGAAGACCAGGGCTATTACGCCGATACCGAGCTGAGCGCCGAAGAATGGAAGGTGCTGGTCGCCGAATACAAGGCCATCGTCGAGCGCGAGCTGGGCTCGCCGTTCCCGCAGGACCCGGTCGAGCAGCTGTGGGGTGCGATCAGCGCGGTGTTCGACAGCTGGGATACCGAGCGCGCCAAGATCTACCGCCGCCTCAACGACATCCCGCATGACATGGGCACCGCGGTCAATGTGCAGGCGATGGTGTTCGGCAACATGGGCGATACCAGCGCCACCGGCGTCGCCTTCACCCGCGATCCCTCGACCGGCGAGAAGGCCTATTACGGCGAATGGCTGGTCAATGCGCAGGGCGAAGACGTGGTCGCGGGCATCCGCACGCCGCAATACCTCACCAAAGCGCGGCGCGAACTGGCCGGGGCGGACAAGCCGAGCATGGAAGAAGCCATGCCCGAAGCCTTCGCCGAACTCGCGCGCGTGTTCGACCTGCTCGAACGACACTACACCGACATGCAGGACATCGAGTTCACCGTGCAGCAGGGCAAGCTGTGGCTGCTGCAGACGCGCAACGGCAAGCGCACTGCCAAGGCGGCGCTCAAGATGGCGGTCGACATGGTCGGCGAACGGCTGATCGACGAAAAGACCGCGATCCTGCGCGTCGACCCGATGGCGCTCGACCAGCTACTCCACCCGACGCTCGATCCCGAAGCGCCGCGCGACGTGCTGACCACCGGCCTACCGGCTTCACCCGGCGCTGCCAGCGGCAAGATCGTGCTCGATGCGGACACCGCCGAACTGTGGGCCGGACGCGGCGAGAAGGTCGTGCTCGTGCGCGTCGAGACCAGCCCCGAGGATATTCACGGCATGCATGCCGCCACCGGCATCCTCACCGCGCGCGGCGGGATGACCAGCCATGCCGCCGTGGTGGCGCGCGGCATGGGCCGCCCCTGCGTGTCGGGCGCATCGCAGGTGTCGATCGCGCGCGAAGGTCGCACGCTGACGATCGGCGATCGCGAGCTCAAGGAAGGCGATGTCATCACCATCGACGGCGCCAATGGGCAGGTGATGGCGGGCGAAGTCGCCACCATCGAACCCGAACTGGCGGGCGATTTCGGCACGCTGATGGAATGGGCCGACAAGCACCGCCGGATGCGCGTGCGCACCAATGCCGAAACCGAGACCGAATGCCGCATGGCGCGCCAGTTCGGCGCCGAAGGCATCGGCCTGTGCCGCACCGAGCACATGTTCTTCGATGCCGGTCGCATCAGCGCAGTGCGCGAGATGATCCTCGCCGATAGCGAAGCCGGCCGCCGCGCCGCGCTCGATAAGCTGCTGCCCGAACAGCGCAGCGACTTCGTGACGATTTTCGAGGTCATGGCGGGCCTGCCGTGCACGATCCGCCTGCTCGATCCGCCGCTGCACGAATTCCTGCCGCATGGCGATGCCGAGTTCGAGGACCTCGCGCGCGCCACCGGGGTCGATATCGAAAAGCTGCGTCGCCGCGCGGGTGAGCTGCACGAATTCAACCCGATGCTGGGCCATCGCGGCTGCCGGCTCGGGATCACCTATCCCGAAATCTACGAAATGCAGACGCGCGCCATCTTCGAGGCCGCCTGCCAGGTCGCGAGGGACAGCGGCGATGCGCCGGTCCCGGAAATCATGATCCCGCTGGTCGCCACGCGCCGCGAACTCGAACTGCTCAAGGATGTCGTCGACCGCGTGGCTAAGGAAGTGTTCGCCGCCACCGGGACGACGCTCGAATATCTCGTCGGCACGATGATCGAACTGCCGCGCGCCGCGCTGATGGCGGGCGAAATCGCCGAAGTGGGCGAATTCTTCAGCTTCGGCACCAACGACCTGACACAAACTACGCTGGGCGTGAGCCGCGACGATGCGGGCCGCTTCCTGACAACCTATGTCGACAAGGGCATCTTCGCGCGCGATCCCTTCGTCAGCCTCGACATCGACGGCGTCGGCCAGCTGGTCGAACTCGCCGCCGAACGCGGCCGCGCGACGCGCGACGGGCTCAAGCTGGGCATCTGCGGTGAACATGGCGGCGACCCGGCCAGCATAGCCTTCTGCGAAAAGACCGGGCTCGATTACGTCAGCGCCTCGCCCTACCGCGTGCCGATTGCGCGGCTCGCGGCAGCGCAGGCCAGCCTGCGCTAGGCAATTCGCTAGTCTTTCCAGCCAGTCAGCGTCAGGATCTCGAAGCTTTCGAGGACGCGGCCCTTGTTGTTCGCCTGCTTCATGAAAGCGTGTTCGGCGCGTTCGAGCGCGGCCTTGCCGAGCGGCGGGGCGGCGCTGGCCAGCACGCTGCCCAGGCCCTGGTCGCGCAGGTCGGACACCAGCCGGTGCAGCCCTCCGAACGACACCGTGAGCGTATGGCTGTCGACCACCTGGCGCTTGAACAGCGCGCGCTGAAGCAGGCCGGCGGCAGCCTGGTTGTCGATCAGCGGATGCATCCGCGCCGCGGGCCGATCGGGCTCTGCGTCGAGCATCGCCCGCCGCAGGTGCGGCAGGCTGCCCGCACCGGGAAAGCTGGCGATCATCAGTCCGTCGTCGGCCAGCGCATTGCGCAGGTGGAGCAGCGCGCCGGGCAGATCGTTGACGCGGTCGAGCGATCCGAGGCTGACGATCAGGTCGTAGGGGCCGCCGTCGAGTGGACGTTCCTCGTCCAGGCTGGCGGCATCGTGTTCGTCGACCTCGGCCCCCGCGCCGCGCAGCGACAGCGCGAGAGTACCGGTCCAGTCGCCGATCACCAGCACGCGGCCGGGCGACAGGCGGATGAATTCGAGCCGGTCGAGCACGTCCTCGACCATGTCGTCGAGCAGGTAGCGCGCGGCATCGCAGTGTGCCTGGCGAACGCGCGCGCGGCGCAACCCGGCAATCCGGCGCTGGCGGGAAAAGATGCGCGGGGGAGCATGGCTGGTCATCGTCCATTGCCCTGCCGCGCTTGCCAGCGCCGTGCAAGCGGCGCACCATTGCAAGGTGTCGACAAGCCGCCTCCTGCGCGCCAGCTTCGCGCCCGTGCTGGATTTCGTCTATCCCCCACGCTGCCCAGCATGCGGCGGGGGCGTGGGCGAACAGGGCGGTTTGTGCGCCGCCTGCTGGGAGGACCTGTCGATCCCGTCGGAACCTTGCTGCGTGTCCTGCCAGCGCCCGTTCGCCAGCACCGGGCCGGGCGAGGGGGCATCCTGTGCGGTCTGCCTGGCTACGCCTCCGCTCCACGACGGGATCGCGGCGGGCACGCTCTATACCGATACGGCGCGCAAGCTGGTGCTGGCGTACAAGCACGGTCGCCGGATCGCGCTTGCCCCATTGCTCGCGCGGCTGATCGCGGCGCGCCTCCCGCCGGCAATGGGCAACCGGGTGATCGTACCGGTGCCGCTGCACCGCAGGCGGATCTGGCAGCGCGGCTTCAACCAGGCCGCCTTGCTTGGCCGCCAATTGCACCAGCTCGGTCATGGCCCGCTGTGCGTCGACGCCCTTGTCCGCACTCGGCCCACGCCGCCGCTGGGCGGATTGGGAAAGAAGGCACGGGGCCGTACGCTGAGCGGGGCGATCGCGCTGCGCCCCGCGCGCGCGGGCATGATCGCGGATGCCGATGTGATATTGGTCGACGATGTGCTGACCAGCGGGGCGACGAGCACCGCTTGTGTCCGGGCGCTCAAGCGGGGCGGCGCCCGCAGCGTAATCATCGCGTGTTTTGCGAGGGTGCTCGACGAAGCGCGCGACGCGCGCAGGACCGATAGCGCGCCGTAGAAACGAAACGCCCGGGATCTTGCGATCCCGGGCGCCACGTGACGAATATAACCGGACCGGCCTTGCGGCATGGTGCAGCCCCCCAGCATGCACCTCGGATCCATCCCTCATCGTTCCCGGATGCGCCGCGACCCCTCGATCGCGGCAGCGAACCCGGTGACCCCCTGAACCCTGGCGCTCTGATGGCACCGTTGTTCCGGTGGGCAGGCCTCACTTGCCTGCGCCGCATATGTTCCGGAAACTTCGCGATCATCAAACAGGCATTTGCAACAATGTCCGATTTTGGGTCGACTTTGTGGTTATCTTGCAACAACAGGGCGCGCAGTTTCTGATGTGAAAGGCCGAGAGAGTGAGTGAGCGTACCGACCGGGAAGCCGGCAGCGGCTTCATGCCCAAGTTCGACGACAAGGGATTGCTGACCGCGGTGGTCGTGGACCATGCGACGCAGGCGGTGCTGATGGTCGGCTTCATGGATGCCGAGGCTTTGGCTGCGACGCGCGAAACCGGGCTTGCGCACTTCCATTCGCGCTCGCGCGGGAAGCTCTGGCAGAAGGGTGAGACTTCGGGCCATGTCCTGCGGGTCGAGCGGATCTTTGTCGACTGCGACCAGGACGCACTGGTCCTGTCATGCACCCCTGCGGGGCCGACCTGCCACACGGGGGCGCCAAGCTGTTTCTACCGCGAACTCGTCGGTCACGTTCTCCAACCCGTCAAGACTTGACGCTTACGTAAACGTTCCATTATGCACGCGGCATGACACAGCCGCTGCCCAACGATCCTCGTGCGCAAACCAGCGATCGCCGCCACGCCGGCGCACATATCGAACGGCCCGACGAGCTGGGGCGCGAACAATACTCGATCTCGGACCTCACTAGCGAATTCGGCTGCACCGCGCGTGCGCTGCGCTTCTACGAGGACGAGGGCCTGATCGCGCCTTCGCGGATCGGCCTGACCCGTATCTATTCGAAGCGCGATCGCGCCCGTCTCGCGTGGATCATGCGCGCCAAGAACGTGGGCTTCTCGCTAACCGAGATCCGCGAGATGATCGACCTCTACGATCTCGGCGATGGCCGGGTCGAACAGCGGCGCGTCACGATCGAGAAGTGCAAGGCGCATGTCGCCAAGCTGAAGGAACAGCGTGACGATATCGACAGCTCGATCACCGATCTGACCGAGTTCATCGACCAGATCGAACGGCTCGAAACCGAATGATGTGCCGCAAGGCCCCTACAACCGACACCCCCCAACCCTAAGGACACGCAGATGCCCAGTTACACCGCGCCGACCCGCGACGCCCGCTTCATCATCAACGAGATGCTCGATCTCGCCGGCTATGCCGACCTGCCCGGCTTCGAGGCCGCCAGCGTCGATGTCACCGATGCGGTGATCAACGAAGGCGGCAAGTTCTGCGCCGAAGTGCTCGCCCCGCTGAACCAGTCGGGCGACCAGGAAGGCTGCACCCGCCACGAAGACGGTTCGGTCACCACGCCCAAGGGCTTCAAGGAAGCTTTCGACCAGTTCCGCGAAGCGGGCTGGGGCACGCTGTCGCAGCCCGAAGAGTTCGGCGGGCAGGGCATGCCGCATGTCCTCGGCTTCGCCTTCGAGGAATTCGTGTCGAGCGCCAACCAGGCCTTCGGCATGTATCCCGGCCTGACCAACGGGGCGGTCTCCGCGCTGCTCGCCAAGGGCAGTCAGGAGCAGAAGGAGAAGTATCTTCCCAAGATGATCTCCAACGAATGGACCGGCACAATGAACCTGACCGAACCGCATTGCGGGACGGATCTGGGGATGATCCGGACCAAGGCCGAACCGCAAGCCGACGGCAGCTATTCGATCACCGGGACCAAGATCTTCATCTCGGCCGGCGAACACGACATGGCGGAGAACATCATCCACCTCGGGCATCCACGGCAACGCCACCTGCGTGCTCAATTACGATGGCGCGAAGGGCTGGCTCGTGGGCGAGGAGAACAAGGGCCTCGCCGCGATGTTCATCATGATGAACGCTGCGCGTCTCGGCGTCGGCGTCCAGGGTCTCAGCCAGGCCGAGGTCGCCTATCAGAACGCGGTCGCCTATGCGCTCGATCGCCGGCAGGGCCGCGCTCTGACCGGCCCGGCGGAACCCGAGGCGCAGGCCGACCCGATCTTCGTGCACCCCGATGTGCGCCGCATGCTGATGGACGCCAAGGCCTTCACGGAAGGCATGCGGGCCCTGTGCCTGTGGGGCGCGCTGCAGGTCGACCTGACACACAAGGCCAAGACCGAGGAAGAGCGCGAACAGGCCGACATGCTGATCGGGCTGCTGACCCCGGTCATCAAGGGCTACGGCACCGACAAGGGCTATGAAGTCGCCACCAACATGCAGCAGGTCTTCGGCGGCCATGGCTACATCGAGGAATGGGGCATGAGCCAGTTCGTCCGCGACGCCCGGATCGCGCAGATCTACGA